>JAEEGH010002430.1_pt1 | contig 50521 bp, 38 predicted proteins | sample 9134181 | NCBI WGS metagenome assembly JAEEGH01 (sample SAMN16246544, study PRJNA631951) | gut metagenome | biome: gut microbiome; feature: rumen; material: DP-attached | host: Bos | place: Iran: Karaj | collected 2018-10
TATAACCCTGATTATGTCTATCGGACTAACAAAGAAATTGCCTATTCTGCGAAATGTTAAAAATATAGTTAAATATCAATTAATGTTTGGAATTTAGCATAGAATGCGGTTCTTCGACTAAAGATCGAAGTGTGGCGTTGCAATCTTTTTGTGTACTTTTTGTGTACTTTTTGTGTACTTTTTCGTCAGAAACAGCGTAGATTTTCTCCAGAAGTTGCGGTGATTTCCTCCAGAAGTTGCCGTGATTTCCTCCAGAAGTTGCCGTGATTTCTGCAACTTTTCCAGATGATTTCTGACGGAAAGTGCCGCAATTTTTGGAGGTTGTTACGGCACTTTCGGGTTTTAATCATAAAGCGTCAATTTCTAATCTTTAACCTTTAGTTTTCAATTTGACGTAGTAGTCGCTGAAGTCCTTGCAGTCTGGGGGCAGGTGGTGGTGCTGGAGCGAGGGCAGGACACGCTGGAGCTGGAGGAAGAGGCGTTCGCCGGGCTCGTCGCGGTCAGGGTACATGTGGAAGGACAACGATAACGACGAGGATAACGAAGACAGGAGTTCGACGTCGTGCCTGGTGAGGAGCGTTGCCGAGGGTATGGCGATGGCTTTGTGGCCTGCGGAGAGGAGACTCCAGCAGTCGCTACAGCCCTCAGCGATGTAGAGTTCCTCGCCATTCTTCAACAGGTTGAGCACGGGGAGGTTGTAGATGCCGCACTTGGAGCCTTGCGGGAAGCGAAATCGAGGCGTGGCGCCGCGTATCAGGTTGCGGTTCTGGACGCCCACGAGGCGGCCTTCCTTATTATAATATGGTGTCTGCAGCCAGGGCACACCTTGCTTATCTTTCCATGAGGTGAGGCGGCACCAGCGCACGACACGAGGATCAAGGCGGCGCTCATCAAAGAGGAACTTCCGAGCCTCCTCGTTGAGCCACGGGTGTTCGAAGAAGCGCTCGTAAAGACTCACCCCCAGCCCCTCCCTGTGAGGGAGGGGAGTGGTTTGCTCTTGCGGTTTATACTCGGTAAGGATGACGTTATGTTCGTTGGCGAGCCAGCGGCAGGCGTCGAGGAAGTCCTTGCCAAGCACTTTCTCCACCAGACTGATAGAGTCGCCACTTTCGCCACAGCTCCAGCATCTGAACTTATTCTTCTTGAATGTCATTGACGGGCTGTGGTCGTCGTGGAACGGACACAAAGCCTTGTGTTGCCTTACCGTGAATCCTAACCGCTGCGCCACTCCCTCGCAGGGGAGTGAGCGCAGCTTTTCGATTTCATACCTTTCCATAGTCTTCTCATTTATTTCCTTTCAACTTCTTGACGCATTCCTCTGTCATGTAGTAGAGGTCTGTCTCAGCGGAGTAGGTTGTCAGCTTGCGGAACACCCATTGCCGCAGTTGGCCGTCTGTACCCTCCTCGCTCTTGCCCATCTGCACGCGGAGTGCTTTCAGCTGTGCCTTACTGAAGGGATTTGACAGGCTTGCGAGCATGTTGACAGGGCCATGCCGCAGGGTCTCGGCAGTCAGGTCGACATTCTTTCCGTTTACCATGTCCGAGAATATCATCTGCTTGCTCCAAAGATCTTGATAGACAAACCACTCTACAAAATCAGCCATTGAGCGCGTGAAAGTCTGGTTGTTAAGCAGATAGAGTATGCAACCAGCGCGCCATGCAGACACGAGGCTTCTCTTGCTGCAGGCATACAGCCAGTCGTCGTCCGTGCAGTCGGCCAGCTCGGCCAGGTCCTCAGCCATCTTGTCGATGAGCTTGTTGAGTGGCTTGATGATGAAGCGGCCTTTGGCTGAAGTGAGACGGAGCAGGTATTGGTCCAACTGCTCGTAGAACTCGTCAGAGAACTTGCCCACCCGCGGTATACGACCGTCGCGGGCGTGTCGCGGCACGTATGAGAATGTTATTCTGGCAAGCGTGCCGTTGAAGAGTTCGCTTGTGTAGAACTCACGGGCGTCAAGAGGTGTGCTTGCAAAGGTGAAGCATGCGCGCAACCTCGCGTTACATGTCACACCACTTTCTGTGGCTCTTAGCTGCCCGTATAATTCGCGGTCGAAGCAGCACCTGAGCATCTTGCTCACCTTCTTGTGCCCCCCACAGATGTCGTTTGCCATCACCACTTCGGGAAGGTTCATGTACATACACTTGCCACCTTGATTGGCCAGATTCTCGACGTTTTTGTTGAACCCAGCGGGTGTACAATCGGCGGGAGGGAAGAAGAAACTAACTTCGGGACGTGGTGGGCAGTCTTTCTGTTTGCAATACTTATAGGTTTTATCCCAATCCTTAAGTTCCCTGTCTGATTCTTCATCGTGAGTTCTGAAGTCCCTGCAAATAGCCTCTGCCAACAGCCCTAACTGCCCTTTGTTCCCCGAAAATTCAGCACATAGGTGGGCTATTAGGCCACATGGCTCCATCCAAACCCCCGAGGGGTACATAAATTCACAACCATTTACATGTGCCCCAAGTGAGGGAAAAACCATCGGAGCGAGTGGCTCATGCATGATTTTGCTGGACTGTGAGAGCAAAAGATTGACCGTTTCAAGGCCTTTTCCGAGCCTTGGCATCTTCGGACGCACAGGCTTTGTAATATCGTATCTCATTGATTTTCTGCTTGTTAAGTGAATAATTGTTTTAACCGAGCGTTACGTTACAGTACGTTACAGTTGCTTTTTGAAGGGTTTCGTTTTCTGAAATTATAATATAACTACTTAATTATTAATAAGTTACATTCATATAAAGAGTAACTAACCTATCTATTTTACAACTGTAACAACTGTAACTGTAACGCAGACTCAGAGGAATTAAGATTTACCTACCAGGCTTTTGAGTGCTTGGCGAATCTCGTTCATCAGTTCCAGACAGAAGGTGTCGATGTCGATATCGTTCAATTCCGTGTTCCTGAAGTTCAATCGAGTCGAGCCGTTGGAGCGGAGCGTGATGGTGACGTACTTGCCCTCAAAAAGGTGTACATTCCGACGACAAGTCTTCAACGGAGTTCCCACTTCCCGGAACTCGTACTGGTCACCGTAGATGTTTCCTTCACTCGGAAGTTTGCACCTCAAAGTGCCCAAATACACTTTCCCAGCCTTCAGCAGATTGTCATCCTGCAGTAGCGTTTGCAGGTCGACGCATAACAACATGTTTTTCTTTAGCGTAGCGATACGGCGAGGCTCGTACTGAGCACTACCTTCGCAATTTCTTTTTGTTCCCATTTCTTTTTCGTTTTTTAGGAAACAAGTGGGCTCAGGTTCACCTTGCCGTCAGTAGCCTGCTGTTCCACCTCTTCATAATGAGCACGCGGCTCCGTGCCTAAGAAGATGTTGCAAAGTTAGGCATATTCTGCGACTTTTCAAACTATTTCGGACGCTTTAGATAGACGCGTAAATTATTAGTTTTTAGACAATTACCTTCCGTTTTAGTCCGTTGATGGAAGTCCGTCTGACGTTAATGGACGACACACCCAAAAACATCTGTCAGTAATAGACGCCTGATGTAGGTGGATATCCATTAACGGCAAAAAAATAAGGGCGCCCACCGTTTGTGAGCGTCCATTTCAAAATGGTTATAAAATGTTAACTAAAGCCTTTTTGTCATCCGAGTCTCAAAATCAGAGGCAAACTTCTGTTCCATGCCGCCATTCTGCGCAGCCTCGGGGTCTGCTTTCTTGAAACTGTCAAAGCGTGCCCAAACACTTTTCTTCTGTGGCAAGTCGTAACAGCCTTTATACGTTGACGAGAAATACTGATAGCCCTTGGCTAAGCTCAAACCCGTCCAGCATACAAACTCCGCTATTGCAGTAGTGTCCATCTTCCCGCCACGGCCTTTGTCGGCAAAAGTGTCAAAATGCGTCATGATTTCTTTGGCTTTCTTGCCTTTTTCGTAGTCGTTGATGAAGTAGAGCGACTCAAGATCCTCCAAACCGTACTCTGCACCATTCTCTACTGCACGGGAGGTAGCATAGCGTGTAACGCTCTTGATGTTGTACTTATGCCAACCCTGCTGGGCAAAGTCTTTAAGAGAACCATTCTTCTTGCTCTTCTTCAAAAGTTCGTTTTGGCTTGCATCCTCCTTGGACATCATGCCTATCACATCCTTCATGTCGGAGACAATACTCTTGCATTGCTCATTGAGCAGTTTAAGGCAGAGGTCGGCATCCTTGCCTATCATCGCTTCCTTTGTCAGTTCCTGATGGCAGATCACCAATACTGCTATGATGTTGGCGAAATAGGCTCCCATCTCAGCATATAGCGTCGATACACAATCTGGGTAGGAATCCAGCCCGTACAAGTCACGGCCACACTCAGCATAGGCCAATGCCGACTTGACAAACACCGACGGGCGAAAGTCCTTGCCAGGTACCTTCTTACGGCAAATGGGAGTGAACCTCTTGTAGATGATTTTAGTCCCCTTGAGCGTGCTGCGTATCATGCGAAACAGCTTGTCGGCATCCCGGAAACAGTTGTTGTCGTCCGTGGCCCACAACTTGTTATAGGTAAGGGCAATCTTCGACAACCTCAACAGCTCACGGCGCGTCATGTTCAGTCTCTCGCGCACTATACAGATCAGCTGCTGAATGTCATATTCGTCAAAACCACGGCGTTGTATACCGTAAACAAGCCTTACCTCGCCATCCTTCTCGTAGTTCTTGAGAACGTCAAGAATCTGAAGGATGCCTTCTTTTGATTTTTCAATATCTGTCCAATGAACCATGTTTTCCTGAATTTTTAATTAAACCTAACAATGTGACCGCAAAGATACTAAAAAATCCCGTCATAACAATTAAGACGGGACTAGAATTTTTCTCTAAAAATAGTTAATGCACTCTTTGTCTCGTTTCATACGGCCACGGCGACCTTCTCCTCCAGAGCTTCCTTGATGTACGCATTGATGGACTGGCCAGCCTGTAGTGCCAGCATGGCAATCTGACGATGAATGGCCGGAGTTAGCCTGACGTTCAGCACACCCGTATAACTCTTGTCCGGCTCAATGCCCTCGTCGGCACAATAGGCCAGGTAGTCATCCACGGCCTCGTGGAAAGCCTCGGTGAGCTCCTTCACACTCTCGCCCTCGAAATTCACCAGACCGTTGATGCCCTCTATCTTGCCGAAAAACACCTGGTCCTTGTCGCTGTAGTTCACAGAACCGATATACCCTTTGTACGTCATTGTATTCATATCTTTGTCCTCCTATTATTATTTAAATAATCCTGCTTCACGCAAATCGTCCAGAACCTGCTTCATGGCATACTCCTTCATGATGTTGCCAGGATGTGGTTTGTGCAACATGATGGGGCGCTTGTTGCCATTCTTGAAAATCAGCCTCGAACCAGAGGTTCTTCCCTTATTGCTCCGCTCGTAGCCATAGCCCTCCAGCAGCCGTTGCATCTCGTCGAACGTAAAGTCCGAGGGCATCTTCATGAACCGTTCCCGTAGCTTTTCCCTGCTTCCCATATCATTTACTATTCTTTTCGGCTGCAAATGTAACTAAAATTTAGTTGCAATCCAAATATAAGAGCCACATTTTTTAACTGTTTTGAATTTTTTACATTTGAAATGCTTTTATTTCGTTTGTTTTGTGTACCTTTGTAGCCATATTTTAAACTAATTGCCTATGACGTAAACAAAGAACAAACAAAACGGACATATACGATAGAGCGTTAGCTTTTTGCCCTACTTTCTTGGAATCTGCAAAATTCAAAGTTATCAAGGGACATAAAGATGTAACGTTCGCGCCTAAGGGCGTGGACTTATACTTTATTTTGATAACAGGTATTGCAGAACCTCAAGAAGTGATAAAGTCGGTTCCACGCCTTTTGTATTGCTTGTCCAGAATTTTAAATTATTATTAATGCAACCTATGGAACCGGGGTTAACTAAAACAATTACTATTATGTACAAAAAGAGAAATTATTTTTTGCTGGCTTTCTTTATGATGGTCTTGACATGTGTTGGTATTACATCGTGTAGTAGCGATGATGATAGTACGACAACATACTCTCTTAAATGGAGTTTTTCTACATCTTATATTGATGATGTCACTTTGTTTGAATATGCAGAAAATGGGGACAAAGTTGCCAATCATAGTGTTGACAATGTGGTGGAGAATGGTACTTACAATTTCACCGCTTCTGATAGAGCTGCTAAAGTGAAGGTCTATTTTAAAATGGGGAGTTCTCCAAAATGGGTTCAACAAGTTTTTTATCTCAAATCAGGAGGTAATACAATCATTGAGGTAACTGGCCAATCCATAATCGGTTCAAAAGAACCTTGATGTCTTTTAAAATACAAATAATTAAATACTCAACACGAGTTAATATGTGTTGAGTATTTTTCTTATTTTCTGGGAGGATTTCAAAACCAGGAAGATGACTTTGTTATCGATGTATATTCTCTCTCTCAGCCCTTAGGCATTTGCGGTTTTAAAGGGTTACACATTTATTTCTTGAATAAGTCAGAATGCGTTCCAGTACGATAAAGTGAAACCACTCTGATTGCTTCCTTCTTCTTATATATAAGTAGCCAGTAGTTCGTTCATGTCCTTGCACCGCTGAACCTTGCCTGCTTCTACATCACGAATTGCCTGCATGGTTTCATCGTTAAGATAAGCGTCAGTTTCTGGGTCGTAAAGACTGTCTGTTGCCTTTGCCTCAGACACTGTCCACCCCATTCTCTTGCATAACTGCTTAATGAAAGCCATGTCGGCTCGCGGCATGCTGATGTTAACTGATACTGCTGTTGCCATATTTACCTACTATTTTGTTTTCCGTCGGCAAATTTACAAATAATTCCTGAGACGCCAAAGGAATCTCGGGAATATTTGTTCAATTATCTTTTTAGACTTGAACACCTTACTTTGCATCGGGAAATGTTTAAAAAGCTAAAAATGAGTAAAAAAACGACGGGAAATGATGTGTTTGTCATTGAAAAGGTGTATTTTTGCACGTTATTATTAACTATTGTCTAAAACTATTACAGAGCCGATGCTGAAGAGTGCATTCAAGACTTCGACTGAATGGATGAAGATGCTTGGACAGTTGAGGAGACTGGCCCGGTTGGAACAGCTGGGGCGGTTGACGATGCTGGGCGCCGCTGGGTGCTTGCTGTCGGTCCTGTTTGCGACGACGGCTATGGGCAACGCAAGGGAGCAGCAACGGGTGTTCTTCTCGTTCGACGCCTCTAACGGTTTGGCAGACAATAGTGCGCAGACCATCCGCTGCTCGGCGATGGGTCGTATGGTCATCTCAACCATCGGCCACATCAACTTCTATGACGGCGACGCCTTCTCGCATACTGACCCTAAGGCGGAGAACATCTTCCCGCTGCCCAAGTATAACGGCCACTACCACATGTACTTCGACAAGTTCAACCACCTGTGGCTGAAGGACCGTCGCAGCGTGACGTGTGTCGATCTGCTGACGGAGCGTTTCGTCGAGGATGTTGGCGGCGTCTTGGCTGAGATTGGCATTAAACGTCCGGTTGACGACCTGTTTGGGGACAGGAACAACCAACTTTGGTTTCTCTCCGACGACAGGCTCTACAGCATTGAGTACCAGCGGGACTATCCTGTTCGCAAGGGTGTTGAGATTCAGGACGTGGACGTTTTCCGTGACAGTTTGATGCTTCAGTTCTATGCCGACGGCATAGTGAGTGCCTATTCTTTGAAGGACAGCCGCCACATGTGGGATTCCGATTCCCAAGTGGATAGCGATACGCTGAAGTACGACAAGTCGTCGGTTCTGTTTCCTTATGCCGACCTGTTTTTCCAGATTCGCAACGGCTCCAAGGCAGCCGTTCTGCTGAGTTTCGACGTCATGAAGCGCGAGTGGAAGGAGATTCTCTCGACACCTTATCATCTGAACAACATGGCCTTCTACCGACACCGTCTTTATGTTGCTTCTGAGTATGGCTACTGGATACACGACTACCGTGCAAACGAGGTGCGCCACCGCAAGGAGTTGCTGTTGGCGAACGGCCGTATGTTGCTGACGGACGTCAACGCCATAGCCTTCGACCGCCAAGGCGGCATGTGGATAGGTACTGAACGTCGCGGCCTGCTCTACTCGAAGCCCATACGCAGTCCCTTCATTGCCTACACGTGGGACGAGAAGGAGGCTGTGGACTTTGCGGCACTGATGGACCGTGAACTGCCGGCGCAGCAGTCGTTGGGCCGTCACGTGAACTGTCAGTTCAAGGACAGCCGCGGCTGGGTTTGGACGGGACTGTATACCGGTCTGGAGGTGTTGCGCCCGGGCAGAAGGATACCGTCGACCATTACTCGCAAAGACGGTCTCCAGAACGAGATGGTCCGCTGTATTGTAGAAGACAACGACCACAACATCTGGGTTGGTACCAGCTACGGTGTTTCGCACCTCATCATCCGCAACAACGAAATCAGTAACATTGAGACATTCACTGAGGGCGACAACGTTCCCAACGAGTCGTTTGTCAACGGGCGTGCCATGAAGTTGCCCAACGGCAGGATAGTGATGCAGTCGCTTGACCACGTCATCTGTCTCAATCCCCGCGGCTTCTATCGTGACAGCGTGCGCGCCATGCAGCTCTGTCCGTCGCTCATCCGTGTTCAGGTGAACGGCCAGCGTGTCAGTCCGGGAATGACAGTTGACGGCCGCGTCATCATCGACAAGGCGGTATCGAACGTCCGTGAGATCTGCGTCAACTACAACCAGAACTCCGTGTCGCTGACCTTCTCGGGACATAACTACTACAGGCCCATACAGACCTGCTACCGCTACCGCGTCAAGGGACTCAGCGACAAGTGGCAAGTGCTGTCGTACTACAACTCCGCCGGACTGGTGGACAGCAAGGGACTGTTGCACCTGCCCATGCTGGCCTTGAAGCCCGGCACGTACGAGATAGAGGTACAGGCGGCAATGACGGACGACAACTGGCAGGGAGAACCCTACACGTGGGTGCTGAAAGTCGAGGAACCCTGGTGGCGCTCGACGGGTATCTACATCCTGCTTGCCCTTATCATATTGGCCTTGGCGTTCTACAACCTCTTCCTGTTCTACCGAAACATGCGCATGCGACTGGCCTGCCGCAACGAGGAGAAGAAGCTGCTGCGCCGTATCAGGAACTATACCGACCGCTGTAACCGACTGGTCGACGAGGTGCTGACGCCCTATACGGTTTCGATGGTTACAAACCTGGAAGCCGAGCGCGATGAACAAAGCGAGTTTACGCAGATGATGCTGCAGATAGTGCCTTACGTCAACAGACATAAGGGGCTGGACTTCAGCGTACGCAGGATGTCGGAACTGACTGGCGTCGAAACGGGACACCTCTACGACCTGCTGTCGGAGAACATCTACAAGAGTCCTCGTCCTGTAGCCATCAGACTGCGCCTGCAGGAGGCTGCAAAACTATTGAAGGAAACCGATTTGACTATTGAGGAAATTGCCGACCAATGCCGCTTCGTATCGCCCAACTACTTCATAGCCAGCTTCTATCACCTCTACCGCCTGGTGCCGCAAGAATGGCGCGCGAGATTTGGTAAGTCCTGAAGCTAACACGTGCCGCGGCCGTTTTTTTCACTCCGTCTTTATGCCCCGGTAGCCCACTAAACGCCACGTGCGCTCGCCCGTACCTTTATAATATACCAGCACCTGATAGCGGTTCTCCGTCTGGTAGAAACAGCCTTCCGAGGGTGGAAAGCTGCCGTTCTCCGTCACGTACTGGTAGGAGTAGTAGCCCTGCTTCTGTAGGACGGAAGCCGTATAGACCTGACGTCCGGCATCAAAAGACATCTGGTAGTGGCTGCGGTCGTTGTCCGTTGTCCAATGGCCGTCAAGATAGATGTCGCCCTGCCAGGGAGCCTGCAGTTCGTAGTTCACCCAGACATAGTCGCAGATGTAGTCCACCTCCACGTTGTCGCTGTTGCGGATGCAGAAGGCACCGTCGGCATCAACATCCGTCAGGTAGTTGCGGCGCGTCGTCGTGGCGTAAGGATAGGCCTGAAAGTTCGTACCGTCCCACGTAATGCGGTCCAGACCCATCGTGGCGTGGCTGACGTCCAGCACCTCGAAATTATGATACTCGTTGCCGGCAGGGAAGATGAGCTGGCGATGGTGCTGCCACGAGAGCCCCTGAGCTGTAATATAGCTTGGCGACGGGTTGTGGCGGGCCACGTCCTCGCGCCAGTTCTGCATCACCACCGTCCGCAGCTGTTCGTCGAGGTTGTTGACACGCAGCGTGTTGTACTTCAATGTTAGCGACAGTTGCTGGTGACGGTCGTTATGGTCGATGTCCGTATTCGTCGTAGCGCTAATGCCAATGTCCATCAGCGGTTCCACGACGTAGAATTCCACCTGTAGCACGCGCTCGTCACCTTCATCCTCGTCGTAAACCGTCAAGCGGTAGTTGCCGCTCATCTTCAGCCGGCAGCGCTCGTTGGGGATGGTCAGGCGGTAGTGTGTATAGAGCACGGTGGTGTTGATGGAGTTCTGGTAGTCGTCTATCGGGTTGCCGTTGAAACCGTCTAACCAGTCGCTCTCGAAGAGTTCCTCAGACGGCGTCCAGTCGGCCTCACAATGTTCCAAACGATAGACAAAGCGATGGTAGTTGTGCGACAGTTCGTCAAAGCCTACCACCATTTGTTCGCTACTGCCAAGCGTCATAACGGGACGGTTCAGCCAGTCGCCGTTGACAACGCTGGTCAGCGACTTCACGCGGTCTGTAAATATCTTGTTGCCAGCCTGCAGGCCTGTGGTAAACATCAGAAGCATCACCAACAGCGCTTTCAAGAACCTCATGCAGGCCCAGTCGGTATCGTGGCGCGTTTCGCAATGGGTAAGGCCGAGCGAATGGGCTTTTTCTTCCAGCAACGGGCAGTCGGAACGATAGAAGCCACTCAGGATGAGTGCTGCTCCCGGCGACATCACGCCGACGAAACGCTCCATGTCCTGAAGCAGAATGTTGCGGTTGATGTTAGCCAGGACGAGGTCAAAGAAGGACTGACGGATGGCGTCGGAATCGGATGCCGCACTTTGGCTTTCAGGTTGAAGTAGGGTAGCGTCGCCGTGAAGTACCGTCAGGCGGTCATCGACGCGGTTGATGACGGCATTATGGCGCGTATTGTCCACACTCCACTCGTCGATGTCATAGGCCACGCAGGATGCTGCGCCAAGCTTCAGGGCGCAGATGCCAAGTATGCCAGTACCGCTGCCGCAGTCTAAGACACGCGGGCTCCCGAAGGGGAAACCTTCGGGCGCGGACTGAGGATTGAAGATGTCCATCAGCATGGCGCAGATCATCCGCGTCGTCTCGTGAGTTCCTGTGCCAAAGGCCAGATGCGCATCGATCTCGATGGAGATGTCTGAAGTCTGAAGGTTGATGTCGGAGGGTAGGTGACGACCGTCGTGAATGACCAGCGTCCTACATCCGCCATCAGCCATCTTACCTTTCACATCAGCCATCTCACATCCGCCATCATCCATCTCACGTCTGATGACTATCGGTTCGAAGCCCTCCTGTTCCCATTGTTCATTCCAGTCACGGTCTTCAGCCTCGCGTACCTTATATATAATATGGGTGCCCTCAAAGGGGAAAGCAGCCAGCACGTCGTCTAACGCAGACTGATCAAAGAGTTGCTGCTGAACATAGCCCTTGAGACCTTCGTCAGTCTCTTCGAACGTCTCGAATCCGGCTTCTCCAGCCATTGCCGAAAGGATGTCCCGTGCATCTTGCGAGCAGGGTGTAATGGTAAAAATGACCTCGTAATACTTCATGACAATGTTAAATTACGGTGCAAATATACAAAAAATAGGGAAAAACCTACCTCATCTTAGGGTTTTTCCTTACTTTTGCACTCAAATTAATAATAATTTTGCAACGTGAAACCATATAAAAGACAATAATGATGATGAAAAAGCTATTCCTTCTGACACTTGTTTCGGCCCTGCCGCTAACTATGCTGGCACAGGACGACGATATGTATTTTGTTCCTTCTAAGGAAACAAAGGCCAAGGACCTGTACGAGTATGGATTGCCTCGCGGCACATACTACTCCGGCAGTTCACGATCGGTTGACGACTATAACCGCCGTACATTGACGGGAGCCATCGCTACCGATTCGCTCGGTAACGACATCATCGACTTCTCGGCAGTACGTGGCGTCTATCCTGACTCGATAGACACGCTGAGGGTAGCTGAAGACTATAAGCTGACGCGCCGCATGAGCCGTTTTGACGACTATACACCCAGCGAGGCCTATTGGGAGGGTTACCGCGACGGACGTTGGATGTCACCCTGGTATGGCTACAACTCTTGGTATTGGGATGACCCCTGGTACTGGCGGTCATCATGGTATTGGAACGACCCATGGTACTATGGCTACTACGGCTACTACAGTCCCTGGTATATCGGTTCGTACTACCGTCCTTGGTACTATACGGGCTACTATCGGCCGTATTACTATGTCGGAGGCGGCGGAGGCGGTCGAGTCTCGTCAGGACGTCCTTCCAACCATCGTCCGGCGCTCAACGGTAATAACTTTGGAGGCAACCGTGGACGTTCTACACGTACTTACACTCCTCCCTCACGCAACAGCAATCCCTCGTCGTTTGGCGGTAGTCGCTCTTCCGGTATGGGCGGTGGTTCCTTTAATACCGGCGGCGGAGGCGGCGGAAGCAGCATGGGCGGTGGACGCTCAGCCAGCGGAGGACGCTCTTTCGGAGGTCGCAGATGAGCGGCATGAAAAGTATAAGGAAATCATATAACCAATTATAACAAAAGCATTTACAACTATGAAGAAAATACAGTTATTTGCCTTCATGGCCTTAGTTGCCATGCACGCTCAGGCACAGAATAATGTCACGTTGGATACCTATATAGGTGCCCAGCTTGCCACCGAAGACCTGAATGGAACAGCCCGCTATGTGGGTATGGGTGGAGCGATGGACGCCCTTGGTGCAGACATCTCGACCATCGGCAGCAACCCTGCCGGCGTAGGACTCTTCCGTCACCATCAAGTATCCGGAACTCTCGGCATGGTGATTCAGCAGGACGGCAAGACATTCCAGGACGGCAGCAAGACAACGGCCTCGTTCGACCAACTGGGATTTGTCTATTCCACACGAACAGGCATCTCCAGCTTCTTTAACTTTGCCTTCAACTTCCACAAGAGCCGCAACTTCAACCAGGTGCTGTCGGCAGCCAACGCCGCCGTCAACGGTTCGTCGCAGAACCGCCAGACCACCATCAAGGGCATCCGCGGCGACCTGGACACCTATTGGGGAATGAGCCAGAATGACTATCTTATCCTTAAAATGATAGAAGAGGACGACGGTTCCGTAACAACCATTGACGCTACTGACTACGACTTCAACCGTGCTCATACAGGCTATATCGGCGAGTATGACGTGAACATCAGCGGCAACATCAACAACCGCGTCTACTTAGGTCTGACCGTCGGAATGAAGGACGTCCACTACCATGCCTACAGCGAGTATTTTGAACACCTCAACTCGGTGACCATGCCGTCGCTGACCAGCGTGCTGATGACCGACCAGCAGAAGATTACCGGTCAGGGCTTCGATATCAAGGCTGGCGTTATCTTCCGTCCCGTCGAGGAGTCGCCGTTCCGTATTGGTATCAGCATGGCCACGCCGACATTCTATCGTCTGACGACTCACAACACTACTGCCATCGGCGATGTCGCACAGAGGGGCTATGACGTCAAGTTCCGCATGGAGACACCCTGGAAGTTCGGCGTCAGCGTAGGACATACTGTTGGTGACTACCTTGCATTAGGAGCCGGATTCGAGTACTCAGACTACAGCACGGTAGACATGCGTTGCATCGACAACTATCACCGCTATGAGGACTTCGACTACTCGTCCAGCACCAGCGACCCTGAGATGAAGCGTCTCACGGAGCGTACCCTCAATGGTGTCTCTACCCTGAAGGTCGGCGCAGAATTCAAGCTTGATCCCAATGTTGCCCTGCGCTTGGGCTACAACTACTCGTCAGCGATGTATAAAGACTCCGGCGTTCGCGACCAGACGCTCAATTCGCCAGCCACCTATATGGCTTCGACTACCGACTATACCAACTGGAAGGACACCCACCGCGTGACTGCCGGCCTCGGCTTCACCTTCGATCAGGTGCGCCTTGACCTGGCTTACCAGTACGCTGCACGCAAGGGCGACTTCTATCCGTACATGAATGGTGTGGAGGCACAGTATTATGATAATGTAACTGGTCAGTTACAGGTATTGCGCAACGACTGTCCGGCCGTCAAAGTGAAAGACAACCGCCACCAGCTGCAGGCTACGCTGACATACACGTTTTAAGAATTAAGAATTAAGAGTGGGCAAACCGTAAAATAATTTGAATTTTATTTTGCGGTTTGCTTACTTCTTTGTACCTTTGCCGTGATTTGAGAGAATTGTTCAAATGAAACGGCAAATGTTAGCAGTATTTTGTTTTGTGCTCCTCGCAGCTTGTGGTGGGCAGAAAACAAATGGCAACGGAGAGGAAAGCCCCGCTGACACGTCAACGACTGCCGTTGCCGATACAGTTTCTGCCGACTCGCTGGCAGACGACCCATTGGCGAACATCCCGATGCCCAAGGCTGCCGACGAACTCTTCGACGACTTCATCTTCAACTTTGCCGCCAACAACAAGTTACAGCGCGAGCGCATCCTTTTCCCTTTGAAGAAAGTTAACGGAGACAAGACCGAAATCGTCAATCGCGACCAATGGAAGATAGAGCGCTATTTTATGCGTCAGGACTATTACACGCTGCTCTTCGACAGCGAGCGTTCCATGCAGGTGGTGAAAGATACGTCGGTCAATCATGCCGTCGTGGAAATGATTTACTTCAACACAGGTGCCGTCATACAGCATGTCTTCGACCGCCTGCGCGGCGCATGGATGCTGACGCAGATACAGACAATTCCCTTCAGTCAGTCGCCGAACGCCTCGTTCCTCGATTTCTACCATCAGTTTGCCACAGACTCCCTGTTCCAGGTGGCCAGCCTCAGCGAGAACATCCGCTTCGTGGGACCCGACCCGGACGACGATTTCTCGCAAATGGAGGGTGTCATCACCCCAGACACGTGGTCGGCCTTCGCCCCTGAACTGCCAACGAAGATGATATTTAACATCATCTATGGCAAGCCACGACCTGAGGGCGACAACAAAGTGTTTGTATTGCGCGGCATAGCCAACGGACTTGAGATGGAGTTGACCTTCCATCGGAGCAACGGCAAGTGGCGCCTAACGAAAATGACAACATGACGGATCTTCGCGACTATAGCCTTCTGGCACATAACACGTTCGGCATCGATGCCCGTTGCAGCCGCTTCCTGGAATACCAGACTGTGGAGGAGGCAAAACAAGTGGTGACGATGCTTGGCGAGACTCCTTATATTATAATAGGTGGCGGCAGCAACCTGTTGTTGACACGCAACTACGACGGCATCGTGGTGCATTCGGCCATCCGTGGCATCGAACAGCATGGCGAATGTGTACGTTGCGGTAGTGGCGAGGTGTGGGACGGCATCGTGGCATGGACCATTGCCCACGGACTCTATGGCGGTGAGAACCTCTCGCTCATTCCTGGCGACGTCGGCGCGTCTGCCGTTCAGAACATCGGAGCCTATGGCGTCGAGGTGAAGGACCTGATAGAGCAGGTCGAGGCGGTAGAGATTGCCACAGGCCGACTCTGCACGTTCACCAATGCGGAGTGCCAGTATGGCTACCGCGACAGCCGCTTCAAGCACGATTGGAAGAACCGTTACCTCATCACTCACGTCACATACCGTTTCTCAAAGACTTTCGAGCCACGTCTCGACTACGGCAATATCCGTAGCGAACTGGAGCGTCGCGGCATCAGCAGTCCCACGGCCAGTCAGTTGCGTGAGGTGGTTATTGACATCCGTCAGCAGAAACTGCCTGACCCGCAGGTGACTGGTAATGCCGGCAGCTTCTTCATGAACCCCGTGGTGAGCCGCGAGAAGTATGAAGCGCTGGCCGCTCAGTATCCTGATATGCCGCATTATACCATCGACGCCGAGCACGAGAAGATTCCCGCCGGCTGGATGATAGACCAATGTGGATGGAAAGGCCGTTCGTTAGGCCGTGCTGGTGTGCATGCCAAGCAGGCTTTGGTGCTGGTTAACCTCGGAGGCGCTACAGGACAGGAGATTGTTGACCTCTGTGAGACCATTCGCCGTGATGTGAAAGAACGTTTTGGCATTACCATCCATCCCGAAGTCAACATTATTTAGAGTTAAGATTATAGAATTAAGGGAGGGCGTTTATATAACATGAAAGTCATATTCTTAGGAACGGGAACATCGTGTGGCGTGCCGACCATCGGCTGCCAGTGTCATACGTGTACCAGTCCTGACCCGCACGACAAACGGTTGCGCTGTTCGGCACTCGTCGAGACGGAGACCACGCGCCTGCTCATAGACTGCGGACCTGACTTCCGGCAGCAGATTATGCCGCAACCCTTCCGAAAGATAGACGGCATCCTCATCACCCACGCCCACTACGACCACATGGGCGGCATGGATGACATCCGACCCTACTGTCAGTTCGGCGAAATCAATGTTTATGCAGATCCGTTGGCTCGCCAAGGTATGTTGGAGATGCTGCCATACTGTTTTGCCGAGAACCGCTATCCTGGCGTCCCGGCCATCCAGCTGCACGAAATCCACAAGCACGAAGCCTTCCGCATAGGCGACTTCAATATCATGCCCATTGAAGTAATGCACCACGACCTGCCCATCCTCGGTTACCGCATAGAAGAAGTCGAAAGTCAGGAGTCGGAAGTCAATAGTCAGTCTTCAGCCCTCAGCCCACAGCCTTCACTCGTCTACATTACCGACATGAAAACCATCAGCGACGAGGAACTGTCATATATTGAGGGAACTGACGTACTGGTCGTCAACGCCCTCCGCGAAAAGCCCCATCACTCTCACCAGACCGTTTCCGAAGCTGTCCATTTTGCCCGTAGGGTAGGGGCACGCCAGACTTGGCTCATCCATAGCAGTCACGACATCGGCCGTCATGCTGAGGTCAACGCACAGCTTCCCCCCGACATCCAGTTAGCCTTCGACGGGCAGATCATAGAGGTGATATAAGAAAAAGGCTTATTCGTTGTTCAACTTTGGCAAGGCAAGATGGTAGCGGACGGCCAGAAAACGGATAAGACAAATCAGGAGAAATGTCGAGATGACCATGACCTCGATGGGGGCGCCAAAGTAGCCAAGCAGCCAATAGGTGACTCCTCCGATGACTGAGGCCATAGCATAAATCTCACGCTGGAAAATAACAGGCTCGTTGTTCAGCAGCACATCGCGGATGACACCACCTGCCGAACCCGTAATGCAGCCCATGATGATGGCCACCCAGTAGGGTTGTCCGAAGTCGAGCGACTTCTGTATGCCGGCTATGGTAAACAGCGCAAGTCCCAAGGTATCGAAGACAAACCACGTGTTTCGCAACCCCTCAATATGTTTGGCGAACACGATGACAAAGAGCAGCGCCAAAGCAGTACATACCATATAGATAGGGTCAGTCATCCAAAAGGGGGTCGTTCCCAACATGACATCGCGGATGGTTCCGCCGCCGATGGCTACTGCAATGCCGCAGACGTAGCCACCAAACCAGTCGAAATGTTTGGCGGCAGCATGGCGGATACCGGAAATGGCGAAGGCAAAAGTGCCCAGAAATTCGATGACCTGTTGGACAATATCGTCGTACTCCATAATGATTTCACTTTTTCTGCTTACGTTTTTTCACGCGTGGCGGCTGTCCACTTGTGTCGGTTTCCAGTTCTTGGGCAAGAAACTTGGCAGTATAGCCTTTGCCGCTGTTGGCGACTTCCTGGGGAGTACCGGTGACAACGACGGTGCCGCCGCCACGGCCACCCTCAAGTCCCATGTCGATGATGTAGTCGGCCTGACGAATAACGTCCATATTATGCTCGATGACGATGACGGTATTGCCGCGGTCCACTAAGCGCTGTAGGACATCCATCAGGATGCGGATGTCCTCGAAATGCAGACCGGTAGTAGGCTCGTCGAGGATATAAACAGTCTTGCCAGTGTCGCGCTTAGACAATTCGGTAGCCAGTTTGATGCGCTGACTCTCGCCACCAGAGAGCGTCGTCGATGGTTGCCCAAGCTTGACATATCCTAATCCAACGTCCTGAATAGTCTTGATCTTGCGGAGTATATCTGGCACATTTTCAAAGAATTCCACCGCTTGGTTGATGGTCATATCCAAGACGTCTGCTATTGACTTACCTTTGAAGCGCACCTCCAACGTCTCGCGGTTGTAACGTTTTCCATGACAAGTCTCGCAAGGCACTTGAATGTCGGGCAGGAAGTTCATCTCGATAGTCTTGTAGCCGTTGCCTCCGCAAGTCTCGCAACGGCCGCCTTTGACGTTAAAGGAGAAACGCCCGGGCTTGTAACCGCGAATCTGAGCCTCAGGCAGGTTGACGAACAAGGTACGTATATCGCTAAACACGCCTGTATAAGTGGCAGGATTGCTGCGAGGTGTGCGGCCGATAGGACTCTGGTCGACATTCACCACCTTATCTATATATCCCAAACCTTCGATGTTGTCGTAGGGCATTGGTGCCTGAAGCGAGCGATAGAAATGCTTGGATAGGATAGGGTAGAGAGTCTCGTTGACGAGCGTCGACTTGCCGGAACCGCTGACGCCTGTAACGAGGATGAGCTTGCCTAAGGGGAACTCGACGTCGATATTCTTCAGATTGTTGCCTCTTGCCCCTCGTATGATTAATGAATGGCCGTTCCCTGTGCGTTGTTCAGAGCTTTTTGTTGTAATGACATCGCAACAGACGGAGCCGTTCAAGTATTGAGCCGTCAGGGTGTTGGCCTTCATCATCTCGTCAATAGTGCCCTGAAAAACCACTTCGCCGCCTTTTCGTCCGGCACGTGGACCGATGTCCACCAGATAGTCGGCATTGAGCATCATGTCGCGATCGTGTTCCACCACGATGACGGTATTGCCCAGGTCACGTAGTTCTTTCAGCGAATGGATGAGCCGCTCGTTGTCGCGCTGGTGCAGTCCGATGCTGGGTTCATCAAGGATATAGAGTACGTTGACCAGCTGTGAACCAATCTGCGTAGCGAGACGAATGCGCTGACTTTCACCTCCGGAGAGCGACGCCGACTGGCGGTTCAACGACAGGTAGTCGAGACCTACGTCCAAGAGGAAAGACAGTCGGGTGCGGATCTCCTTTAATATCTCGGTAGCTATCTGGCGCTGTTGGCTGTCCAGATGGTTCTCCACTTCGTCTAACCAAAGGCGTAGCTCCGAGAGGTCCATGCTGGCCAGCTCGGAGATGTTCTTATCCCAGACTTTATACGACAGCGCCTCACGGTTGAGACGTTGTCCCTTACATTCAGGACATTGGCTCTCAGCCAGAAACTGGTCGGCCCACTTTTGCCCGCTGGTAGAATCGTCGTTGTCAATGACGTTCCGCAGGTACTTCACCACGCCGTCAAAGTCGACGTAATAGTCGCTGGACGTATGCACCAACTCCTTGTCGATGCGCACACTCTCCAAAGAACCGTACAGTATCTCGTTGAGCGCCTCTTCGGGAATGTCGTCAATACGGGTCTTCAAGTCACAGTCGTACTTCTTCAGAATGGCCTCCACTTGCCAGAAAATCATCTGGTTCTTATATTTCCCGAGCGGGACGATGGCACCGTCGTGGATATTCTTCTTGCGGTTAGGAATGACCTTATCCAAGTCTATCTCATTGACATAGCCCAGTCCCTTGCAGCGCGGACAGGCTCCTTGGGGCGAGTTGAACGAGAAAGTATTAGGAGCCGGCTCACTATAGCTGATGCCTGACGTGGGACACATCAGCCGGCGGGAGAAATGCTTAGCCTCGCCGGTCTCGTAGTCCATAATCATCAACAGTCCCTCGCCCTGCTTCATAGCCGTCTGAACGCTCTTGCGAAGCCGTTCGGAACTGGCCGCAGCACCTTGTTCCTCGGTACGTTTGACCTGCATACGGTCGATGACAACCTCGATATCGTGGTTCTTATAGCGGTCAACCTTCATACCTTGGAAGATTTCCTGAAGCTCACCATCGACGCGGACGTGCAGATAGCCCTTGCGGCGCAAGCTTTCAAAGAGTTCACGGTAGTGACCCTTGCGACTCCTGACGACTGGTGCCAGAATGACAATCTTCTTACCCGCATAGCTGTCGAGGATCATTTCGGTGACTTTTTCCTCAGTATATTTCACCATCGGCTCGCCCGTCATGTAGCTGTAGGCCTTACCGGCACGAGCAAAAAGCAGACGCATATAGTCGTAAATCTCCGTCGTGGTGCCAACTGTCGAACGGGGATTCTTGTTGGTTGTCTTCTGTTCGATGCTGATAACTGGTGAGAGTCCCGTAATCTTATCAACGTCAGGACGTTCCATTCCTCCGAGAAAGTTCCTTGCGTAAGCCGAAAATGTCTCGATATACCTTCGTTGTCCCTCGGCAAAGATGGTATCAAAAGCCAACGACGACTTACCGCTGCCGCTAAGTCCAGTAATGACGGTCAGCGAGTGACGCGGTATGGAGACGTCAATATTTTTAAGGTTATGTACGCGTGCACCGAGAACTTCTATCGTTTCCATGTGTAAGGGGAAGTTTACTGGTCACTACTGCTACTGCTGCTATTCTCGTAAGCTTCGTTCTTTTGGCGAATGAGATTGACGTCGCGCTTGATGTCATACTCCTTGCCATCAGCACCACGGGCCTTGACAACCACATAATAGACTCCTGCCTTGACAGGCGAACCTTTATAGGTACCATCCCAGTAACCTGAGACATCGTTCCACTCGTAGAGCTTCTGTCCCCAGCGGTTGAAAATCATGGCACGAAACTCGACGATGCTTTTGTAATGCCCTTCGGCACCCTCATCGTTGACGCCCTTGGCACCATACTTGTCGTTGTAGCCGTCGTCGTTAGGCGAGAAAGCGTTGGGCATCTCGAGATGGCTCTCGCTAATAATGACGGAAATACTCTTCCTATTGAGTTCCTCGTCACCCTGCTTCTCAACTAAGGAAACAACAGTTGTACCAGACTCGGTGAAGACAAACTCGGTGTCCTCTTCATATCGGGTCACGTCGCTGTTGCCGTTAGCCCCCGTATGGTTGAAATGCCACTCCAACGTGACGCCTTCGTCGAGCATCGAAGCATTGGCGGTAAAGCGGATGGTCAGCGGAGCCTCGCCTTCTATCTTGTCCCAAACGGTAAAAGTCTCACCTTTGGAATTGGTGTAGGTAGCCTGCGGATCGGTGTCGGCAAACGCTGCAAAAGGTAGCAAACCGACCAGCAATAATGTGAAAAATAGCTTCTTTTTCATGTTTATATGAGATAATTTGTGCAAAATTAAAGAAAAAAGTAGAACTTACGCATCTTTTTTTGTAATTTTGTAGCCTGAAAGACAAAAAAAGATGATTATGAGACATTTTTTTAGCTATATACTCGTATTTGCTGCGCTCTTGTTCGTCCACAAAGGAGCGTTGGCACAAAGTACGGCCACCGATATGCGCTACCGCACCTTACGTGTTGGCGTCATGCTGCCTTTACACAACGACAACGGCGATGGCAAGCGTATGGTTGAGTACTACCGTGGGGTTCTGATGGCCTGCGACAGTTTGCGTGCTACAGGCATCTCTACCGACATCCGTGCATGGAATGTTGCTGAAGATACCGACATCCAAGAAACTCTGCGCGATCCGCATGCTGCTGACCTCGACCTGATAATAGGCCCGCTCTATTCTAAGCAGGTGAAAGCCTTAGGCGACTTTGCCAAGGCTCACGACATCCGCATGCTGATTCCCTGTTCCATCAACTCTACCGAGGTTTACGACAATGGCAATATCTTTCAGGTCTATCAGAACGGCAACGTCTTAAACGAGGCTTACACCTACCGTTTCTACCAGCGTTTCAAGGATTGTCACCCCATTATCATCGATTGCAACGATACTACCAGTACGAAAGGTGGTTTCACCAAGACGTTGCGCAGAAAGTTGGAGCAAGAAGGCATCGAGTATTCCATTACCAACCTACGCTCCAGCGAGGCTATGTTTACCAAATGTTTCTCCACCACTCAGAGAAACGTCGTGGTGCTGAACACCAGCCGCTCGGCTGAACTCAACGTGGCTTTTGCCAAGCTTAATGGCATGGTCATGCAGAATCCACATCTGATGGTCAGCATGTTCGGCTATCCAGAATGGCTCATGTACACGCGTTCCCACTTGGATAACTACTATAAGTTCGACGTTTACATACCGTCAACTTACTATATGGACCCGCTGGCTTCACGGACATCACGCTTCCAACTGAAATATCGCTGGAACTTCCATCAGGACATGCAACGTTACTCGGCTCGCTTTGCAGCTATGGGCTTCGACCACGCCTTCTTCTTCATCAAAGGACTACATCTTTACGGTAAGAACTTTACCGGCAGGGCAAGCATGGTGGGATATACACCTGTGCAGACACCGTTGCACTTCGAGCGCATAGGTAATGGAGGCTTCCAGAACCGTAGCATCCAGTTGGTACACTATATGCCAGAACAGCGTGTTGAATCCTTCAAGTATTAAGTAGAAATGAGGCATTCAAAATATCATAAAAGTCTGGTTTCGCTTGTGAGGGTAGTATTGCTGCTTGTCACTTACCACTTATCACTCATCACAGCTTCTGCACAGGTCGGCGAGTATCGAAACAGCTTTGCTGTTGGAGTCAATGGAGGCTATTTATTAAGTAAGGTATCGTTTGTTCCGGAGGTTCCCCAGGATTATTCAGACGGCTTGACGGGTGGACTGACCTTACGTTATACCAGTGAGAAGTACTTCAACAGCATCTGTGCCTTGACTGCCGAGGTGAACTACTCCCAGATGGGCTGGAAAGAAAGCATCCTAACCATCAACGACGAGCCTGTCATCAACCGAGCAACAGGACTTGCCGAAGAATATCGCCGCAAGATAACCTATATACAAGTGCCGTTGTTGGCAAGATTAGGGTGGGGGAGAGAGCGCAAAGGTCTGCAGGCCTTTATCCAGCTTGGTCCGCAGTTAGGCTTTTACCTCAACGAATCGACAGAGGCCAACTTCGACCTTGACAACCCTGAAATATATGAGCGTGCCTCGCATATTTCTGGACCAACGGTTGGTGATGCCGTGTTCTCCAACATGTACCACATGCCCATAGAGAACAAGTTTGACTATGGCATTACGGGCGGTGCGGGAATCGAGTTTTCACATCCTAAGATAGGCCACATATTGCTTGAGGGCCGCTACTATTTTGGCTTGGCAAACATCTATGGCAACACCAAGAAGGACTTTTTTGCCAAGTCGAACCACAACACGATAATCATCAAGATGAGTTATCTGTTTGACATCATCAAAACGAAAAATCCTAAAATCAAATAAATCCTTAGATTTCAATAACTTATAAAATATTAAACTATGTTCAAAAACCATCCTAAAGGGTTGCTACTTGCTGCCTTAAGTAACATGGGCGAGCGCTTCGGATATTATATCATGAACGCTGTGCTTGCACTATTCCTTTGTTCAAAGTTCGGTCTCAGCGACGGCCAAAGTGGCTTTATTGCCGCCATGTTCCTAACGGCCATTTATGTGCTCAGCCTTGTGGGCGGCATCATTGCCGACCGCACGCAGAACTACAAGGCCACCATTGCCTGGGGACTTGTCATCATGGCTGTCGGCTATGTACTACTGTCCATCCCCGTACTTGCCACGCCCGAAAACTCGTCGGTGCTGCTGGCATTCACCGTCTTCGCACTGGCACTCATCGCCTGTGGCAATGGTCTGTTCAAGGGAAACCTGCAGGCCATCGTTGGTCAGATGTACGACAACTTCGAGGCCGCAGCAGCCAAACAGAGCCCTGAACGATTGAAGTGGGCACAGGGACAGCGCGACGCTGGCTTCCAGATTTTCTACGTCTTTATCAATGTGGGTGCGCTTTTGGCCCCGTTCATCGCTCCGATGCTGCGCAGCTGGTGGTTGAACAGCCACGGACTGGCCTATAATGCCGACCTGCCTAAGCTGTGTCACGCATTCATTTCTGGGAACATTACTGAAGGAGAGATGTCAAACCTCACCGAGCTGATAGCAAAGGTTGGTGGCAACGCCTCCGACATGTCAGCCTTCTGCACCCAGTACCTCGACATTTTTAACACAGGCATCCATTATTCGTTTATAGCCTCTGTGGTGACAATGCTTATCTCGCTGGCCATCTTCCTGCTCTCGAAGCATCTGTTCCCAACACCAGGCAAGAAGGAGGCTGCCGTCAGTCAGGACTATACCGCCGAGGAACGCGAGGCCATGGCCACGGAGATTAAGCAACGTATGTACGCTCTGTTCGCAGTACTGGGTATCGCAGTATTCTTCTGGTTCTCGTTCCACCAGAACGGACAGTCGCTGTCGTTCTTCGCCCGTGACTTCGTGCAGACCGATAGCATCGCACCAGAGATATGGCAGGCAGTTAACCCGTTCTTCGTGATTGTCCTTACGCCAATCATCATGTGGTTCTTCGCCCGTCTTACCGCTGCAGGTCGCGCAATCAGCACACCCCGTAAGATTGCCTATGGTATGGGAATCGCAGGTATTGCCTATCTTTTCCTCGCACTCTACAGCGCATCTCAAGGCTATCCCTCTGCCAACGAGTTCACGGCCTTGGCTGATAGTGCAAAGGCAGGTTTGAAGGCTGGACCTTGGGTACTCATCGTTACCTATTTCTTCCTTACCGTAGCCGAGCTGTTCATCTCACCATTAGGTCTGTCATTCGTTTCGAAGGTTGCTCCCAAACACCTTCAGGGTTTATGCCAAGGCCTCTGGCTCGGTGCAACAGCCGTGGGTAATGGCTTGCTCTGGATTGGTCCGTTGATTTACAACGAGTGGCCCGTCTGGATTTGCTGGACAGTATTCCTTATCGTCTGCGTCATCTCTATGGGAGTTATGTTCGGCATGGTGCGCTGGTTAGAGAGGGTTACGAAGTAAAACAGAAATGAGAAATGAGGAATGGTACTGAAGAAATGATAAACGCCCTTGCGGCAGTTCGGGCGGTTCTGTCTCATGGAGACGGTTCATTCTTTCATTTCTTCATCATAACGACCTGTTTCTCATTTCATATTTCTCATTTCGAAGCATCAGCGCAGTCTTTTTCTTTGGTAGAACTGAATTGCGAGAATCTGTTTGATTGTCGTCATGATTCACTGAAGCAGGATACCGAGTGGTTACCTGCTTCAGTACATAAATGGACGCCGACGCGCTATTGGCGCAAGGTAAACAACATCGGACAGGAGATTCTATCGTGCCATGAAAAGGGACTTCCTGATTTGGTTTGTCTTGTTGAGGTGGAGAACGACTCCTGTTTGCGTGACTTGACCAAGCGGTCGCTGCTGCGGCAGGCTGGTTACGAGTACTTGATGACAGAGTCTCCCGATGTGCGCGGCATCGATGTTGCCTTGTTGTATCAGCCAATGTCGTTCAGGCCTCTGTGCTATGAGTATTTGGATATTACGCCATTACCCGGCATGAGACCTACGCGAGACATACTGTATGTTCAAGGGGAAACCTTAAATCGCGACACATTACATGTTTTCGTAGTCCATGCACCAAGTCGCTATGGCGGAGAACGCGCAACACGTTCTAACCGTCGGCTTGTAGCAGAACGCTTGATAGGCGCTATCAGCCTCTTGCCTTCAGAAGCAAAGATTATTGTGGCAGGCGATTTCAACGACTATGCTGACAGTCCAGCGCTTATGTTTCTTCAAGACAACGGTCTGCACAATGTCACCGCCAATGCGCAGGGAAAACACGGAGCTAAGGGAACATACCGTTATCAAGGCCGTTGGCAGAGCATTGACCACGTGCTGGTTAGCTCCGGACTTCTTAACCAGCTCCATGACGTATTCATCAACGATGCTCCGTTTTTGTTAGCGGAAGACAAGAAATTCGGTGGCGTAAAACCTCTTAGAACTTATAACGGCTACCGCTATCAACGTGGTTTCAGCGATCATCTGCCGCTTGTAGTACGTTTTAGCTTCTGAATTATGATAAATAGAATATATAATATATTGTACAAATAAGATAAAAACAATTCCTATAGATAAAGAACTATCAACGAGAGGGGACAAGAATACTCTCCCGAGAGGGGATAAGAACAATTAATAAATAAAGATAAGAAGACATGAAAAAAACAGTTTTTTTACTGGCTATTGTAGCCTTACTTGTAGCTTGTCAAGAGAGTCTGGAGGATCGCTGTGCTCGTGAAGCCAAGGAGTATACAGAGAAAAAGTGCCCGACATTGGTCATCAAGGATGTTACCCTTGATAGCCTACGATTTGAGAAAGCAAGCCACACGTTGCAATATTGCTATACATTAGGCGGTGTTCTTGATGACTCTGCTGCTTTAAGACAACACGATTTGAGAGGATCTTTGCTGAAAGAACTCAAAAACTCTACAACTATGCAGCAGTATAAGGATGCCGGATATACGTTCCGCTATACTTATTATTCTCACAATCAGCCAGGAATGTTGCTATTCGACGCCATCTATCGCGAGAAAGACTACAAATAAATCGGTAAAGATATATCATTAAAATATTCAAGGATTTAAGAAGCATCAAGTAAAACAACTTGTTTTGGTTCGGAAATCACGGCACTTTCTTTTAATTATCTTAAGGAAAAGTTGACCAAAACAAGTTGTTTTACTTGATACTTATTTATCATAATGCCGATTGTTTACAAAAACTACATAAACTTTTTCTGGTTATAATCATAAACACCTTTGGTCAGAATTAAATCTCCTCTTGTTAGGAACATTTTCTTTTCCTGCCAAATAATTCTTTAAAATAATGTAATTTTTGAAGTTTTTGTAATCTCTGCTTTGCAATTTGCAAAGAAATAACTACCTTTGTAGTCGTAATTATAAAGTTTATAGTACCATAACGCATGGAAGCATTCTTCAGAACACACCGTTATTTGGTTGAACATACGGTAGCTCCAGTCCGTCGAGGTCTCATGGACGAAATCGACTGGAACGACAGACTTATTGGCATCAAGGGAACGCGAGGCGTCGGCAAGACTACATTTCTGTTGCAATACGCTAAGGAAAACTTCGACCCCCAGGAAAAGTATTGCCTGTATGTCAATATGAACAACTTTTACTTCCAAGGGCGTGGTATTTCAAGTTTTGCTGGAGAGTTCTGCAAGAAAGGCGGACGTGTATTGCTTATCGACCAGGTATTCAAACAACCTAACTGGAGTTCCGAATTGCGTAAATGTTACGACCTTTATCCCCAGCTGAAAATTGTCTTTACTGGCTCGAGCGTGATGCGCCTGAAGGATGAGAATCCAGAGCTGAACGGCATCGTCAAGTCATACAACTTACGTGGATTTTCCTTTAGAGAATTTATCAACCTACTGACAGAAAACAACTTCCGCTCTTATTCTTTAGAAGAGATTCTTTCTGACCACGAGCGCATCATTAAACAGATTTTGCCTAAAGTGTCGCCAAACAGATACTTCCAGGATTACATTCACCACGGTTTCTATCCCTTCTTCCAAGAGCATCGCAACTACTCTGAAAACCTGCTCAAGACGATGAATATGATGACTGAGGTGGATATTTTGCTCATTAAACAGATTGAGCTGAAATACCTTACAAAAATCAAGAAGTTGTTCTACCAACTGGCTGAGGAAGGTCCCAAGGCGCCCAACGTCAGTAAATTGTCTGAGAGCATAGAAACCAGTCGTGCCACGGTGATGAACTACATCAAATACCTGACTGACGCTCGTCTCCTAAACATGATTTATCCTGTTGGCGAGAGCTTTCCCAAGAAACCGTCCAAGGTGATGCTTCACAACTCCAACCTACTCTACGCCATCTACCCTATCCATGTCGACAAGCAAACGGCTATGGAGACTTTCTTTGTCAACTCCATGTGGAAAGACCATAAGATCAATCAGTCGGGACGCGATCAGACGTATTTGGTAGACGGACGTTTGAAGTTCCGCATCTGCGACGCCACCGCAAGAAATAAAATAAGGTATACACCTGATACCATTTATGCCCGCTATAATACGGAAATAGGCAAAGACAACCAGATACCCCTTTGGCTATTAGGTTTCTTATATTAATGATTAGTTCATGACTCATCTGACCAGTTATGAAACAAGTCACCATCATAGTCCTACTCTTTTCCTTTGCACTCTCTGGAAGTGCACAGCCATCCGTTGGCAGTAAAATGTCACCTTGGCTCAGACATGCTGTCCACCGGCAGCACCAGAAGTCGCATAGGGTTGCTGACAATGAAGATGTACTGACTACGATATTTGTTCAGATGAGCGAGACTATCAACGACGATGTATTGCTGAAATACGGTTGTCGTAAATACGCACAAGTTAACGATATTGCCATCGTCACCATCCCACTTAACCAGGTCGAGGCGTTAACTGCCGAGGCAACAGTATTGCGTGTTGAAGCCAACGAAATGGCACACACGACAATGGACACGGTGCCACGCATAGTTAACATCCTGCCAGCCTATAATCCGACTGACCAGCATCAGGCATTTACAGGTGCTGGGGTCGTCGTAGGAGTGATGGATGTTGGTATAGACCTCACTCATCCGACATTCTACGATAACGCATCATTAAGCAATTACCGTATCAATGCGTTCTGGGATCAGCTTTCCACAGACACCATTGATAGTCCCTTTCCCGTAGGCCGCGAGTGGCGTGGAGCAACGGAGATTCTTGCACAAGGTTGCAGTGTCGATGGACATGAGCAAAACCATGGCACCCACACAACAGGCATTGCTGCTGGCAGCGGCTATGACTCTCCATACCGTGGGGTGGCTTACGGCAGCGAATTGTGTCTGGTAGCTAACGCCGTCAGCGAGGATACTGTCTTCATTGATAAGAAAGACATCTATAAATATACTTCAGCAACCGATGCTTTAGGGTTTAAATACCTTTTCGACTATGCCGAAGAGCAGGGCAAACCCTGTGTCGCCTCCTTCAGCGAAGGCTATCCCCCATACTTCGACGAGGACGACCTGTTATATGCCAAGTTCCTGAAAGGCTTAACTGGCCCTGGGCGCATACTTGTTGTTTCGGCAGGCAACGAGAATATAGAACTCACCCGTGCTGTCAAACCACGAGGCGAAGCCGCAGCAGGCGCCTTTGTCAGAAGCTTCCGCAAACAAACCTCCTATTCTATCAAGACCGATGGCCCTCTGACTATCAGCCTTTATGGCTATCGTAAAGACGATTTCCAACAGGTCCATGAGTTACACTTCGACAGCGATGCTGAGTGGCCAGACGAATCACATTCCGACACATTGCACATAGGCGAAAATTCTTGTGCTGTGGCCATTAGCCGCTACCCTTCACAATTCTCCGAACATATCATCTATCAATTAGAACTCTCGGCAGACACCATCATAGATAAGATAGGTTTCATTGCCATCGCCATGGAGGGAGCTGACTGCCAGTCAGAGTTACTCGGCAGTAGCATCAGCGCATTGGCTAATCACACTATCGACATGCGCTGGCAGGCAGCTACAGATGGTTGTAACATCTTGGCACCTGGATGTTTCGAAGCAGCCATCTGTGTAGGTTCTACTACCCACAGGCTCAGTTTCACCAATATTGATGGAAACGAGAGGAAAACGTTCAACGATGAAATAGGGAAAGTATCTTTCTTTTCCTCCCGAGGTCCTACGATCAGCGGTCATACGAAACCTGATGTTACCGCACCAGGTATGAACATCATTTCTTCGCTAAGCAGTTATTACTTGGAAGAAAATCCAAGTTCGACATATTGGGACGTTAGTCATTTTGACACGAATGGTCGCACATACGTCTGGGGGGCGAATATAGGAACATCCATGTCGACGCCTGTCGTGGCAGGAACTATTGCCCTTTGGTTGCAGGCTAATCCGCAGTTGACTCGTGAAGACATCATGGGTATCTTCCAGCGCACATGCAGACTGCCTGACACAACACTCCCCTACCCCAACAACGACTATGGCTATGGAGAGATAGATGCCTATCGGGGACTGCTGGATATCCTGGGGTTGACGGGCATCAAGGAACTTAGTCAGCACCAATTGACAGATGTACAAATTAGAGTCGATGGGGGACAATTACAGTTGTCTCTGCCTCACGCCTCTGCTACACCGCTGACGCTCAGTCTTTATTCTACGGCAGGAGTCCAATTGGTAAAGACCACGATACCTGCTGGGAATACCTGTTATACATATCCTTTACCAAACCTGCCGGCCGGCGTTTATGCCGTTCAAATGACAGGAGGAGGTCTGACAGGCTCACAACTTATCCGAAAATGAAGAGTATGATTAGCAAGAATCAGATAAAGTTTGTCCGTTCGCTGGAACTGAAGAAAAACCGAAAGCGCGAAAACCTCTTTGTGGCAGAAGGTCCCAAGGTGGTTGGAGACCTGCTGCAGGCTGGATACACGGTTCACAGCATCTTCTCGACAATACCTCGTTCTGATGATGCTCAGCTCATTACCGAAGAGGAGCTGCAACGTATCAGCTTCCTTCAGCATCCGCAGGAAGTATTGGCCGTATTCCATATACCAAGCCCTGATGACATGGTTCGTCAGCCGTCTTCCCTCAGTCTCGCCCTCGACGGTGTGCAAGACCCTGGCAACGTGGGGACTATCATTCGCATAGCTGACTGGTTCGGCATCGACACCATTTACTGTTCCCAAGACACGGCTGACGTCTACAATCCCAAAGTGGTACAGGCCACGATGGGTAGTCTTGCACACGTACATATTATCTATTGTGACCTGACAGAGTTACTGTCACATGCCAAGTGTCCAATCTACGGTACCCTACTCGATGGACAGAACCTCTATAATCAGTCACTCTCAACAGAAGGCATCATCGTCATGGGCAATGAGGGTAATGGCATTTCGCAAACTGTACGACACTATGTCACCCATCGCCTGCTCATTCCTAACTATCACAAGGAAGGTAGCACGGCAGAAAGTCTGAACGTGGCCATCGCCACAGCAATTACTTGCGCCGAATTTCGAAGAAGACAATAATAACATAGATATGAAACGATTACTAACACTCGTGGCTTTGGCAATGATACTATTGCCCGCCACACTCAAAGCACAAGAAAACGTGACAATTGGAAAAAACAACATCAAACTCGCCAGCCGCTTGATGACGCCCGAAGCCCTTTGGGCTATGGGGCGCATCAGTACTGCCGAAGCTTCGCCCGACGGCAAACAGGTGGTTTACCAGGTGGGCTACTATAGCGTGAAGGCAAACAAGAGCCGTCAGGTCATCTGCGTGATGAACAGCGACGGCGCCAACAACCGCCAGCTGTCAACCAGTCAGAAGAGTGAGTCCGACCCCACATGGATAGACAACGAGACTATCGCCTTCGCCTGTGGTGGTGAGATCTGGGCGATGAAAGCCGATGGCACTAACCGTCACCAGCTCAGCAAGACTGACGGACAGGTGGAAGGTTTCAAGTTTTCGCCCGACCGCCAGCATGTCATGATCTTGAAGAGTATTCCATTCCACGAGATTATCAAGGAGAATCCTTCTGACCTGCCTAAGGCTACTGGCCGCCGCGTCACTGATCTCATGTACCGTCACTGGGATCACTACGTGGAAAGCATCCAACACCCGTTTGTCTTCTCTGTAGGTGAAGGCTTTGCCATTGCCACCGACGGCGTTGACATCCTCGACGGTGAACCATTCGAGTGCCCTATGGAACCCTTTGGTGGCATCGAACAGTTGGCATGGAGTCCTGACTCGAAAAGTATTGCCTACACCTGCCGCAAGAAGACAGGACTGGAGTACAGCATCTCTACCGACTCAGATATCTACTTATATAATATAGGTACGCGCGAGACTCGCAACCTTTGTAAGCCAGCTGACTATGTTGCCCCTAAGAATGATCCAACGCGCACACTGGCCATTCAGCCCGTCAATGCCAAGGAGAACCTGAAGAACAACGTCGGCTATGATCAGAATCCGCAGTTCTCGCCCGACGGCAAGTATGTTGCCTGGCTCTCGATGGAGCGTGACGGCTACGAAGCCGACCTCAACCGCCTTTGCATCTACAACATGGAGAATGGCGAGAAGAAATACATCGACTGGAAGAGCGATGTCGATGCCTTCTGCTGGAGCGACGGCAAGGACGCCATGCTTTATTTCATTAGTGTATGGCACGCCACGGAAAATCTCTATGCCGTCAACTGGAAGGGTGAACTGAAGCAGATTACCAACGACTGGGCAGACTTCGGATCGCTGAGTCTGATGAACAATGGCAAGCAGCTGCTGATGGAGCGTCATAGTTTCCAGACTCCTGCCGACCTCTACATCGTCACGCCCAATTTCAAGAAGCCCGAAAAGACAACCATCACCCAACTGACCCATGAGAACAAGCACATCCTCGATCAGTTGGACAAGCCTCAGGTGCAGCAGCGCTGGGTGAAGACGACCGATGGCAAGGACATGCTGACATGGATTATCCTGCCGCCGAACTTCGATGAGACAAAGAAATACCCCACCCTACTCTTCTGCGAAGGTGGACCGCAGAGTCCCGTCAGCCAGTTCTGGAGCTATCGCTGGAATTTCTTCATCATGGCTGCCAACGGCTACGTCGTCGTAGCTCCAAACCGTCATGGCCTGCCTGGCTTTGGTCAGGAGTGGAAAGAAGAAGTTAGCGGCGACTGGACTGGCCAGTGCATGAAGGACTACCTTAGCGCCATCGACTTTGCTGCCGACTCGTTACCTTTCGTCGACCGTGAACGCTTAGGAGCCGTTGGTGCCTCGTTTGGTGGATTCTCTGTCTATTACCTGGCAGGCATCCACGAGAAGCGCTTCAAGGCTTTCATTGCCCACGACGGTGCTTTCAACCTCGCTGCCATGTATTTGGAAACCGAGGAGAACTGGTTCTCAAACTGGGAGTACGATGAGGCCTACTGGCATCGTCCGCAAATGCCTCGTGCTAAGACGACCTATCACGAATCTCCCCACAAGATGGTAGAGAAGTGGGACACGCCCATTCTCTGCATTCACGGCGAGAAGGACTACCGCATCAACTATACACAGGGCATGGCAGCCTTTAATGCTGCCCGTATGAAGGGGATTCCTGCTGAGTTCCTAGTTTTCCCTGACGAGAACCACTGGGTGCTGAAGCCTCAGAACGGCATTCTCTGGCAGCGCACCTTCTTCGGCTGGCTTGATCGTTGGCTGAAGTAATTCATCAAATTGTAAATTGTAAATATTTAAATTGTAAATACAAATGACACAAGCAATTCAAAAAACTTTGCGCGACAGTGCCGGAATGCGCTGGACTGCGCTGCTGCTTCTGGCACTGGCCATGTTCTGCAGCTACATTTTCATGGACATTCTTTCACCCATCAAGGACCTGATGCAGGAGACGCGAGGCTGGGACTCAACGGCCTTCGGCACCATGCAGGGCTCAGAGGTGTTTCTTAACGTCTTCGTATTCTTCCTGATCTTTGCTGGCATCATCCTCGATAAGATGGGTGTGCGCTTCACGGCAGTATTATCAGCAGCAGTCATGCTGGTAGGTGCTGTCATCAAGTGGTATGCCGTCAGCGAGAGTTTCATGGGTAGTGGCCTGGAGCGTTGGTTTACTGACAACCTGAACTACATCCCCGTATTCGATGAGTTAGGCGTCTCGCCTTTCTATGCCGGCATGCCCGCCTCGGCTAAGTTCGCTGCCTGCGGATTCATGATTTTCGGATGTGGTTGCGAGATGGCAGGAATTACCGTCTCACGTGGTATCGTTAAGTGGTTCAAGGGTCGCGAGATGGCATTGGCAATGGGTTCTGAGATGGCTCTGGCTCGTCTGGGTGTGGCTACGTGTATGATTTTCTCGCCTTTCTTCGCTAAGCTGGGGGGTGAAATCAGCGTCAGCCGCTCGGTAGCATTCGGTGTCGTGCTGATGTGTATTGCCCTCATTATGACCATAGTCTACTTCTTCATGGACAAGAAGCTGGACTCTCAGACTGGTGAGGCCGAAGAGAAAGACGACCCGTTCAAGGTGAGCGACTTAGGCAAGATTCTCACCGATGCCGGATTCTGGATTGTTGCCTTGCTCTGCGTGCTCTATTATTCGGCTATCTTCCCCTTCCAAAAGTATGCTGTCAATATGTTACAGTGTAACCTGACACTGACGCCTCCAGCAGCAGATTCCTTCTGGGCATCGTCATCGGTAACCATCACGCAGTACATCATCATGCTTTTAGTAGCAGGCTTTGGCTTTGCCAGCAACTTCCAGAAAAAGAAATCGACTCAATACGCCATGCTCGGCATTTCCATCGTAGCCCTTGTCACTTACTGCTACATGGGATATATGCGCCAGTCGGCCGAAAGCATCTTTGCAGTATTCCCACTGCTGGCCGTACTTATCACGCCCATCCTCGGTTCCTATGTCGACCACAAAGGTAAGGCAGCCTCCATGCTCGTTTTGGGGTCACTGTTGCTCATAGCCTGTCACCTGACTTTCGCCTTTGTGTTGCCGATGTTTAAGGAGAGTGCCGTGGGTGGCATCGTCATTGCTTACGTCACCATCCTCGTGCTTGGATCAAGCTTCTCGTTAGTACCTGCAAGTCTCTGGCCATCAGTACCTAAGCTGGTCGATGCTAAAGTAATAGGTTCGGCTTATGCACTGATCTTCTGGATTCAGAACATCGGTTTGTGGCTCTTCCCATTGTTGATTGGTAAGGTATTAGATGCCACCAATCCTGGCGTCACAGACCCCACCAAGTTCGACTATACCGCCCCGCTTATCATGTTGGCTTGCTTGGGTGTAGCCGCCCTGCTGTTAGGTTTCGTGCTGAAGGCCGTCGACAAGAAGAAGGGTCTCGGACTGGAAGAACCCAACATTAAGTAATTGTCAAACAGAACACTCATGATGCCTACAACCAACACAAAAGCTATGAGACATTCTAGTATCTCCGATCATCTGGGACGTAGCATTAGCCAGACGGCGTTTGCCGCTTTCTCCGGCATGCTGTTCGTCATGTGTCTCGGATTAGTGACGTCTTGCGGTAAGGAAAAACGCGAGCGGCACGAGGCGGCAAAATATGAGACGATGATAGTATCCCGGAAGGACATGACGCTTTCGCGGGAGTATAGTGCACGTATGACTGGACGGCAGATTGTAGAGGTTCGTCCTCAGGTGACTGGCACCATAACCCGTATCTGTATCAACGAGGGCGATGCGGTCAGAAAGGGACAAACCCTATTCATCATCGACCAGGTGCCATTCAGGGCTGCACTGGAGGTTGCCGTCGCTGCACGCAAGAGTGCGGAGGCTCGTTTAGCTACTGCAAAGATGAACTTTGAGAACGAGAGGCAGCTAAAAGAAGGATTAGTGGTCAGCGACATCTCAGTCGAAACCATGCGGAATGCCCTTCTTGAGGCTGAGGCGTCACTTGCACAGGCTAAGGCGCAGGAGGTGAACGCCCGAAACAACCTTTCATACACAGAAGTCAAGAGTCCTGTCAGCGGTGTGGCATCGATGATTCCCTGGCATGTCGGATCGCTGGTGAATAGCAACATTTCCGAGCCATTAGTCACGGTAGCCGACGACTCGGACATGTTCGTCTATTTCAGTATCAGCGAGAACCAGGCGCTGAACTTGATTGCTCAGTACGGCAGTATCGATGCTTTTATCAAAAAGGCACCTGCCGTTAGTCTCCGTCTGAACAACGGACAGGAGTATGGCCAGCAGGGGCATATTAGCGCCGTCAGCGGAACGGTGGATGTTGAGACTGGTGCTGTCACCCTGCGTGCCACGTTCCCCAATACGGGCGGACTGCTGCATAATGGTGGCAGCGCCACGGTAATTGTGCCGACTCACCGAGACGCCTGCATCGTCATACCTCAGGAGGCAACCTACGAGTTGCAGAACCGCTCGTTTGTCTACCGCGTCGTAGATGGAAAGACGAAGGCTACCGCTGTCACGCTGTTCCCGCAGAACAATGGCAAGGAGTATATTGTGGAAGACGGACTCAGCGAGGGTGATACCATCATCGCCGAGGGGGCTGGTCTGCTCAAGGAAGGAATTGAAATCAAGAAATAAAGTCGTTATGTCGTAATCACGTTATAAGTTATAACGAAACAGGCAACATGAATGTAAGAACTTTTATTGACCGCCCCATATTATCTGGAGTCATCAGCGTACTGATGGTGCTGGTAGGCATCATCGGCCTGACTAAACTGGCCTTGGAGCAGTTTCCAGAGATAGCGCCGCCCACCGTCCGTGTGATGGCAAGTTACACTGGCGCCAATGCCGAGACCGTTCAGAAGAGCGTCATCGTTCCCTTGGAAGAGGCCATTAACGGCGTAGAGGGCATGATGTACATGACGTCGTCGGCCTCGAACAACGGTACTGCCTCGATAGGTATTTTCTTCCGTCAGGGCACTGACCCGAACATGGCGATGGTGAACGTACAGAACCGTGCCGCCACCGTGCAGGGTCGACTGCCGAGCGACGTGGTAAAGAGCGGACTGACGGTTCGCAAGCGTCAGACGTCGAACATCAAGCAGATTGCCGTCTATAGTCCGGACTCCACCTTCGACCGCTCCTTTCTGGCGAACTACACGAAGATTAACATCGAACCACGCCTGAGCCGCATTCCCGGTGTGGGTGAGGTGAACGTGATGGGTGCCGACTATTCAATGCGTATCTGGCTCGACCCGCTCAAGATGGCACGCTACAATCTGACGCCTGCCGACGTCACCAACGTGCTGAACGAGCAGAACGTCGAGGTGGCAACGGGTACGCTGGGTGCCGAAAGCAGCAATACTTTCCAGTATGTGCTGAAGTACCGCGGACGCTACGAGGAAGAAAAGGAATACGAGAACCTCGTCATCCGCTCGTTGCCTGACGGCGACGTGTTGCGCATTGGCGACATTGCCCGTGTAGAACTGGGTTCGCAGAACTATAACATCATTGGTGAGACCAACGGCAAGCCGGGCATCAACATCTCCATCAACCAGGTGGCTGGCTCAAACGCCAACGAGATCATCAAACAGATAGACGCCGAGGTGGAGGAGATACGCCACTCGTTACCGCCAGGCATCGTCATCGAGGACTTGGAATCGAAGAAGGACTTCCTCGACGCCAGCATTGCCTCAGTAGTTGAGACGTTATTCGAAGCCCTATTGCTCGTCATCCTCGTTGTCTGGCTGTTCCTCGGCAGTTGGCGCGCCACCATCATCCCCGCCATCGCTATCATCGTGTCGCTTATCGCTACACTGGCTGTCATCTACGCCATCGGTTTCTCGCTGAACATGCTGACGCTCTTCGCCCTCGTGCTGGTTATTGGTACCGTGGTTGACGACGCCATCGTGGTGGTCGAAGCCGTGGAAGCACAGACCCACCCCCAACCCCTCCCTGCGAGGGAGGGGAGCGATTACTCTCAAAACAAATCCTCAACGGAAGAACCATCTACTCCCCTCCCTCGCAGGGAGGGGTTGGGGGTGAGTCTGGTTTCCGACGCCATGCATAACATCACGTCGGCATTGATTACTACCACCCTCGTCTTCATGGCGGTGTTCGTGCCTGTCTGCTTTATCGGTGGCGTCACGGGAACGTTTTACACACAGTTCGGACTGACGATGGCCATTGCCGTTGCCATCTCGCTGTTCAACGCGCTGACGCTCTCCCCTGCCCTATCGGCCATTATCATGCGCGACTCAAAGCTGAACAAGTTCCAGGAACGTTTCAACGTGGGCTTCACGGCCGTCGCTACGCGCTATAAAGGTGTTGTTACCCGTTTCATCAACCGCAAGAAACTGGCCGCTGCCCTCGTCGTTGTAGCTATCGTTGTCCTTGGCTGGATGATGAAGACGACTAAGACTGGTCTTGTGCCCAACGAGGACATGGGTACCGTGTTCATCAACGTACAAGCTTCGCCGGGTAGCAGTCTGCAACAGACCTACCATATTCTTAAGGAAGTCGAGGCTCGCATCAAGGACTTGCCGCAGTTGCGCATCTACTCGCTCATCGCTGGTAACTCTAACAGCTTTGAACAGTCATCATCGAATGGTAACTTCACGCTAAAGCTGAAGAAGTGGGATGAGCGCAAGGGCAAGGGAGACGACGACCAGAGCATTGTGCAGGAGATTTACCGTCGTACTGCCGACATCGCCAATGCGAAGATTCAGGTGAACACGCAGAACATGCTGCCAGGCTTCGGACGCATCAACGGTTTCGAGCTACATGTTCAGGACAAGCACGGCGGCACCATCCAGGAGTTGATGGACTATACCAAAAAGTTCATCGCAGCTCTTGGTGAGCGTCCTGAGATAGGTCGTGCCCATACCAACTTCTCGCTGAAATATCCGCAATACCGCGTGGAGGTAGATGCCGCCTTGTGTAAGCGTCGTGGCGTGTCGCCGTCCGAGGTGTTGGCAGCCCTGAGCGGCTACGTCGGCGGCACCTACGCCTCGAACTTCGTGCGCTTCACCAAACTCTACCGCGTCATGGTACAGGCCTCGCCAGAGTATCGCTTAGACACGGAATCACTGAACAACATCTTCGTCAAGAACAATCAGGGTGAGATGTCGCCTATCGGCCAATACCTAAAGCTAACGCGCGTCTATGGTTCCGAGACACTCTCACGCTTCAACCTCTTCCCGTCGATACAGGTGGGTGGTACGGCAGCCGAAGGTTACAGCAGCGGACAGGCCATCGACGCCATCCGCGAGGTGGCTGCCGAGGTATTGCCCGAAGGCTATGGCTATGAGTTTGGTGGCATGACACGTGAGGAAGCTTCGTCACAGAACACCACGGCACTGGTCTTCGTACTCTGCATCGTCTTCATCTACCTCATTCTCTGTGCCCTCTACGAGAGCCTGTTCATCCCGATGGCCGTCATCCTGAGCGTGCCCTTCGGACTGGCAGGCAGTTTCCTCTTTGCGTGGATGTGGGGACTAGAGAACAACATCTACATGCAGACGGGACTCATCATGCTCATCGGACTATTGTCGAAGACGGCCATTCTGCTGACAGAATATGCCTCGACGCGTCGTCGTCAGGGCATGGGCATCATCGAGGCTGCACTTGATGCTGCGGCCGTTCGTCTGCGTCCCATTCTGATGACGTCGCTGACGATGGTCTTCGGTCTATTGCCGTTAGCCCTCGCTACGGGTGTCGGTGCCAATGGCAACCACTCGCTCGGCGTAGGAACCATCGGCGGTATGGTCATCGGAACCATCGCCCTGCTGTTCATTGTACCCGTTCTCTTCGTCGTCTTCCAGACGTTGGAGGAACGGTTTACTGGTAAAGCCCGTTGACGTCACAAATCTACCTCGTTTCAGAGGCTGGTTTGTGACACCGATTAGTCTATGAGTGCTTGTGGCGAAAGAACATCAGGAACAGGAACAACACTACAACACCGAACACGAGTGACAGCAACGCACTCTTTGTGAAGCCCGCCACGAGGAATGTAAGGAACGACACAGTGGCTGCCGTCAATGCGTATGGCAACTGGGTAGTAACGTGGTTCAGGTGCTCACACTGCGCGCCTGCCGACGACATGATGGTGGTATCGGAAATGGGCGAGCAATGGTCGCCGCATACCGCACCTGCCATGCAGGCCGAGATGGAGATGATCATCAGCTGTGGGTCGACATTCTGGAAACAGGACACCACAATGGGGATGAGTATGCCGAACGTACCCCACGACGTTCCTGAGGCAAAGGCCAGGCCGATAGCTACGACAAAGATGATGGCAGGCAGGAAGTTCATGAATCCACCGGCAGAGTGGCTCACCAAGCCAGCGACAAAGGTTGCCGCTCCCAAGTTGTCCGTCATGCTCTTCAGAGTCCATGCAAACGTCAGGATAAGCATGGCGGGAACCATCTGTTTGAAGCCTTCCGGCAGACATTCCATACATTCGCTGAACGTCAGCGACTGACGCAGCAGATAGAGGGCGATGGTGATGACGAGTGCTACGGAAGAGCCCATCACCAGCCCCACTGAAGCATCGCTGGCAGCAAAGGCATCGACGAAGCTCTTGCCACTAAAGAATCCGCCAGTATATATCATGCCGATGACACAACAGGCAATGAGGAGTACGACGGGGACGACCAAGTCTGACACACGGCCTACCCTATCCTCCTTCTGGTTCTCTTCCTGTGACGGTTTGTTCTTACCAGTGGTGAAGAGGTCGCCTTGGCGTGCATTGTTCTCATGTTCCAGCATGGGACCATAGTCCAACTTCATAAAGATGATGAAAATCATCATCATCATGGTCAGCAGGGCATAGAAGTTGAAAGGTATGGACTGAACGAAGATGCTGATGCCGTTTGCGCCCTTGACGAATCCTGCTACCGCAGCCGCCCACGACGAGATGGGGGCAATGATACAGATGGGGGCTGCCGTGGAGTCAATCAGGTAGGCCAGCTTGGCTCGGCTTATCTTGTGCTTGTCTGTGACAGGCCGCATGACGGAACCAACTGTCAGACAGTTGAAATAGTCGTCAATGAAAATCAGACAGCCCAACAGCATGGTTGACAGTTGTGCACCAGCCCGACTCTTTATGCCGCGAGCAGCCCATGAGCCGAAAGCCGCCGATCCGCCCGCACGGTTCATCAGTTGTACCATCGTACCCAGGATAACCAAGAATACAAGTATACCAACGTTCCACTTGTCGGACAGCACCGCCATAATGCCCTTCGGGAAGAGCTGGTTAAGCACTCCCACGGGTTCGAAGCCAGAGATGAGCAAGGCACCCGTCAGTATGCCAAGGAATAGCGAACTGTACACCTCCTTGGTAATGAGTGACAGCGAGATGGCGATGAGAGGTGGTGTCAGAGCCCATACCGTATCCTTTACAGGCATATGGTCGAAAACCACAGCATAATTCAAATAGCCCATAAACAAAAGCACGGCTATCAGCGAAAGGTATGTCAGTCGCTTGGGCTTCCCAGGTTTTAAAGATCCTAACTTCGATTCTATTTTCATTATTTATTCTTTTATTTTTTTATTCTTTTATTCTTTTCAAATGGATAGTACGTCGCTCCCACGCTCACAGCACGGTTTTGATAAAGGCCGTCTAATTGCGACCAGTAACCAGTGGCGTAGCCCGCCAGATCGTGGAATTCGGCAAAGACATTACACTTCTTACCCAACTGCTTGTTGGCCTTGACGGTGGCGAAGAGGTGGGTATGCTGATCCTCTATGGTGCGGCGACTACTATAGAGTAGCGTCGACGACAGACGGAATCCCTTGGAAATGTTCACCACCGGGGCAAACTTGAGGGTAAAGAAGTTGTCGTGATCGGAGTCCGTCCCTGAACCACTATCAATGTGGTGGAAATAGTAGTTGGCGCCTAACGTCAGTTCCCAAGGGCCAGTCTTCCAATAGGCCGAATTCCTGAAACCCAACTCTTGGTTGTTGGGGGTAGGAAAATGGTTGTACCAGTTACTTTCCACACTGGCGTGATAGAAGAAATCCTTCTGTTGGTACGAATAGCGTAACACACCCTGATGTGCGAGACTGGTACTGAAGCTGCCAGCATCATATTTCTGGGCTGTCGTCGGAGCGGTCTCGTCAACCAGGAAGTCATTCACCTCGGGAATGAATAAGCGGCGAGCGAACAACTCCTGAACAAAATGGCGTCCTGCCTTGTAGCCCACACTGGCCAGATAGCAGTGGTTGTTGCGCTCGTGCGTCCACAAACTATGATCTTCAGAGTCGTACTGGCGATTCCAGTAGTTCATCATGCGGTAGCGGTCGCCCAACGTCAACACCCAGGGACCGTGAGTATAGTCGAGCTGTGCGTAGAAGTCGGTCACCATGTGCTGTTCGCGGTTCCGACCGATATTCCAAGTGTTCTCGTAGTCAGTTTCCGTGCCGAGCATCAGCCAGAGATCGGGGGTAAACACGGGTGTGTTTAATTCGATAAAGCCGTAGGGATAGCAGTCGCCCATCTTGTCGCCATCGCTGCTTCCCCTGGTGTAGTCGCTGCCTATCTCGGCAAAGAGGATGGCACCATGATTGAAGGTGTGGGAGTAGGAAAACACGAGTCCGACATAACGGCTATAGTAAGGATGAGCCTCGACCAAGTCAGGATCGAAGATCTTCTGTTTGCTATTGTCAAACTTCTGGTATGCTTTGATGAAGAGCCTGTCGCGCTGGCTCATTTTCCAGTCTAAGTTGAGATGCACGTTTTCCGCCAACCCGCGGTCAGTCATTTTATACACATCCGTGGGATAAGCCTTGCCGTACGAACTGCGGGCCAGCGCATAACCCCGCACCGTGAGTCCTTCACTTTTGTCGGCCACATCGGCATACACCATGCCGTTGCCGTAGCTGCTGCCAGCCACCGCCACCTTGCCGGCGGTCTTCACGTCGTCGCGGAAATAAATGTCTATAACACCCTGCGTGCCCCCTACAGCCTTTGCCACCGAAGTATTGCTGCACACATGGATACGGTCTATCTCGCAAGCCTTCACATTAGTCAAGAAAGTTTCGCCATCCACGACGAGGCCGACGTTATCGACACGCAAAATGTAGTCGAGGTCATTTTTCTTGCCGTTGATTGACAAAAACTCCGGACAGGTGTTCAACACATCCAGTAAGGTCATCTCACTGTCCACAGTCATTTTGTCCACATGAATCACATAGCGGTCGCCCTGAAACTCCACAATTCCACCATTGTCGGCATCCTGGGCCGACACGCCACTCACGCTCAGCACGAGCAGCAACATGATATTGAGAGTTACATTCTTCATTGTTTAGATCAGTTTAATGGACGCAAATTTAAGAAATAAAATTCGATTATCCAAAAAAACCTTGTATCTTTCGCTGATAGGAACTCTCTACCTGAACACATCCACTTCCATCAGCCTTCTTCTATCAGGCATTTTTCAGCCATATTCGTTTGCAAAGTTAATCAATTCTTTCGAAGTAATCACCATAACCGTCCCTCCAATTTTTTTTCAATATTATAAAGTATTATAGTTTGAAATATCACTTTCCTTATAACCCAAGAACTGTTCTATCATAGGAGAGGTTACCATATTTATAAAGATTTCCTTAACTCTTGGATCATTGTCGTCTTCATACTGTCCCCATTCACTATTATAGGCCCCTTCTATCCAAGCCTCAACAAAGTCCTTATGCTTACTTGATTCTTTAGCGTAGTTCAATATTGACTCGTATAATGACCTGACGAACTTTCTTGTTTTAAAGACCCCATCAGCTACTATCAGGTTTACACAGCAATCATATAAATAGAACAAGCCCAATGGACCCTTATTATAATTGTAGTAAGGATTATAGGGCTCTAGTTCCAAGGGCTCAAAATAAAGTAAATAGTATTCAGATTCGTCATAGATACTGACATTTGCAGCCTCTAAGTCACAGACCTTTTCCAACCAATAGCGGATATTCTCAAACGGTTCATACACTTCGGAAGCACTAATCATTATCTTTTCCTCACCATTCACCTTGAAATGCATATCAATCCAGCCACAATCAGGATAATCCAATTGTAGCTCAATTGTGTCTGTTCTGCGAGGTATTTTTTCACCATACTTCGCATACAACTTGCTTTTTTCAAGCATAAATCGATCTGAAAACTTTTCTTTAGTCATTTCCTTTCTTTCCGACTGGTGCTCACCGTCGGACGACTAGTGCTCACCGTCGTCTTCTGCACCAACTTGCAAGGTATTTCAGGAGAGGATATGTATATCTTGACAACATATTATTTCAGTGCAGCAACGCAGGGTTTGAATTCTTTCCTAACCTTGACACCCAAGAATTCAGCAATTTCGCCTTCAGCATAACCAAGCTTATCACCAAAGTCATATATGAGTGCCAATTCTTTTTCGTCAAGAATACCATCTGCAAAAGCCATATTTACGAAATAGTTCAGGAGTTCTCCTTTCAAGTCAGGAGCCATTTCAAGAATGTCTTTAATCGCATTATTGAGAGTACTAATAACATCCCCTTTCTCAACTCGCTTTAAATCCTTGTATGGGAACAGGCTATATGCTGCCAGTTCCTTTATAATGAAGTCTTCTTCAATCTTGTCTCTCTTTCCGTCCATCTGAGAAATGAATATACCTGCTGCTGCAATATAATCAGCAATGGCATTGTCCAATACGTCATATTCTATCTTTTGCAACTCATGTACCAGTTCGCTCATTCCACGATTGAAAGCTGCTTGGGTCTTTGCAGTAGCAAACAACTCTAATGCTCGAACTCTTATCAGATTGATGGGATGGGTTCCATCATTAATACCTCCATTTTTCAGGAAGTATTCCAGTCTCTGATTGTTTTCAGCAATCAAGGTTTCCATACTGATTTTCATCTTCTCAAGATCCAACCCTGAAGCCATTTTATATACAGCCGTCACACAAGCAGCCAAATTGTCGTTCGCCTTATATCCATGGAAATCTGCACTTAATTCTGCAAGCTGGTCAAAGAAAAACACCCTCTTCTTAAGAAATTCTGGACACTCCTCAATAGCATCCTCATCAGGATATATGAAATAGAACAGTCTCTCAATTATAGAATCTCCGTTTATCAAATGTCCAATTTCGTGCCCAATGATATATTTCAACTCTTCTTCATTCATCAGTTCGAACAATGCAGAGTTAACCTCAATGATATGTGGGCGCTGCTCATCAGGGGAATAAAAAGCACTAGCATTCACTTCGCTATTGCCAGTGATATAGAAATCAATATCGCCGACAAACTCCAGTTTTTCCTTAACCTCTTTGCATAGGTTATAGAACTGAGGGAGAAGTGTCTCATTGACTTTCAGACTATTACCTTCTCTGGCACTACGGAAATAACGATCATTAGCATTTCCTTCGCATTTCTGACGAATGTCTTCTGTAACATCACCTTGTAAGGCATTGAAGATTTGTAGTGCAAGCGTATGCTGCAACTCGATGTGTGGATTTAATTCTCTCATTTGTCAATAGTTTATAGGGTTAGTATTATGTTATTCTGTCACACTCTCGTCAAAGTCCTCATCAGCATGATGGCTCATGTCTTTGTATTTCTCGAGATATGCACAAAGCTTTTCGAACACACGCTGACGCATCTCCTCACGCTTACTGTCTTTTGAAAAACGTGAGATGGCTGGAAGAATCTGAGCAAAAGAAGTTCCAGACATTGATACAAAACCGTTACGGAAAGCTATTGCCATAAAGTTTCGAGTCTCTATGGGCTTTAGCTTCTCCTCTTCGATAATCTTGTTCAGTTCTTCCTCTTTCTGCTGCTTGATATAATCTGCCCACGATTCTCCTACATCGCTGCCAGTCGTTATGCCTTTGATAAACTGTTCTATCAGTTCTCTTTTGTTACGCAGATTCGGACTAGCATCTACGAAATCTCTAATCTTGGCTATAACCGTCATGTCATTCATGTGGTCATCAGCGTATGTCTGAACCATCTGAAGGATACGGTCAATACTGATATCATCATGTTTAATGAGTTCTATTTCGAAAGCTATATCCTCGTTGACATTTTCTGGGTCAATCTTTTCCTTATCCCTGAATTGGTGATATAGTTCGAGATAGGCACTTGCATAGTGCTGGCGTTCTTGTTCACCTAATAGTTCCTTGCCTTCAAACTCATCGAATGTACTGAGAATGTTGTATAATTTCAGGACATAAGAATACTTCTTGATAAAATCCTTCTTAGCTTCTTCCGTCATGACATCTGTTCCAACGGGAAGAGGATATTCCTCACGTAAGGTCTCAACAGTGTCCTTGTAGCCAGGCTGATGTTTGCCGTTTGCGTCCTCATACCCCTCGTAATAGTATTCATCAAAGGTCTTTAACAATACCACACCATTAGCCTCAGGATTACCAAACAATCCAAGGGCATCATTGGTGGCCTGCTCCAAATTGCGGAAACAGACAATGTTACCACAATTCTTCACACTATTCAGAATACGATTTGTTCGACTATAAGCCTGCAGAAGCCCATGCATCCTAAGATTCTTATCCACCCAAAGCGTATTCAACGTTTTAGCATCAAAACCAGTAAGGAACATATTTACCACAATCAGCAAGTCAAGTTCGCGATTCTTCATTCGCTTACTCACATCCTTATAGAAACTCTGGAAACCATTTGCCGAGAGATCAAACTTGCAACCAAACTCACGATTATAATCATCAATACACTCCTGCAAGGCATCCTTGTCTGTCTGCGAAAGTGTAGAGGTGTCCTCTGGATTCTCATCAATCAGTTCACCATCCAGCGGGTCTTCTTCATTAGCCCCATAGCTATATATCATTGCCACCTTCAGCCTATCTGCCTCAGGCAAATCTGCCATCTGCCGTTTAAACTCACTATAGTATAGTTTGGCAGCATCAATACTGGCTGTAGCAAAGATAGAGTTGAAACCATGCAGTCGCTGGTCTTTCACCTGATAGGTGCTGTTGCGTTTAGTCTTTCTCGCGAAGTTCTTGATGATATACGTAACGATGTTACTGATATATCTTGGATCACGCATGATTCGCTCTCTATCGATATCTTCTACTGCTTCGTCATCTATGCCTTCTTTTTCACGCATCGTTCGCACATACTCCAAACGGAAAGGCAACACGTTCTGGTCACTAATGGCATTAATAATGGTATAGGTGTGCAGCCGTTCACCAAACACCTGTTGGGTTGTCATCAAGTTAGCCTTTCCTGTTGTGTTGGCGTTATCAGAGAAGATTGGTGTTCCAGTAAAGCCAAAGACGTAGTACTTCTTGAACTTCTTTGTGATGACTGTATGCATCTCACCAAACTGGCTACGATGGCATTCATCGAATATCATCACCACATGCTGGCTGTAAACATCCATCTCCTTGTTTCTCTTTACCAGTATGGAAAGCTTCTGGATGGTAGTAATGATAATGTGGCAGGTCGGATCATTCAACTGTCGTTCCAATATAGCCACATTGGTATTACTATTGGCAGCATCTTTCTGGAAGTTATCATACTCTCGCATGGTCTGATAGTCCAAGTCCTTGCGGTCCACCACAAACAACACCTTATCTATATAGGACAGTTTGCAGGCCAACAATGACGTCTTAAACGAAGTCAACGTTTTACCAGAGCCTGTCGTATGCCAGATATAACCTCCAGCCTCTATGCTTCCAAACAGCTTATTGTTATACGCTACGTTGATACGTCTCAGAATATTCTCAGTCGCTGCAATCTGATAAGGGCGCATCACCAATAACTGATTATCTACTGTAAAGACACAGAAGCGCGTCAAGATATTCAGTATGGTATGTTTGGCAAAGAAGGTCTTAGTAAAGTCTTCCAGCATAGTAATTCGATTGTTACGTGCATCTGTCCACCAAGAAGTAAACTCAAATGAATTACTTACAACCTGTCCTTTCTTGGCACGCTCATCTTCCTCCTTCAAATGCAAATCGCGAGTGGTATTGCTATAGTATTTCGTGTAGGTGCCATTGCTGATAACGTAGATTTGCACGTACTCGAACATGCCACTATCAGCCCACATCGATTCACGATTATACCGCTTTATCTGATTGAAGGCCTCTCGAATATCCACACCAGGCTTTTTCAGTTCCACATGCACCAATGGCAGCCCATTTACTAATATCGTCACATCATAGCGATTTGCAGCTTTGCCACCTGTTGGTGTGTATTGACGCATCACCTGTAACTGGTTCTGATGTATGTGTTGTTTATCGAGTAGCATGATATTCTTCATATCACCATTATCGAAATTGAAGGTGAAGCGAGGGTCTTCTTGTATCACTCGCGTTTTCTCTACGATGCCGCTATTGGGTTTAGCGATACAAGTAGTAAAGAAGCGCTTCCATTCACTATCGTTAAAAATTACACCGTTCAAATGCTCCAATTGCTTACGCAGGTTCGCGATAAGTTCCTCTTCTGTCGTAATACGCAGATACTCATACTCCTGCATTCGCAATTGTTCCACAAACTGGTCTTCCAGATTACGTTCGCTCATATAAGGGGCTTCTGAAGCGAAGAATCCTTGTTCAAACTCAGCAACAACGGTGCTTTCGTCGTTCTCAGAAATTAAGTCGTAATATGCCATAGTTTTATTCGATGATTAAATATTTGTCCTTTATTATTTGTTTTTTTACTCGCTTATTCGTATCTTTGCAGCGTGAAATGTTAAATACGTTAGAATAATGGAAGTCAAGAAAGTAACATACGAAGAGGCTCTTGCACGTTTTAAGCACTCGCTGGAAATCAAGCATGCTGCTAAGAAAAGGGCTGAAGAATACTGGAAAAGTATTGGGCTGACGGGAAAAGTTGTAAGTCTATGATAAATCTTTCCCTGCAGAGGATCAACGCCAGTTCTCCTTACTATATCACCCAGGAAAATGACAATGGATTCCATTTCAAGACTGATTTGGGAATCAATTACATTATTTTTTTTGATGAGGAACGGCCATATGGTGAATGTGACACTTACCAATTTATCATTCAGAAGTTGGACAACAAGCCCTCGCCTCATGACCCAAAAGTTGAGCAGACTATCCTTGCCATTCTCGATGAGTTTTTTGCAGAGCATCTTGACGTATTGCTCTATATGTGTGACGATAGTGACGGGCGTGAGGCCAATCGTAATCGATTGTTCCTTGCATGGTTCAAAAAGCATGCTTCGCCAGATCGCTTCACCATTCGTACGGCCAGCGCCATCGTTGAGGGCAAGGGCTTCTATGCCGCTATTATAGTAGAAAACAGAAATCCCCTGCTCGAAGCCATCGTTGCAGACTTCGAGAGTACAGCCCAAGCCCTTACTGAGGGCAAGCCTTAATTGGATTCTGTCTGCTACCATCCTATTCAAACGTCAATAGTTTATTCCTGTAATATTCATATTGTTTCTCTCGCTGTGCTAACTGCGCCTCCAAATTTGCTATGCTCGCCTCGAATGTATCGAGGATAGAGACAATGCGCTGCTGTTCAGAGATGGAGGGAATGGAAATAGATAGGTTTTTAAAGTCCTTCTGTGCTATCATTTGGACTGTGCCATGCCCTATAATTTGCGACAAATCATACTGAAAGTGTCTGCTCAAAAGTGTATAGACAAGATATCTATTATTAATTTTTATATTCTTTAGAAGTAGAAGTTGAGGATTTATTGTAGCTTTTTCTTTGAGGTTACTGACCAAAGCGACTTTACCAATAGATCCTCGTTGGCATACTATTATATCACCATTATGAACCATAATTTCAGGAGATTCATAATACTTTTCCCATGTGACGTATGTATTGTTTGTATAATCGATTTTTTGATTACAAATATTAGTTGCTGTTAGTGAAATCGCACCTTCACCTTCTGAAACTTGATCTTCACGAGTATAACCTCTAAACCCAATTCTACCTTTTATCTCACAAACATTTTCAAGCATTTTCTTCTCCACTCCTTCTTTCCCTTCAAGGTCAAGGAGTTGGTCACGATAATACTCATACTGCTTGCGACGCTGGGCGATTTGCTGTTTCAGGTTTTCGATGGAAGAAGTGAATGTATCGAGAATGTCAACTATTCGCAGTTGCTCAGAAAGAGAAGGAATTGGTATTTCAATTTGCGAATACTTAGAAATCCAATGTCTTTGATGACCTCCTGGAACGTAGTTAATTCCTAACATCGCATAATAAACGTATCGGAAATTAATATTATCTTTGGGACGTAACATCTTCATAGCTGAACTTTTGACTTTGAAATCATAGTCAATCCAATGAAATGATGTTGTAAAATCATCGAATATAATACAAGGTCTTTCCTCGCTCGCTCTATAAATACCATCTTTTTCATTTGTGTAACCCAACAACAAAGATTGACCAGCTGTTAAAACTGGCGTATCATAAGAATCATCATATTCGGTGGACTTAACCAAATATGGCGTTGGCTGTTCAAAATCGAGACAAGTATCTAATTTCTTCCACTCCACCATAATCATGCCTCCAATTCTTTGATGATTCCAGCAATCTTCTCATTTAAATGATTGCCTTCTGAGATGAGACTGTCAAGAATTGCATTAACCTCAGCAATGTTAATTACCTCTCGAGTGTCTTCCTGTTCAACATAAGAAGAGACACTTAGATTACAATCATTAGAAAGAATATCTTTGTTGTTCACCAACTTCGTCTTATACTCAACATCGGTTCTGCCCGTATATATATTAAAAATGGTGTCAATGTTTTCGTCAGTCAGTTTATTCTTGTTCCCATCCTTGATGCACTCGGCACTGGCATCAATAAAGAGGACGTTATTGTCTGCTTTACTCTTCTTTAAAACAATGATACAAGTGGCAATACCTACACCAAAGAACAGGTTAGTTGGAAGCTGGATGACACAATCCACGAAGTTATTCTCTATCAAATATTGGCGGATCTTCTGCTCTGCGCCTCCACGATAAAGCACACCAGGGAATTCTACTATTGCTGCAATACCCGTTGTGGCTAAATGG
>JAEEGH010002431.1_pt1 | contig 50513 bp, 47 predicted proteins | sample 9134181 | NCBI WGS metagenome assembly JAEEGH01 (sample SAMN16246544, study PRJNA631951) | gut metagenome | biome: gut microbiome; feature: rumen; material: DP-attached | host: Bos | place: Iran: Karaj | collected 2018-10
AAGACTTACATAGAACCGTCCGTATAAAGGTTACTACAATGCTGCCAAACAACGGCAGCATCATAGAAAACTTTCTACTGGTGCGCGTTTCTAATCCTCCCGCGCTTCCGCTTGGGTTGCCACCCACGACTTAGGGGGCGTAACCCCTTGCGTCGCGGCTGGCGAGTGTGAGGAGATGCTAAGTCGATATCAAGCCTGAATACCGTGCATTTCAAAAAACAAAAAGCCAATTACCCTCAAAATGTTATAATTCAATAGTAATGAGTAAAGTTTGGAGGTCTTTTGATATGCCATTAAGGACAGAGGATCAAGTGCGAAACGAAGCTGGTATCACATTAGGGTTTCTTGATTCAGATGGTAATAACGTCGATACTAACGAGTATATTTCAGGAGTTGGGCAGCTAACCACTTTTATTCAGTTAGGTTCACGACTTGGAACAACTGATTTCGCCGGAGTGAGCGATAAGCCTGATGGTTGGTTGTTGCCATTTAACCCTAACGGAGTTGCGATTGTTCTTGAAACAAAATCAGAAAAGGAAGACATATCAAAGAAAAAATGGGTTGATGAACTTAAGAAAAACATTACTATACTTCAGAAACATTATAACAAGGTTGTAGGAATTCTATACAACGGAAAAGATTGCCGTGTTTCTCTCAATCTTGAAGAAGTATCCTCTTCTCCAAAACTTCAAACTCTTGAATACTATAGAAAACTCTTTGTCCCTGACACTATAGATAAAGGTCATATTTATGATTTAACTATGAGGATAAATAATTGTCTTCACAAAGAGTTTGGAGTCAAAAACCTTAATCATAGAATGATCTTTACAGCTTGCGCTCTTGTAGCCGTAAAGGAAGGAGCTATTCTCCATAAAGGAACTGATTATTCTCTTTTTCACCAGACAATTCTTAATCAGCTTTCCAAATCTTTGAAACAAGCCAAAAGACAGAATGAAAAACTTGATCTTCTTTGTGAAGTTTATTCTGAAATAAAAATGAATACAACAAAGAATCAAGAGGCGATCGACAACTTCATTGACTGGGTAAATGAAATCTCTGATCTTATTAATTCTGACAAGTGGAACGGAGAAGATGTTATGGCTATCTTCTTCAATGAGTTTAATCGATATAAAGGAAAGAGAGATAGCGGTCAGGTCTTTACTCCAGATCACATAACATCATTTATGTATAGATTAATTGGTGTTTCCAAGTCTGACGTTGTTCTAGATGCTGCTTGCGGTTCTGGAGCTTTCTTAGTCAAATCAATGTGCAACATGATCAAAGAAGCTGGTGGAGTTAGCACAAAGAAAGCTATAGAAATCAAGGGAAAACAGCTGTTCGGAATTGAGTTTGATAGAGAAATATTTGCATTATCTTGTGCAAATATGCTTATTCACAAAGATGGAAAGACGAACTTAGAACAGCTCGATTCCAGAAAAGATGAAGCCTCACAATGGATCCGTAACATCGACGTTAAATTAGAAGGAGAAAATCACTCAAAAGGTGTCACCAAAGTGCTGATGAATCCTCCGTTTGAAAGGACATATGGATGTATGGAGATTGTCAAGAATGTTCTTGACAATGTTCCCATAGGAACAACATGTGCCTTTATTCTTCCAGATAAGAAACTAGAAAAGGATTTGACAGACAAAAAATATGGAAACAAGGTATTAAAAAACCATCGACTTACTACCATTGTTAAACTACCAGAAAAAACATTTTCTGGGGTAACAGCATCAATATTTGTTTTCGAATCCGGAAAACCGCAGAACGGCCAAAACATTATCGGCTACTACATAATGGAAGATGGACTTGAAACCGTTAAAAACCAAGGAAGACAGGACATTCGTGATCGATGGTCTGCCATTGAGGATTATTGGATTAAGTCTATTCAAGATGGTACAGACAATCTGTATAACACAAGACAAATCATTAATCCGAATGAGCATCTTTCGTATCAATTACCAGAAAAGCCTTATGAAATATTTGAAGAAGACTTTATAAAAGTTATGATGGATTACCAAATGTACAAACGAAATATCGACGTAAAAGCTTTTAAAGAATGCGTCGCCCAAAAAGTTTTGTATAGTAGCAAGTTTTTTAATTCTAACGAAGAGGAAGAATAATATGAAAATTGATACATCAGAATGGAAGCCTTTTAAGATCGGTGGCGAGCATGGTCTTTTCAAAGTTGTAAAAGGAAAAAGGCTTACAAAAGCCAATATGAAAGAAGGTAATATTAATTTCATTGGTTCAAGTGCTGAAAACAATGGGGTAACAAATCACATAAGTAACAAAGAAAACATTCACCCGGGAAATCTGCTCACTGTAGCATATAACGGTTCTGTTGGCGTTACTTTCTATCAAGAGAAAGAATTCGTAGCATCAGATGATGTTAATGTGTTGTATCCCAAATTCAATATGAATAGAAATATTGGGTTGTTTCTGTGCCCTCTTTTGAGAGCTGTCGGGAAAAACTATGAGTTCATTGACAAGTGGAAAAAAGAAGATATGGAAAACGACAGCATATATTTACCCGTTACTTCCGATGGAAGTCCCGATTGGCAGTATATGGATATATATATACAAAACCTTGAGGAGGAGGTAACCAAATCATTGAATTACCTTCAATCTCTCGTATCGGAATAGTTTAAATCTGCAATAATCAACCAATGGCTCTCGATCCTAAGATCGGGAGCTTTTATTATGCCCAAAATATACTTTGAAAGGAGTGATGCCTATGGCAAACCAAGAACCGGTGCTGGAATACATCAGCGCCAAAGATGTAAAGGTCAGACCAGTTAAATGGCTCTGGCCTTTTTTTATCCCCAAAGGGAAGATAACGCTTCTTCAGGGAGATCCCGGAGATGGCAAGAGCACGTTCATGCTCACTCTGGCAGCCTATATGAGCCGTGGTGAGCCACTGCCCTTCACGGATTACGAGGAACCGACTGAGCCAATTAAAGTGATGTATCAAAGCACTGAGGACGATTACGATGATACAATCATTCCTCGCTTTATTCAGGCAGGCGGAAACCTTGATAACTTCGGGTTCATCGATGAGTCAAAGAAGCATCTGACCTTTGAGGATCCTCGCCTTTTGCAAGGCATAAAAGAAACAGGAGCCAAGCTCGTTGTCTTGGATCCGCTATCCTCATACTTTGGCGATGGCAATATCAATGCTTCCAATGAAGTAAGACCTAAGTTCAATGCTCTTATTCAGGTAGCACGTGAAACAGATTGTTCCATCGTTATAGTAAACCACCTAAACAAAATGTCTGGTATCGGATCCAAGTACCGTGTGCCCGGTTCCATTGACGTTGTGGGTGCTGTCAGAAGCATTCTTCTTTTAGCCAGAGATTCCGAAGACGAGGACAAGCGTTATCTTGCTTTGCTGAAGTCGAACCTCGCACCTGAAATGGGTTCCTATATCCTTCAGCTCAGTAATAACGGAATGGTCTTCACCGGCCTTTCTGATAAGAAAGCCGATGAACTCTTACGGAGCCTAGACTTTAGTCCAGGCGCCGGAAGACCAAACAACCGCATGCAAGAAGCTAAGGCTTTTCTTGAAGAGCTTCTTGCTACCGGATGTATGATGCTCGCAGATGAGTGCATGAGCCGGCTCAAAGATAACGGCATATGCGCATCAACTGCGAACAGCGCGAAGCGGGAGCTCGGTATCATATCCATTCGTGAGAATGGAAAGTGGTATTGGAAGCTCCCGCAAGCCGAGTAAGGCCTGCCAAGTAAGATGTTAAGATGTTAATAATTATTGTGGGTCAAGCATTAACATCTTACTTCTCTTAGCAGGCCGAAGATGCGAGAACAGAATAAGAAAGAAGCAGGCATTGTTCGCCTGCTTTTTTCGTTTCTGGGATCGCTAATGGGAGTCAAGGGGTGCTCCCCTTGCACACGACCTTGCTTGCAAGGTGTAGTGTGTTACACCCAATAAGCATTGAAAGAAAGTCGACAAGAGTACAGCCCTGCGTATACGGGCTGTACTCTTGATGACTTTCGAGGTTGTTGGGGAGATATGAGAGTGCCGCCGTCTTTGGCACTCTTATATCGACACAACAAAGCTCTGTTGTAAGATTGGCCGCCGCGTTATGCGGGCAATCTTACATAAGGAGCGCCCTTCAATGATTGTTGTGGTGTATTACCCCGAATGCAGCTGCAAGATGTTGCTTCCCGATACCCTCTGAATTATTAACATCTTAACATCTTGCAATCCAAACACCCGATAAGGCCTCGCTAAAAAGAAGCGGGGTCTTTTCTATTTCTACAAACAAAAAGGAGGCAGAAATGGCTTACGCAATCATGAGAATCAACAAATGTAAATCAGGTGCCGTTGGTGGCCTGCAGAAACACCACGAACGCGAGAAAGAGAAATACAAGAGTAATCCTGATATTGATCTGACTCGCTCGCAGGACAACTTTCACATAAAGAGTCCGCCCGTCAGTTACAAAGCGTTTATCAATGAGCGGATCCAGGAAGAAGGTTGTAAGGTAAGAAAAGACAGTGTTGTGATGCAGGACAGTTTCTGTACCGCATCACCTGAGTTCTTCAAAGGACTGCACTTGTACGAAATCGAATCATTCTTCCGATGGGCATATCAATTCTATGCTCAGACTTTCGGGGAGAAGAACATTATTTCCGCAGTTGTCCATCTTGATGAGAAGACACCGCATATGCACATCTGTTTCGTGCCTATCACAGAAGATGGGCGGTTATCTTCCAAGACAGTAATCGGTGGGCCTCAGGGCTTAATGAAACTTCAGGATAAGTTCTACGAGCATATGGCAACGTTTTACCCGACACTCAAGCGTGGTATTCCCAAGCGAATCACGCACAGAAAACATCTTCCCGTCTATCTCTTCAAAAACGCTGATCTGCTCATGGAGCATTTCGATGAGATCTCTCAGGCAATCAACAGTATCGGCCTTATCAACGGTAAAGAGAAGAAAGCTCAAGCTATTGAACTCTTATCACGTTACGCACCTGAGATGGCCAAAATCAAGGAACAGATGAAGTCTGTTAACGCTTATGTTGACACGCTAAAGGAACGAGTCATTGACGAGCAGGAACTCAGCGAACACTGGAGAGGCAGAACCGAAGAACTTAAAGATGCTCTCAAAGAAAGAGACGATAAGATCTTCGATCTGCAGGCAAAGCAAAAGAAACTCGAAGCGAAGCTCGATCTTCTTCCACCCGGTTTTCTTGAGGCTCTTGAAGAAAAGGAGCTGGAAAGAAGACGTCAGATGCGCAAGAAGAATTTAGGCGGAAGTGCGAGGTGAACTATGAAAAAAGAAACAGAATTCATCGTTAAACGCGAATACGAGGGCTCTCAGAGCGCTTCTGAGGCCTTCGAAAGAATTGTAACCCCCATACTCTTGGCGCAAATTAAGCAGCTCCAAGAGGTTAAAACAACAGAACCGGAGTATAAATGATTGAAATGCTATAGCTGATATGTTAGATTTCAATTGTTGTGCTCCTGTTCAGCAAGGAGAAAAGTATGAACAGGCAAAATTCAGAATTAATCACGGCGCTTTACTGCCGTCTCTCGATTGACGATGGAAACGACAATGAGAGCATGAGCATCAGCAATCAGAAGTCGTTATTATCAGATTACGCAGAGAAAAACGGTTATCCCAATTACAGATTCTATGTTGACGATGGCTATACCGGCCGCAACTTCAATCGCCCTGCTTTTAAGAGATTGATTGAGGATATTGAAGCCGGTAATGTTTGCCGTGTTATTACTAAGGATCTGTCGAGATTGGGACGTAACTATATCGAAGCTGGCAGCTATATTGAGCTATACTTTCCCAGACACAATGTGCAGTTTATTGCAATTACAGATAATGTGGATACAGCCAACCAATCTGCCGATTTCGATATTACACCTTTCAAGAACATTCTCAACGATATGTATTCGAGAGATGTTTCGAAGAAGGTAAAAACAGGAATGATGGTTCGTTCCCGACAAGGTAAGTTCTGTGGCGGTACTCCGCCTTTCGGTCTTATGAGGGATCCTAATGATCACGGCAGACTTGTTCCAGATCCTAAGACAGCTCCAATAGTCAGATCCATCTTTGATTTAGCGCTTGAGAACAAAGGCGCATATGCCATCGCTAAAGAAATACTCAAGATGTATCCTGACTATTTTGAACCGGATAAAGACACGAAAAGTGCTTGGCCGCCAAGGATCCACAACATTCTTTATAACCCGTTCTACAAAGGGGCTCACGTTGTTTGCAAGGCCCATCAGACAGGAATAAGAACGGGAAGAATAAAGAAGATTCCTCGTTCCGAATGGGAAATAATCGAAGGTGCTCATGAGGGTATTGTTACACCCGAAGAGTGGCAGAAAGCTCAAGATCTTCTGGCTTCACACCCGAAAGTTGGTAACGGCAAAAAGACATGCCCGTATAACAACATATTCGCATACAAATTACACTGCGCAACATGTGGAAAGAGCATGTCATTAAGGTATGAACGTTGGAAGCGAATGGACATTGACCGCACTACCGGAAAGAAGCGAGAGCCTATAGATAAAGCGTTCTATGAATGCCACAAGTATATCAGGCTCGGCAAAGCTTATTGTCCTTCTCACAAACTCGAAGCTCGTGATCTATATAACCTTGTGCTTGAAGATATACAGTATCAGGCAAAGCGTGCTATAGAGAACCCAGAAGAGTTCTATAAGGGTATTTGCGAGAAGATGCTCAAAGCTCAGCCAAAAGAAACAGAAAAGATTACCAAGGCTTTAAACAAGCTTAAGAAGCGCAATTCAGAACTTGACGAAGCCTACACCAATCTTTATCTGGATCGAAGCAAGGGTGTTATACCTGAGAACCGTTTCTGTATGTTAGCCAGGAAGCTTGATGAAGAACAGCTCGCTAATAATGAGGAAATCGAAAAGCTTAACCTGAAGCTTGCTGAGCTCAACACAGATGCAGAACAGATTCAGCGCTATGTTTCGGAAGTCCAGAAGTGTTTTGAAATAACGGAGCTTACTGAAGAAATCATTCAGGCCCTGATTAAGGATATCCGCGTTGGTGAGATAAAGATTGTAGATGGTAAACGCACACAAGAAGTAACTATCGTTTACAACTTTGTCGGAAACATCAGCAGCGGAGCCACAGCCATTGATCGTAATGGCAATTGGAAAACAAAAGACCTTAAACTCATCGCTTGCTGATATTTCAGTCCTTCCATCAAGAAGCCTCTGCAAAAAATGCAGGGGCTTTTTGAATGCACCACTTGACAAGTCAACAGAGATCTCATGACACCCGACGAGGTCAGAATGCTCGATAACCGATACGGAATCCTCTTCATCAGAGGCGAGTATCCGGTTATGGACCTTAAGTATGACCTCATGAAACATCCGAAGATCACATTCACGGAAGAAGGCGGCGCTCAGCCGTTTATTCATGGTCGTGATACGAGATCTTTGGCAACCGTAAAACTCGTCGGAGACGATCCGGCATTGAGGGACAAGGCAATCGATATCGAGACCCTTGTCGAGGAAACACACGAATTTGAGGTCCTCTCCAATGAGGAACTCGAAGATCTTTATCAAACAAAGGAGATTTAAGAACATGAATAATATTCATTCAAAAAACGTAACCGCTCTTTCCAAGAGCAAGAGAAAGGCAATCCTCAAGAGCTATCTTGCGACTGCGGTCACTTGTGCCGTAGTGGGAGTCGTAATGCTTCCCGTACTTGCGGACAGTGATGCTGAGACTGCCATCAACAATATGTCGGACATCATCTTCGGCATCATCAGGGCAATCGGTATCATCCTCTCCGGTTGGGGTCTGGTTCAGGTCGGTATGAGCTTCCAGAGCCACGATCCTTCCCAGAGATCTCAGGGATTCCTTTGCCTTGCAGGCGGTCTCATCATCGTCTTTGCTAAGTCGATCCTGACTGCTATCGCTCCCGGCGTATTCAGCTGATAGTTTCGGGGAGGTGATATTTTGGGTCTCGCTGCTTGGTACGAGCTTTACCAAGGTCTTGAGTATCTTGGAGATATGCTCGATAAAATGTGGGCCATCCTTACAACATCACCCGAAAACTTTAAAGGCGGAACCATCTGGGGCATTATCACCACCATCAACGGCGTATTGGGCTCAATAGGCACTGCTCTCCTCGTTCTTTTCTTCACCATCGGTGTCGTCAAAACCTGTGGGAGCTTTGCCGAGCTCAAGAAGCCCGAGACGGCTGTTAAGGTCTTTATCCGTTTTGCCATCGCAAAAGCGTTGATTGATAACGGTCTGGATCTTCTGGTGGACTTCGTGACCATCGTTCAAGGCGTTATATCTGACATAACGGCATCTAGTTCCATCGGTACAGCCTTGGAGTTTTCTATCCCGTCGGAAGTTCAGAGCACTTTTGAAGGTATAGGCATCCTGGACGGGGCTATTCCCGTCTGGGCTGTCTGCTTCATCGCTCACCTCGCATTTATCGTGATCAGTATCGTGCTGCTTCTTACCGTATACGGCAGATTCTTCAGGATCTATATGTACACGGCTATAGCTCCGATACCGTTATCAACTTTGGCAGGTCAGCCTACAGAGAACATCGCGAAAAGCTTTCTTAAGAGCTACGCAGGTGTCTGTATGCAGGGTGTCGTTATCGTTTTGGCGTGCATCATATTCACTGCTTATGCAGGATCGATGCCGGAGATTGACACTTCAGCTGAGCCGCTTGCGATGGTTTGGACTTATGTGAGTGAGGTCGTATTCAACCTTCTCATTTTGCTCGGCCTTGTAAAAGGTTCTGACAGGATAATCCACGACATGATGGGATTGTAAGGAGGAAAACACAATGGAAATAAACATAAACAAAGACATACGCGAATATACCGAAGGCGTCTTCTTCGGTCTTAACTTAAGGCAGCTGATCTGTTCCGGTCTTGCCGTTGCTTCTGCTGTTGCAGTCTATTTCGGTACAAAGGGAACAGTATCAAAGGATATAGTCACATATCTTTGTATCGCAGTTGCCGCCCCTTTCGCTGCAATCGGGTTTATCAAGTATAACGGCATGCCTATGGAGAAGATCTTCGTAGCATGGATGAAAGATAACTTCATTGTTCCGCGAAAGCTCACAGTTAAGGCCAATAACATCTATCTTGAGGCGACTAAGGATTATCTCGCACGAAAAGAAAAGGAGGCACTTAATGCTAAAGAGCATACAGACAGTAATGAAGCAGGATAAGGAAATGTTCGTTGTACCGCGAAGAGTCCAGGACTATATACCGGTACAAAGGATATGGCCTGACGGGATCTTTCAGGTGGGTCCGAGCAAGTACTCAAAGACCTGGAGATTCTCGGATATCAACTATCAGGTGGCATCTGAAGAGGACAAGGAGAATATGTTCCTGCTCTATTCCGACGTCCTTAATTCATTTGACAGCGCAGCCACGACTAAGATTACTGTGAACAACCACCGTCTTAACAAGAAGGACTTTGAGAACTCGATCCTTATGCCTATGAAGCACGACGGTCTTGATGTGTACCGTGAGGAGTATAACGATATGCTCCTTGAGAAAGCAACTGGCGCTAACGGTATCACGCAGGAGAAGTATATAACCGTCTCTATTAACAAGAAGAGCGTTGAAGATGCAAGGACATACTTCGCAAGGACCGGCGCTGATCTTCAGATGCGTCTCTCTTCATTGGGAAGTTCCTTGGAAGAGCTCGATGCAACTGAGAAGCTCAGGATACTTCATGACTTCTATCGTCAGGGCGATGAGATCAACTTTGAGTTTGATATGAATAAGAAGGCCATGCTCGGTCATGACTTCCGTGACTATATCTGTCCGGATACGATTGAGAGGGGCAACGACTATATCAAGCTCGGTGACAAGTTCGTGAGAGTTCTGTTCCTTAAGGACTACGGCAACTATATCAGCGACGATACTATTGCCGAACTGACTGACATGAACAGGAACCTCATGCTCTCGATCGATGTTCTCTCCGTTCCGACTGATGAGGCAATCCGCGAGGTTGAGAATAAGCTTCTGGGTGTAGAGACAAACATCACCAACTGGCAGAGAAAGCAGAACCAGAACAACAACTTCTCTGCTGTGATCCCTTATGATATGGAATTGCAGCGCACGAAGACAAAAGAATTCCTGGCTGATCTTACTACCCGTGACCAGCGCATGATGCTCTGTCTCATCACGATGGCTATCTCATCGGACAGTAAGGAGCAGCTTGATCTCGACACAGAGAGTGTACAGGCCGTCGCAAAAGGGCGACATTGTCAGCTGGCAGTCCTTAAATGGCAGCAGGCGGACGGTCTCAATACTGCCCTGCCATTTGGTGTCAGGAAGATCGATTGCTTCAGGACTCTCAATACGGAGTCGTTGGCAGTATTCTTGCCTTTCAAGACACAGGAGATAATGGACAAAGGCGGAATCTACTATGGTGAGAATGCAATCTCGCATAACCTCATCATGTGTAACAAGGAGAACCTTCTCAATCAGTCTGCTTTCCTTCTCGGTGTCCCGGGCTCAGGTAAATCTTTCTCTGCTAAGGAACTCATCACGTTCCTTATGCTCAACACGGATGACGATATACTCATATGCGATCCTGAGGGCGAGTATGCGCCTCTGGTCGAAGCAATGGGCCCTGAGATGGGATCTGTAATCAGGGTATCTGCAGGTGGACGAGACCGCCTTAATGCCATGTATATGGTTGACGGTTACGGTGAGAACGATCCTATTGTTGTAAAGAGTCAGTTTATCATGTCTCTTGTCGAGCAGATCGATAAGAAAGGTGTCGGACCTCAGCAGAAGTCCATAATCGACAGATGTGCTGCAGCTGTTTATCGTGAGGCAGATCGCTTGAAGTCTTCAGGCGGAGCGACTCCTACCCTGTGTACTTTCCGTGAGAAGCTTTTGGAGCAGCCGGAACGTGAAGCAAAGCAGATAGCCTTGTCTCTGGAGCTCTTTACTACCGGATCTCTGGATATCTTCGGACGCGAGAGCAATGTAGATATGGATAAGCGAGTTGTCGTTTTCGATATTCATGGCTTAGGCAGCCAGCTTAAGCCCACGGGACTTCTTGTCATAACAGACACTATGCTTAACCGAGTAACCCTTAATTGGAAGAAAGGTAAGCGTACACACGTCTTTATTGACGAGTTCCATGTCGTATTCGAGAACGAGTTCTCAGCGCAGTTCTTCAACTCAGCTTGGAGACAGTTCCGTAAGAGAAACGCCTATCCTACTGCTATCACGCAGAACGTTGAGTATCTCTTAGACTCTGTACAGGCATCCACGATGCTTTCTAACTCAGAGTTCGTAATCATGCTCAATCAGGCGGCTTCAGACAGAGCTAAGCTCGCAAAGCTTCTCAACATCTCTGAGATCCAGATGCGCTACATCACGAATGCACCTGCAGGTTCCGGTCTCATCAAGTACGGTTCTGCTCTCGTGCCCTTCGTGAATAAGTTCAACAAAGACACGAAACTCTATCAGCTCATGACCACACGTCCTGGTGAAGGACAGTTCGCAAGCGGGTAATTACGTGAAAACGTGAAAATGCGGGTTTAGTCCCATTATTGGGAACATCGATCTGCTACACTACAGACGATAGCATTTTAGACATAGATGTTCTCCTTTCTGGCCCCTGTCGGTGTACCTCCCGGCAGGGGCTTCTTTACATGCCCGATCAGGGTAAATATCACAAAGGAGTTAAATGAAATGCCTCAAATCAGTAAAGTAGTGCGCGACAAAGACATTAAGCAGGTATCGCGCACGGAAGACTTAAAACCTGCTACAGAAAAGACTATCAACAATAACATACCTAAGATCCAGAACAAGACGAAGATAAAAGACGCAGTTGAGGTAGCGGAGCAAAAGGAAGTGATTAAAGGTCCTGATGTTACTGCTCCTATGAGAGCTGCAAGAAGAGCTGGAATAGCTGCCATAAGGCACGCAAAGACTCTTTCAGAGAGTTCTGACAAAACCGAAGATCAGGAAGCAATCGATAAGCTTGAGACTTCAGCACGCAACACTATATCTGATACAAAAGACGTTGCTTTAGATGCCAAGGATTCTCTCAGAAGGCAGATCAAGAAGAAACAGCCTGATATCAAGAATACAAAGGACATCAAGTCCAGTACCAGAACAATACGTAAAGCTGATAACTCTGCCAGAGTGGCTCAGAAAAGTGCTGTGGAAGCAACAAAAGTGGCTCAGAAAAGTGCAAATGAGATGGCCAAGCAGACTGCTATTGCTTCGCAGAAGGTTGCTTCTGCAAGAAAGGCTGAACAGCTGGCAAAGAAGTCGGCCGAATGGGTCAAGAAGATCGTCAAAGGGATAATCGAAGGAATAAAGCGATTGGTCGCTGCACTTGGAGCTCTATCTGTTCCGGTCCTTCTGATCCTTATCATTGCCGGTCTTATCGGCGGTATTGTCGCTTCTGCTTTCGGTATCTTCTTTGCAGGAGATACAAGCACTTCGGCTACGGAGACGACTAGGACTCTTCAGGAAGTCGTGCTCGAGATCAACTCCGAATATACGGGAACTATCGAATCCATAAAGACCGATAATGCTCATGATGAAGTTACGACAGAGGGTTATCAGGCTTCTTGGCCGGATGTCCTTTCCGTCTATGCCGTATATGTCACGACAATGGCTGACGGTGCAACGGATGTTGTTCACCTGACTGACGATCACGTAGCGATATTGCGTGATATCTTCTGGCAGATGACCACAGTTACCTACAGTACTGAGGTTGTAACGGAAACAGTACAAGTTCCGTTACTTGACGCTGACGGCAATCAGCAGACGGATGCGGACGGAAACCTCTTATATACCGAAGAAACAACCTCGAAAACCATCCTTCACATCACTATAAGTCACTTAACGGCCGCAGAAGAAGCTGCCACACTCGGCTTTAATGATGATCAGATGGCACAGCTCAATGAGCTCTTGGATGTCAGGTATGCGTCTTTGTGGACTCAGATCCTCAGAGGTGTCGGCTTAGGTTCCAATGAGCTTGTAAACCTTGCTTTGTCTCAGCTTGGCAACGAAGGTGGCGAGAAGTTCTGGCGCTGGGCTGGTCTCGATTCAAGGTGCGCATGGTGCGCTCTCTTTGTTTCTTGGTGTGCCGATCAGACGGGCCTCCTGTCTTCTGGACAGATTCCCTACTTCTCTTTTGTCTCTGACGGTGTTGATTGGTTTCAGGACAAAGGCAAGTGGATCGACGGCTCAGAAGTCAACAGTTCCAACTGCGAACAGCTCATCTATCCTGGTATGATCATCTTCTTTGACTGGGAGCCGGATGGTTATCCGAACCACGTTGGCATAGTTACAAGCGTATCCGATGGCTATATTCATACCGTTGAAGGCAACAGTAGCGATGCTGTTAGGGAGCGAAGCTATTCAGCTGATAGTTCGAGCTTGTATGGATTTGGTGTTGTTTGGTGATGCGTCATTAAAAATTTACAACAGCCCCTAAACCTCCTATTTGCGGTGGCTTAGGGGTTCAATGCCTTGATTTTACTGGAGTGTGTGCTAAAAGCATAATCAAAAATTTATTATATATATTATAATATTAAGGTATTCATTACACGTGCGTAAAGGGCTATCGAGTCATAAATAAGGCGAGATTGCCTGAACTGTCCCAATAATGGACACATGCTGAGAGTACAATTAAAGGTAAAGGTAAAGTAGCAAATAGTCGTTTTTGAAAGAGGCAAAGAATGTTTGACTTTGGTAATGCTAACGAACAACAGAAAGAAGCTATTAGAACAACTGATGGACCAGTTCTGATTACTGCTGGTCCGGGTACAGGTAAAACTTTCACCCTAGTTCAGAGAATTGTTTACCTCATTCAAGAGAAAGGGGTTAAGCCTGAAGAAATAATGGTAGCTACTTTTACTGAGAAAGCTGCCAAAGAACTAATAACGAGAATTACTAACGAATTGGATAAAATCAATGTAATGGTAAATCTCAACGATATGTACGTTGGTACCTTTCATTCCATTTGCCTTCGCTTCATCAAGGAACACCTTGAATATACACGAATTAAGAAGAATTATCGTATGTTGGATCAGTTTGATCAGCAATATATGATTTTTCAACACATCTATTCATTTAGGAATCTTCCTCACTTTAATGATCTCTTTCCTGGTAGTACCGGTGTATGGAAACTGTCTGGGAAAATAGCTGGTATAGTCAGCAATCTTTTAGAGGAATTGGTTGATGTTGATGAAATGTTAAAAGACAAGGATCCAGAGGTGCTTGCAACTGCTCATCTTCTCAAAGAGTACATGAAGATTATGGATGCCGAAAATCTCATTGATTTTACTAGCATACAGACTGAAGCATACAGACTGCTAAAGGATAACCCTGACATTCTAAGTGAAATACAAAATCAGATTAAATATATCATGGTTGACGAGTACCAAGATACCAATTACATTCAGGAACAAGTTGTTTTCCTGCTGGCTGGTGATAAAAAGAATATATGCGTGGTTGGTGATGATGACCAAGGTCTTTACAGATTCAGAGGAGCTACTATTAGAAACATTCTTGAATTCCCGCAGCATTTCAAGTCTGGAGAATGCAAGCAGGTCGATTTAACTATAAACTATCGTTCCGAGAAAGAAATAATAGATTTCTACAACTCTTGGATGCAAAACACCGAGTCATTTAGTTGGAAGAATTTTAGATTCCCTAAACAGATTGTGCCGGGAAAGAAGAATTATTCTACTAAGACAACTGTACTTAAGTGCTCTGGCGATAATGATCCTGAAGAGTGGTGTGACAATGTCTATCATTTCATTACTGATCTTGAAAAACAGGGGGTCATAACGAATTATAATCAAGTTGCTTTCCTCTGCAAATCAGTAAAAAATGATCGGGTTATTAACTTAATACAGTATCTTGAAGAACATGATGTTCCAGTTTATTCGCCTCGTTCCGAGATGTTTTTTGACAGACAGGAAGTAAGGGAATTGCTGGGTATGCTCATCATGTGCTTTCCTAATTATTTCCTAAGGCTAAAAACTAATTCGTTTACAATAACTAGTGATCAGTATGTAGCTTTCTATCAGTTTTATCGAGAGAGATGTGTTAAACCGGCAATGAAACTTGTTCAGGAAAACAAGGAACTGAAGAGCTGGTATGAAGATATTCTAAGAACCCACAGTTCGCTGACTAAGAATACAGACTATGCATTCACGGGAATGTTGTATCAGTTAATGCAGTTTGAACCCTTCAAGTCTTACATAGGCGTTAATGTTGGAAGCGGTGTTATAGATGAACGCGCAGCCAGAAATATATCTATTCTCTCATCCGTTTTAGGAAAGTTTGAATATCTTCATAGAATAGATGTCTTCACATCTAAAAATATAGTCGATACAGCAGAAAAGTTTTTCAACATGTATCTAAAGTTTTTGTATGATGGTGGCATTTCTGAATATGAAGACGATTCAGAGTATGCTCCTAGTGGATGCGTATCATTCTTAACTATTCACCAATCTAAGGGAATGGAATTTCCAATTGTAATGGTCGATTCGTTATATGAACGTCCAACCACAAAGAATGACAAGTTAATTGAAAAAATAGAATCGAAGTATTTCCATAGAGAAAAGTTTGAACACTTAAATGACATTAAGTATTTTGACTTTTGGAGATTATATTACACTGCATTCTCGCGAGCACAGAACCTGTTGGTTCTGACTTGCAACGAGTGTGGTGGAAGCTGGAAAACACCTAGCAGTAGCTTTGAAAAGGTGTACAGGCCATTGAAGGAATGGACTGATGTTGATCTGTCTGATGTTGTATTAGCAGAAGTAAAACCTGTTAATCTCAAACAATCGTATTCGTTTACATCACACATAGAGTTATATGAGAATTGTTCTTTGCAATACAAGTTCTTCAAAGAGTTAGGTTTTACTCCTGTAAGAATTGGTGCAACATTGTTCGGAACCCTTGTTCACGAAACGATTGAGGATGTTCATAGAGCAGCAATGCGGCACGAGACAGAAACGATTACTCCTGAAAATATTCGTCAATGGCTTGATACTAACTACACTACGTTGTCAAAGAGTGAGCATGCTTATCTTGGTGAGAAACAAGTTGATGCGGCATACAATCAAGTTTTGAGATATGTAGAGAGAATGGAAAAAGGGACACTTCCCATTTCTACTGCTGGCGACATTAATGGTGGTACAGGTTCACTGTGGGACTACATACAGGATGCAGAAGTTGATGTAAGTCTTGTCAAGTCTGATTACATTCTTAAAGGTACTGTTGACCTCATTCGTGGCGACGGAGATACCGTTGAGATTGTAGATTTCAAATCTGAGAAGCGGCCCGAAGATCTCATGCAATCAGAATCAGCTGAAAGGTATAAACGGCAGCTTGAAGTTTATGCACATCTCGTTGAGGAAAAAACCGGTAAGAAAGTAAGTCGAATGCATCTCTATTATACTGGTGAAGAGACTCTTGAACCAACGGTAACGTTTGAGAAATCAAAAGAATCAATAGAGACAACTATTAAGGCCTTTGACGACGTGGTATCTAAGATTCAAAACCACGATTTTTCTAAAGAATCAAATAATCAAAAAACATGCAGAGAATGTGATATGAGATTCTACTGCAACAAAGTAACAAAGAAATAAGAGGTGTGCAAATGGCAAATTTATCACAAATCAGAAGAGAACAGATGATAGCTTTTCTCGAAAAATTAAAAGAGCAGCACTCCGATGATGAATCTATAATTGCATTCAATCAAATAGAGAAAGAGCTAACTTCAAAAAAGTATGGCCTCGTTTGGGAAGAACATGAAGAAGCTGTCGATTCTCAAATGAAAGATAACATACCCGTTTTCGAGGAGTGTAAGGATAAGGAAATTGTCTACAATGAAGATAAGCATTACGACTTCCTTCTTGAAGGAGATAATCTCCATTCTTTACACTTGCTTGAAAAGACTCATAGAGGTCAGATCGATGTTATTTATATCGATCCCCCTTATAATCGGGGCAAAAATGACTTTGTTTATGATGATGCATATATATCAGAAGATGATGGGTACAAACACTCTAAATGGCTGTCTTTTATGGCTAAACGTTTGTTAATTGCAAGAAATCTATTATCAAAAACAGGCGTGATAATTGTTAATATTGATGAACATGAAAGTGGCCCTCTCTTGTGCTTGCTTCAAGATATTTTTGGAGAGTCGAATAACGTTGGAGAAATCATTTGGAATAAACTAAATCCCAAAGGCGATGCTCAAGGAATTTCAGCTATGCATGAAACAATTTATTGTTTTTGCAAAAACAAGGAAGCATTCTTTTCCCAAGAAAATGTGTGTATGAGAAAAAAACCTAATGCTGAAGCCATGATTGTCAAAGCTCAAGCATTATTCAAGAAAATCGGTAAGCGCCTTATCCCGGAAGATGTTGCTATAGCAATAAAACCATTCAATTATTCAGATGACATAAAAAAAGACTTCTATGTTACTTACGATCTGGAATTAGTTCAAAAGGAGTTCCAGAACTGGTTATCCCGACAGAAGTTTTCGGGTGGTGAGAAAGCATACAAATATATAGATGAAACCGGTAGGCTCTACCGTGGAGTGTCGATGGCATGGCCGAATAAAAAGACTGCTCCTGATGACTATTTCATTCCTCTAATTCATCCTGTTACTAATAAACCTTGTCCTATTCCTGAAAGGGGCTGGAGAAATCCCCCAAGCACAATGGCAAAACTTCTTTCTGAAGGAAGGATATTGTTCGGTGAGGATGAAACAAAGCAGCCAGAGAGAAAGTACTATTTAGATGAGAATATGTACGAGAATGTTCCGTCTATTTATGAAAATGCTGATAGTGCTGATGATATGTTAGCAGCAATTGGTGTGCAATTTGATTATCCCAAGCCTGTAAGTGAAGCTATATATGTTTGTAGCTGTATTCAGCCAAATGCAACTACATTCTTGGATTTCTTTGCGGGTTCTGGTACAACGGGTCACGCAATTCTTGAGATGAACAAAATGGATGGAAAGGAAAGAAGGTTCATTCTATGCACATCAAATGATGGTGGGATTTGCGATGAGGTAACATATCCAAGACTGAAAACCGTTATCACGGGAGAAACTGCGGATGGTGGACATTATTCAGAAGGATACCGCACTAACTTGAAAGTGTATAAAACGAGTTTTGTAAGTAAATCAGATGATGAATTAGCTGAAAGCCTGTTGAGGCATACTATAGAAATGATTCAGCTTCAATATGGAGTAAATGTTGACGGAAAAAAATATGTCATTATTGCCGATGATGATGAGATGGATTCCTTTGAAAAGAATTATTCCTCTTATGATGAACTTGAAGCAGTTTTTATTAACCAAGATGTTCTTTTATCTTCTAGACAAGAACAACTGCTCAGAAACATTAAGACTTTCGTTGTCCCTGATTACTATTTTGATTTTGAATTGAGGGAGGCCGGTGAACTATGGTAAATGGCATAAAAGATTATGAGTTTCAGAATAATTGTGTTAGCGAATTGATAAAGCTTACTGCATCACCAGACAGCAAGCAAGTCATAACAGTTAAAGCCCCTACAGGAGCTGGAAAGACTGTAATACTAATAAAGTATGTTGACGAATACTTGAAAAACACTGATGGTAAGACAGCTTTCATTTGGCTCTGTCCAGGAAAAGGCAACCTGGAAGAACAGAGCAAAGAAAAAATGGATGTATTAGCTCCAAATATTGATACTAGAGCATTGCATTATTCTATGATTATGGGTTTTGATGGAGGAAGTGTTACCTTTATCAATTGGGAACTAGTTACAAAAAAAGGTAATACTGCTCTTAAAGATAGTGAGAGAGCTAACTTGTTTGAAATGATTGCATCTGCTCATAAAGATGGAATTCGTTTTGTTGTTATCATTGACGAGGAACATATGAATAACACCAAAAAGGCCGATGATATCATCAATGCTTTTGCACCAAAAAACATTATTCGTGTTTCAGCAACCGCTACTAAAGTTCCGCATTATGAATACTACGAGGTCCCTGAAGATGAGGTTATAAATGCGGGTCTGATTTCTCGTGCTATTTACGTAAATGAAGGTGTTGATGAAAACAAACAGATTACGAATGATTATGATTATCTATTGGATTTAGCAGATGCTAAGAGGAAGACTATTCAACAGGCTTATGATGATCTTGATTTGAGAATCCGGCCATTAGTTCTTATTCAGTTTCCTGCTGGTCAACCAGAAACAATTAAAGCGGTAGAAGAAAAACTTGAGAGTATGGGCTACACCTATGATAATGGGCTTGTTTCCATATGGATGAGCGATGAAAAGGAAAATATAGATAACCTTATAGCAAATGACGGTCAGCAGGCCTTTCTTCTGATGAAGCAGGCTATCTCTACAGGATGGGACTGTCCACGTGCAAAGATTCTCGTAAAGTTACGTGAAGGTGGTAGTGAGGATTTTCAAATTCAGACTATTGGAAGAATACGAAGAATGCCTGAACATAGACATTATGGAATAGATGTTCTTGATTACTGCTACCTTTACACATTGGATACGAAGTATAAAGAGGGTTTGCTTTCACAGCTCGATAAAGCATATCAGGTTAGGCGTTTATTCTTAAGAGATGAAGCTAAAGATTTAGAATTAGTTAAGGAGCTTAGGAACCTTGACTTTGACGGTCTTGGTGAACGCGAAACGCTAAAGGCAGTTCATTCCTATTTTGTCAAGAAATACAACTTGGGATCCAACAAAGCTGTCAACAAAGAAAACCTTGAGGCTGCTGGTTATAATTTTAGTCATGAAATAGATAGTAGAGTTCTACAAGGTGTTTTCAGAACTGTAGATGATCTTTCTTCGGGTACCGTTCAACACAGTATAAGCGTTAAGACACAAGTAAACACTCACTCTCATGGTATTTACCTTATGCATTCTGTCGATGAGATAAAGAAGGTAACCGGTATTCAAGCTCAGAAGGTAAAGAGTATTCTTCAGCGTATGTTTAGAAAAGGTAAAAAGACCAAGGAGAAATTCATAGATCTGGATACGGCTGACTTCTATGCATTCATTATCAATAATGTTAAACAACTCAAAATCGATTTCAAAAATGTCACATCTCAAATGGGAGGAGCACAGAGCGAGATTATCATGCCCAAAACATCTACTTTCCGCATTCCCGAGATGGAAATATACAAGTATTGTGAGGTCAAGAACCGTAAGTTCCTAAGGCTAAATGCATACAAAGAATACACTAATGAGTTCATAACGGATCGAACTAGGAGTTTACCTGAACGACTCTTTGAACTTTATTGTGAGGATTCTCCCAGCGTTGAATGGGTATATAAGAATGGAGATGCAGGACAACAATATCTATCAATTGTTTACACGGATTACATTTCTCATCAGTGGCTTTTCTACCCTGATTACATAGTTAAAATGAAAAATGGAGCCACTTGGATTATTGAAACCAAGGGCGGCGAATCGGCTGGTCACAGCAAGAACATTGATGCTCAGGTCGAAAATAAATTCATTGCTTTTAAAGATTATGCAAACAAACATGAAATAAAGTGGGGATTTGTTCGAGATCTTGACGGTGAGTTATACATCAACAACACTAATTATGTTGATGAGATGTCAGATTCCAATTGGCGTCCGTTAAGTGACGAGTTTTAATGAGGAAGTCGTAAATGGATTCAACATTCTTAAAATGGGCAGGTGGAAAGAATTGGTTTGTAAAGAACTATTCTGATTTGCTGCCTCAAAAATATAACAGATATGTGGATCCTTTTCTTGGTGGAGGTGCGTTGTACTTTCATCTAGAACCTAAGAAGGCTATTGTTAGTGATATAAATGATGAATTGATAATAACTTATCAAGCTATTGCCACCGACTGGGAACGTGTTACAGATCGCTTAAAGTTGCATGCTCAGAATCATTGTAAGGAATACTATTATAAAATTCGACAATCTCGACCAAGGGCACCTCATGCCATTGCTGCACGAATGATATACCTTAATAGAACTTGTTTTAACGGTATCTATCGTGTTAATCGATCCGGTGAATTCAATGTCCCAATTGGTTCTAAGACAACGGTCATACTTCCTACGGATCATTTTGACAAGAGAGCTCAAATCATGCGAGGGACGAAGTTTCAAACGTGTGACTTCGAGAAAACTATTAACAAAGCAAAGGCGGGAGATTTTCTGTTTTGTGATCCGCCTTACGCAGTAATGGATGAAAAATCAGGTTTTGTTGGCTATTCCAAAAATCTCTTTTCTTGGGATGATCAGGTTCGTTTATCCAAAGCTATAGAGCGTGCACGCAAGCGTGGTGTGATGATTCTTATGACAAATGTTAATCACCCGACAATACGTGGTTTATATGATCAAGATAAGTATCGTTTTCTGGATGCATCTAGAAAATGCTGCATATCTGGTATCAATAAAGGCAGGAATACTTATAACGAATTAATCATACTATCAAATATATGAGGAGGACTTACTATGGCTTCTTTAACTAATCTCGTTAACACATCCAACCTTCAAAACAATCCTATTATCAAGGTAAAAGAGTTCTTTGATAAGCAGAACGATTATAAAGCAACGAAGTCCTTAGATAAATGGCGTTTTGTAGGTTATGTACTTGATCTCAATTTTAGCGGCGCTACTATAATCACAAACGACACTTACAAGATGATGGTAGGTGGTATTCCGAGAGGTTCTTTCCTTATCCTTGTTCCGGCAGATTTCTCTAACACAAAGCCGCATTTTTCTTTGCTCAGAGTTAAAGGGGTCTCTTCTACGCCTCTTTCTCAGCAAGTACAACAGACATATTTTGAGATGCATAAGAGATCGATGCCGGAACTGGATCTTTGGACACAGGCAGACTTACAGTGGGGTGCATTAGAATGTGACGTATTAGGAATGTTCTATGGGAATCCAGTTAAGAGTGATGAATTATCCTTCTCTGGTGACGTCAATAATATTGTAAGTGCTCATAGATATGAGGTATACGCTCCTGACGAAGAATTATTAGATCTTATTGTAAATGGAACTGTAAGAAAAGAGTTCCAACAGAGGATAGGTAAACTCAGAACAATGGAATGCCTTTTTGAGGTTGAAAAGCAGGCATCTGATAATATTCCAGTCATGGTTTCGATGCGTGATTTTATGGGTTGCCGTACTGCCATGTTTGGTAAGACACGACTCGGCAAATCCAATGTCGTCAAACTTCTCGCTCAAGGAATGATTGATGCAACTGAGGATAGTAAGAATGTTGGACAATTGATCTTCGATATAAATGGTGAGTACGCAAACGATAATAGCCAGGATAATAACTCGTCAATTTATTCAGCTAATACTGAAAGGTGTGAAGTATATGCTCTTACGAAACGAGCTGAGACTCCGTCGAAGGAATTGAAACTGAATTTCTATGAGAAGCCGGATAGCTGCAAAGAAATCATTGGATCTTTCCTCACAAACGAAGGAAAGAACTCTAATTATATTACTGCATTTGTCAGTGTTCTGTTAGGATCTCCGGATGACATCGGACAGCTCGATTCTCAGAGTGATAAGATTCACGAAATAAGGAAAATCCAGATTTATTGGAGTATTTTGAATGCAGCTGGATATAAATGCAATGAAGGTGCTTTAAAGAAATTGAAAGGTCTTTATGCTGGTTCTACTAAGCCCCTTGAACCTCACTTCAGTGACAAAGTAAGAAGCCAGATTTATGGCGATTCTGTTCCGCCACAGCCAACAAATCTTGATGAAATGACTGATGAATACAAGAAGTTTGCTGAATACATTAATGCAAATGGTGATATTACTAAACCGGATGGAAAGCCTGTGTTTACTGTCGATGAGAAGGCATTGCTTGGTTTTCTTCTTCCCAAGACGGGTAGCGGCCCTATGATGATTGCTAACTATAGAGAATATCATTCGCCCAATGCTTCTGATTTTGTAAAAGAGATTATTCAGTCTCTTGATGAAGGCAAAACTATTATTCTTGATTTGGGAAACGCGAGCGATACAATCAGGAAGTATTTCTCAGATTTGCTTTCCCTAAATGTTTTCAGAAATCAGGAGAAAAAATTTGTCAACAATAAATTAGGCGATTCTTATATTCAATTGTATTTTGAAGAGGCGCATAACCTGTTTCCACCGCACACCAAAGACAATCAGGATGTGTATTCTAGGTTTGCAAAAGAAGGTGCTAAGTTCCATATTGGTATGGTTTATTCCACCCAGTCGCCGTCTACTATCAGTCAGGAGCTTCTTGTTCAAACTGAAAACTTCTTTGTTGGGCATCTTTCATCCAGTGGTGAAACGAATGCACTTACCAAAACACAGGTTGCCTTTGCTGGTGTTGAGGAAGATATTATGCGTTCAAGAACGCCAGGTTATATGCGCATGCTTACAATGTCAAACAGGTTTGTTGTCCCAGTTCAGGCAGATCTTTATGATCCTAAGAAAGGATGATTGGTTATGGCATATTCATCTACAGGAAGGCTTCCAATGGAAACAGCATCCAAATTAGGGCATCTAGATGTAATCGGAAGTGAATGGGTTAATTCGATTCTCGATGATTTTGAAACCAATGACCTTTATGACGAAAAGAATTTCAATAACAGTATCTGGGAATCATACAATCCAGAACAAGCGAAACCTTTGCGCCATATTTGGGTTGTGGATGGTTCCTATGTTCCTGTTGAGGAAAATAACAAAGAACTTGCCTTTGTCAAAACAGCCCTTATGACTATTGAGCAGAATAAAATCGAAAAGATTGATAAGAATTTCCCTCATCCTCTGCTTATGCAAGATATTATGAAAGACAGCGCCTCTTTTCATGCAACAGTCTTTCCGCTAAAAAACATAAAGAGCTCAAAGGGAAATATATATGATACAGTGCGTCATGTAATATTTGACTCAATGAAGAAAGCAGAAGATGGACTATATTTCGAAACGCTAAAGTGGCTCTCATATAAAAAATGGTCAGATTCAAATGACCATTCTCCTAGTTTCGAATGTCCTCATTGCGGCGAGAAGATTGAAAGTGGAATTCCATATAACAAAGACAAAGATATTTGCCCTCTTTGTAAAAAGGAAGTTTTGCTCACCGACATGCTTGGCTTCCATCTGGATATGAATGAAGATAATGCTCCAATTTCCGTAGCATCTTCATACATGTTAGTTATGGAAATGATAATGCTTATGACTGTAATTCGGTTGCATTGGGATAATCCAGACAAGAATTTAGTTTCGGATACATTGTATATCAAGGATGGTCCGCTTACTCTAAACGGACAATATTCAAAGCTAATCCCTAATATCAGAGAGTTTATCCTGTTTGCTAAGAATAACAATCGGCCAATTCATATTATCGGATGTGAAAAGTCCGGTCGCTTTTTCGATTATCTCAGTATCGTTTCTCGTTTTGTAAAGAATGATAATGACATTAAATATGCCGTGCTTAATCATGGTTTTATTCGAAAAGAGGTGCAACGTGCTCCTGATCACGGTAATCCCTATGGATTGAGGACCAACTGGGGAGAGAAGGTATTGGTAGTCGTTGATGAGAATACTCATTTTGTTTTAAATCTTACGACTGGGATATATATCCCCTTAGAGGATTTTCCTAAAACTACTGATGTCATAGGATTGGAAAGAATACTTTCTACAATTCCCTCTTTGATTAGTCGTAAATATGAAGGCGCTTTATATCCAGTTGAACTTGTCAACGGTATTGCTTCAATGTCAAATTATCCATCAGCAAAAATCCTTCAGGCGTATGTTCGAGATCGATTAGGAAACCAGTAATAAGTGAGGTGCATAAAATGAATGGTAGCGCACAACCTTTAGTTAAATTTCTCGATGGGGCTGGAAAGCGTTTTATTATTCCTGTTTATCAGAGAAATTACGATTGGAAGATAGATAATTGCAAGCAACTTTTAGATGATTTGGAGAAAGTAATACTCGATCACAGAGAAAGCCATTTCTTTGGAAGTATTGTTTCGGTTGCCAATATTCACGGAGCTACAAGTGAACTGCTTATTATTGACGGCCAGCAGAGAATCACCACTATTTCCCTTCTATTTCTGGCAATGGTTAATCTCATGGAAGAAGGTGTTCTTACTGCTTCTGATCCCGTACTTGTGCAGCGAATCAAAATGACGTATCTAGTTGATCAGTTTGCGCCTGAAGAAAGAAAGGTAAAGCTAAAACCAATAAAGGATGACTCAGATGCTTTTGAAAGGCTTTTCAAAAGCAAGGACGAGCATAATAATGCGTCCGTTGTTACCCGTAACTATAATTATTTTTATAACCGTCTTAAAGATGAGCAGAAACTGACACCGGAAGAACTATTCAATGCAATATGCTCTTTGGTAATAATTGACATTTCTTTGGATCCTATCAAGGATGATGCTCAACTCATATTTGAAAGTTTGAATTCGACAGGTCTTGATCTTAGTGAAGGCGACAAAATAAGAAATTATGTCCTAATGGGACAAGATTCCGAAACTCAAGAAAAGCTCTATTATACATATTGGAACAATATAGAAAAAAATACCGCCTTCTCCGTGAGTGATTTTGTGCGTCATTATTTAACCGGTATTCTATCTAAAACTCCATCAATAAACGAAGTCTACAGCTGTTTCAAATCTTATGTCGAAACTAATAATCTCGATAAGCAAGAGCTGCTAAGAACCCTTACAACATATTCCGTGTACTACAAAGAAATCACCAATGCTTCTACTTCTTCGGAAAAAGCCAATATTATTCTGCGTCGCTTGAACACGTTGGAAATGGGAGTCTCTTATCCGTATCTACTTCAGTTGTGGGATTACAGAAGTAATTATGCTCTTTCTGATAAAGAGTTCACTGATGTCTTGTTTACATTGGAAATTTTTATTTTCAGAAGACTTATATGTGGCGTCCCGACAAACGCTCTCAATAAGATATTCGCCATGCTTCAGAAGGATTGTCTGAAATATGTAGATGACGAGAATAGTTATGCTGAAGTGTTCAAGTATATACTCACCAGTAAAGGATCGTCTGGACGTTTGCCTAAGGATTCAGAATTCTTACAGTGCTTTGAAGAAAGAGATATGTATAGTTTGCGAGGAAAGAATAAACTCTATCTTTTCGATCGCTTAGAGAACAAAGATACATATGAGAGAACTAATGTCATTGGTCTCATGCAAGATGGTGTATACACTGTTGAACATATTATGCCGCAGACTCTTACTGATTGGTGGAAAATGCATCTTGGTAAGGATTACAACGATATCTACGAGACTTGGAATAACCGAATCGCGAATCTTACATTAACCGGCTATAACTCACAATACAGCAACAGGAAATTCGATGAAAAGCGCGATATGAAAGACGGCTTCAAGGATAGTCACCTACAGTTAAACTCCTATGTTTCTATATGTGAAAAATGGACAGTTGAAGAATTGAAACATCGCAACAAGGATATGCTTAAACTTGCAAAACAATTATGGCCTTATCCACAATCTTCATTTGTTCCTCCGGTTGCCATAAATGAATCTCATGCTTTGGATGAGGATTTCAACTTTAAGGGCAGAAACATCATCTCTTATACGTTTATGAACACGCCGTACTCGGCTTCTTCATGGATTGAGATGTTTGTACAGGTAGTTAAATTCTTGTTTGAGTTAGATGAAACTATTATCTATAAATTAGTGGATGAGACTGATGGGCTTGGCTCTGATTTTGTTTCAAAAGACACAGATGGATTTTCAGAGATTGCAGACCATGTTTACTTATGGACATCGTCTAATACCATGACGAAAATCAGAATACTCAGACAGATCTTTGATCGATATGAACTTGACTATTCTGAGTTATCAATTGAGATTGAAGGTATCGAAGAAGAATCGGAAGATTAAATGAATGGAGAATGCGATGCTTATTGAATACTTTCCAAATTATGTCTTGTTTGATCTTGAAACAACGGGGCTATCCGCGGAAGAAGATTCGATTGTGGAAATCTCCGCGATAAAAGTAACAGACAATATTATTGTTGATGAGTATTCGACTTTAGTTAATCCTGGCATACATATACCCTATTCAGCTAGTAGTATCAATGGAATAACAGATGACATGGTCAAAGATTTTCCTTCGATTGAACCGGCTTTGCGTGAGTTTCTTTCTTTCGTTGGTGATTATGTTCTTGTAGGACATAACATAAGGAACTTCGATATAAAGTTTATACAACGTGATGCGATGCGTTTCTTTGGGAAGCCCATTTCTAATGATTATGTTGATACGGTCGTAGTCGCTCGACGTTACCTCCCAGAACTTGAGAGCCATTCATTAGAGTCACTCTCCTATCACTATGGTATCTCTTATGAGGGTGCGCACCGTGCTCTTGTTGATTGTCACATAAACAAACAAGTCTATGATAGTCTTGCTAAAGAGATAGCAAATCCGTCTGAAGCTGCAAAACGAGTACCAATCTGTCCTCGTTGCGGTAACATTCTCAAACAAAGAACAGGCATTTACGGCGATTTCTGGGGCTGTGCCAGCTATCCCGACTGCAAATATACGAAAGATTGTTGAGGTGACGCATATGAAGTTTATCTTTTCAAGAAAAGGATTTGATGCTGAGAATGGTGGTGCTGCTAGTCCGGTAATGCCTGATGGAACAATGCTTTCGTTACCAATTCCTTGCGATTGGGATCAGAGCTATGAAGATATGGTTTATCAGGGAAAGTCATTTGAAGAAATCATTTGCGATTTGAAAGCAAAGAAGTGTTACAGTTACTGCGGTCATCTCGATCCGGATCTACGAGCTGACATTCACTCTGAGGTTCCAGAAAACTGGGTTCCTATATTCGGACAAGCTGATGCTGCTCAAACACATTTGGAGAATCAAGGTGTGACTATAGGCGATGTGTTCCTTTTCTTTGGTTGGTTTAGGAAAACAGAGATAAAGAACGATGTTCTGTGCTATGCAAAGGGCACCAAGGATGCACATATGTTGTTTGGTTATCTTCAGATCGGTCAAATTGTACAAGGTGCCGATAAGGAAAAATACTCATGGCACCCACATTCTTATCGTAATAGTCCTAACGATACGATGTATATTGCGTCTGACAAGCTAATCATTGACGGAAACGATACTGGATTACCGGGCGCCGGTACATTTAAGTATTCAGATGAACTAGTACTAACCATGCCTGGCATGCCAAAATCTAGATGGAAGCTTCCTGATTTCTTCAAGGAAGTTAATATCTCATGTCATTCAAAAGATAGTTGGAAACCTGAGGGCTATTTCCAAACCGTCCGTATTGGTCAGGAATTTGTTGTGTCTGAAGATGCACGAGTAACTGAATGGGCGAAAAACATCATAGTGAATAATACATCCTTATGATTACGAGGTAAAATAGTGCCACTACAAATCATTCGCAACGATATAACTAAAGTTAAGGCAGATGCCATAGTTAATACTGCTAATCCAAAACCAGTTATTGGAGCTGGTACAGATAGTGCTGTGTATAAAGCTGCAGGCGAAGAAAAGCTTCTTGCAGCACGCAAGTTGATTGGTGATATTGTGCCAGGCCAAGCCATTGAGACCTCTGCCTATAACTTAGACGCAAAATACATCATTCATACAGTTTGCGTAGCATGGAATGGCGGCAACGATGGAGAAATGGATATTCTTGCTGACTGCTATCAGAATGCTCTTATTCTTGCTGGTGAACTCAATTGCAAGTCTATTGCATTTCCGCTTATTGGAACCGGTGCATATGGATTCCCGCATGACGATGCAATCGGTTTAGCCAAAGACATTATAAAGAAGTATCTGAAGGATAATAGTAGTGATATGCGCGTAATGCTGGTCCTTTTCGATCAGCTTTCTCTCAAGTCTGGAGAATCAATTTCCAAGAAGATCAAGACGTACATTGATGATAACTATGTCGAAAACGCTACGTTTGATGAGTATGGTTTTACAGAAGAAGACTGGCGCGAGATGTCCAGACTCAAGAGGCGTCGCGAAGTTTATGCTCGTGATATTCTATCCGAAAATGGACATTTCTATGGTAACAGGGTTGATAATGAACCTGATATTTATGAGGATTCCCATAAACCGTTTGCTCAGAAGGTTTTCGAGTTGACGGATGAGAAAGGAATAAAAGATTCCGAGCTGTATGGCGGTAAGTATGAACTGTATTTCTCCAAGCAGATTCTCAGCAATATGCGAAAAGATCCCGATTATCATCCTTCAAAGTATGTAAGCGTAGTGATATGTCTTGTCCTTAATCTTAATCTGAATGAGACCTTGGATCTTCTTGAACGGGCAGGTTTCACATTGAGTAGAAGTCGCAAAGCCGATCTTGTCGTAAGAGCATGTATCGAGAATGGAATACACGATTATTTCGAAATTAATGAGAAGTTGGAAGAAAATGGGTGTGACGAACTTAAACAGATAAAGTGAAGTAACCCCTTATATTTGCTGACTTTGCGCCTCCTGGTGAGGCGATTTTAGTGTGTCCTAAAAGGTCAATCTCAGGTTTACCAAATGCATCCTCTTTCAACTTAAAATATAGCCATAACAAGCAGATGGCAGCTACAAGATATCGAATCTGATGTGAGTACGAATAAACGGACATACTTATTTTACGGACATGCTATACTGTAGTTACCATAAAGAGTACGGAAGGGACAAGCCCGATGATCGTACAGCAACCTGCTATAGAGCAAGGTGCTAAAGCTTGAACGATGGCCTACATTACCTCTTAATGATCCCGTCGTGTCAAGCAACAGACGGGATCTATTACATTTAACGGAGGTATTGACCATGAAAAACACAATTGAAGTTGCAGCAAGATATGACCTTCTGCTTACAAGAGTCGGTATGACAGTGCATGAGGACAATGTGTTTGTTGACCTGAACAAGGAACAGTACGACAGAATAAAGGTTTCCTACGACACGGGTAAGTTCAAGCAAATGAACGAAGACCCTGATATTGCAGACTTGTACGAGCTTTTCAACAAGGCAGGTAATCCTGCCGAGAACCAGAAACTCCTCGTTGACTACCCGTATACGGTAGCTAATGGAATGACTTTTGAGGAAGTTAAGAAGGTTCAAGAAACACCGCTTACAGACGAGGAGATTGACGCTTTAGCTGAAGCAGCCGCTGAAACTGATGCCGAATGGCTGGATAAGATACTGGAGGCTCATGCGGAAAGGTTAGACGGCACTCCTGAAGAGGAAGATGCAAAGTACGATGCCTTAGCTGAACTTCAGAATTGGATGACAAAGCTTGGATTTAGCGCCGGCGAGACAGATTGTGCATTAGAAGATGATGAAGGTTGGGCAATTGAGACTGTCGATATAGGTTGGCCATATGGTATTGCTAGCGACAAAGGATATTTCAAGCCCTTGGCAGTACAGTTCTACCATACGACACCAGAATTACTTGAACTGGCAAAGAAAAATGGTTTTGAAGTGTTTGAAAGCATAGAAGAGTTCAAGGCTTTTATTGAGAAGAATTGCAGGAGGTAATTGATATGTACGGAGCTATTATTGGAGACATTGTTGGAAGCAGATTTGAGTTTGATAATGGAAATAAGAGCAAGGAGTTTGAGCTTTTTACACCCGAGTGTAACTTTACAGATGATACGGTTATGACTATTGCAGTCGCTGAGGCACTTATGAATGCAGGCAAAGATGCTGACGAGAAGTCTGTTAAGGAAAACCTCATTAAGTCTATGAAGAAATGGGGCCAGAAATATCCTCGCGCTGGGTATGGTGCTCGCTTTATTAGCTGGGTCCTTTCTGATGACCCGAAGCCATATGGGAGCTATGGCAACGGCTCCGGAATGAGAGTTTCTCCGGCTGGTTGGTTATACGATACTATTGAGCGCACAAGAGAAGTCGCAAGATGGACTGCTGAGGTTACGCATAACCACCCTGAGGGTATTAAGGGAGCCGAGTCGACTGCAGCTGCCATTTTCATGGCAAGACATGGTGCTTCTTTGGAAGAAATCCAGGACTATACAGTAAAAGAATTTGGATATGACCTTTCCAGAACATTGGAAGATATTCGTCCCTCTTACTACCATGTTGAAGACTGCATGCGAACAATGCCTGAAGCATTTGAATGCTTCCTTGAGTCTGAGTCTTACGAAGATTGTCTGAGGAACGTCATGTATATTGGCGGCGATACCGATACTCTCGGTGCTATAGCAGGAGCTATTGCAGAGGCATTTTGGGGTATTCCGTTAGCTATACTTCAGCACTTACCGGACTTCATTTCCAACGATATGTGGGAAGTCATTAACAGATTCGAGGAAACAATACAGGCTGGCCTGATGGAAGATATTGATGACTATACCGAAAACGTCTGTATTAAGGAAGCAATACAGCGTATTAACGAGACTCACGATGAAGAAGATATAGTTACTCTTCTTGCAGCACTTGTGGAGCGAATAAGAATCGATGGTCAGGCACCAACCCCGATGGAAGATGTTAGTAATGAAACGGGTGAGCTTGATCCCGAGACAATCGTCACAGGCAATCCGATTGGATTGGATAAGAACTTCAAGCTTGCTATTCACGTAATTACGGATGATGACGGATTAAGGTGGATACCATTCTTTACGGATGAGAATGAACTATTTAAAGAGGAGACGACAAGCGTCACACTTAATGCTCCTATAAAGATAATACTTGAAGATGGTCTGTTCAGGGACGACGTTGAAGGTGTTGTCGTTAATCCGTTTGGTAATTCCTACCTTATTCCCAAAGAACAGCTTGCAGTAGTGATGAAACATTTAGAAGCGGATGATGAAAGTCTGGAATAACTGATGATAAGTTACTCAGGAAATGTCAATCTGCGATTTACCTACCGAGATTAATAAGCGAATACAATTTAACTATAAACAAGAAAGGAAGATGTTGAGATGACTCATTCTGAAGCAAATAACATAATTAATCACTTCTATACAAGTGATACTCATACAGAAGAGGATAAGTTTCTTTTCGAGGAAGCTCAGCACATCCTAATCGATACATATCACAATCCAAACGATATGCACAATCTGGCTTGGCACTATGCTGAGGAACGCAGGTTCGATTTGTATCAGAGGTATCTGGAGATTGCTGCCGAGTATTGTTTTCATCCTGCTTACGAAGGATTGGGATATGTATGGTACTACGGTCAGAACGGGAAGGTTGATTACAAGAAGGCTTACGAATATTTCAGTAAAGGTGCCGAGTGTGAAGATGATTATCTAAGATCCGGGTGTGAGATGAAGCTCGCCGATATGTATCACAACGGATACTATGTCGAAAAGAATGAGGCAAAGTATAAGGAGATAATTGAAAAACTCTATGATGAGCTACAACACCCTGAGCGGATGAGGACAATTATTCCGGCGGAGTTTCAGGCAGATCCGTCTATCAGCTATCGTCTGGCTGGAATAAGAGCTGAGGAAGGAAGACTAGATGAGGCTAAACAACTCCTTCACGAAGCAAGGATACAGTATGCGGAATCTCTAAAAAGTAATCCCTACTGGTGGGGTAATGTTGAGGAGATGGAAAACACGGTATTTTTGATGCACAACTTGTTTCCAGAGAAGAGCGAGGAGATAGATCTATATGATCTGTTCTGGATAGCAAAGAAAGAATGCATGGTTGTGTTTGAATACAGAAATCGCCGTTTTATGATCGAGTGCATCTTTGAAGAAGAAAATATAGTGATTAGATTTGATTACAAATGGTATCGGAATGTTAGGAGTTTTTTCGAAAAAGCTAAGATTGGCGATAGACATATCACAACTCTTTACGATGAGATTTATGACTTGGTGGTGCATTATGGATGAGATGATAAAGAAAAATAACGGACAGTACAACACGTACGAAGAACTCCTAGTTAAGCGAGATCAGCTAACAAAGGAAGCTGGGTCTATCTACACTTCTTATATGAAGGAATTCGGTGAACTTCTCCTTGAGAACTTTGAACTGAAGATAGAGTGTATTAAGAAGAAAAAGATGATTGCCTACTGTCAGGCTGCTCTTAATCACGGAGATGTCATCGATGTGAATGATATGAATGCTCAGATTGATAAGAGTATGGCTCTTTACAATATGCAGTTGAAGGAAATGATGTCTGATAAGAACAATGCTGATAAATCTACAACATCACCTCAGTATAAGATTGATCGGGCCAAGAGAATATACAGACGTCTTGTTAAGAGCATCCACCCTGATATTAATCCATTGACCTCTGAAAATGATGAACTTCGTGAGTTATGGGAGAGAATCGTTATCGCATATAGGTGCAACGATGATGATGAGCTGAATAATCTTGAAGTGCTTGTAAGGAAAGTGCTCAAAGAGAATGGCGAAACGGTTGCTACTCCGATTATTGATAACCTTGATGAGAGAATAGCTAATTTAGAGACAGAGATAAACGATATTATTACTACTGAACCTTATACACATTTGGATCTCCTGTCATCACCTGAGAAAGTACAACTTAAGAAGCATGAACTCAATAAGGAAATAGAAGAGTACAAGAAGTATAGCCAGGAACTGACAAAAATACTGGAAAACATTCTCTCCGAAGGAGGTGCGACATTAACATGGATACAGATTTAATTGAGAGCAAAAAAGATGTACTGGCAATGGCAGATACAAAGGGATTGGGTGAAGTAATTAAGCCGCTCAGTCGCGAGATTTATCTTTTCGATACATATGTTGCCGGAACAACTCATCTGAAGGATACGTCTGTGTTAGAAAGCATTAAAATTGGAGATAAACTATTCCTTCAGCGTGAGGAAAACAAGTATGACGATAATGCAATCATCATTCTTGATGAAACTAAGCGGAAACTAGGATATGTTCCCGAACGAGATAATGTTGTTTTTGCAAGATTAATGGACGCTGGAAAACTACTCTGCGGTAAAATTAAGAGTATAGATCCTAAAGGAACATTCCGATTGATAAATATCGAGATCTATCTGATCGATTTCTGAAGGAGAAAGTGAGGATAATATGGGCATCATAAGTATTCAAAAGATAGGAATAACAAAGCTAAAGGCGGATGCTGTTGTTAATGCAGCAAATGAGCAATTGGCGCAAGGTGGTGGTGTGTGTCACTACATTTTCACTGATGCGGGAGCTGCTGAAATGACCGCAGCATGCAGCAAGTATAACGGATGTAAAACAGGTCATGCTGTCATTACCCCAGGATTCAATCTTTCTGCAAAGTATGTCATTCATGCAGTTGGACCTCGTTGGTATGGCGGAAATCAGAATGAACCCAAGCTCTTATACAGTGCATATAAGCAATCATTGATAGTTGCCAAAGACAACGATATCCACTCTATTGGATTTCCTCTGCTCTCTTCCGGCATCTTTGGATATCCTAAGGACAAGGCTTGGCGCAAGGCATTGCAGGCTTGTCAGGACTTTATAGATAACAATCCTGATTATGATATCGATATTACCTTCTGTGTGCTTGATGATGAAACAAAAGATATGGGCGAAAACGTTATGGAACAGTTGGGTTGCAATATGGTCTCGTTCTGTAGCGGAATCAAAAATGATTATCTGAAAGACACGATAGATCTTGAGGAAGCTATGGCTAAGGAACGTTTCGTTGCTACCGGTAAAGGCATGAAGGTCATAAGACCAGACGACAATAAAGATAATTGATGTGAGGGTGATATGGGAAACGGATATGTTATCAATTGCCAAAAATGCAATTACAAATTTGAAGCCATGCTTGGCGTAGGAATGTTGTTCCCTGTTGTGTACAAGGAAACGGTAAATGATATAAGTATTGGCATTTATGGTGATGATTATAAGATGATCTTTGAAGAGCATAAGAATGCAGCCGTTAATTGTGAGGATGAAGTTGCAATCTGTAATAAATGTGGAAAGCTTCAAACAATCAGGAATATGAGTCTTTATCTTCCGAAAGATGATGGTATTGAACCCGCTGATTATATAATGCCAGAGGATCTTAAATCAGATTACAACAAGGTTCGAGATTTCGAACATAATTGTTCCTGTGGAGGTGCTTTAAGAATAATCAAATTCCCTGATGAATTATTCGATGGGAAAATCAATTGTCCTGAATGCGGAGCAAAACTAGAATTTGATCCCTTGAATATGATCTTTTGGGATTAATTGTTATTTTGTGGGAGAAAGACTATGGAAAGACTATCATCTGAATCAGGTAGGTTCGATGAACTGTTACAGCTTGAGGATGCTCTAAGATATGATTCTTATGGTGAGGTTAAAAATTCATTCGCTGAGAGTATAAAGACTCATAAAGGGACGAAAGAAGATCCAATCCCTTTTCCTCATGTTGAATACTCAGAGACTGTTCATCAATTAATCCAAGCTGTTTATAATTTCAACAAAGCAAATCCAGAATATGATTTGTACCATTACATGGATGTTCTTGGAGGGTATGGATATAAAGAGAATATCGATGTAGATACTATTGATGTATCGAAAATGGATGACAAATGCCTGATGGCTCTGTTTATGGCTTTGGTACGGGGCGAGCGTTTCTGCGACGGATTGATCTTAGGAGCTCTTGAATCCGGTGCAGTTTTAAGATGGATTGAACGACTAAGGGAGATTTCAGTCTCTTGAAGAACGCATAGTATTTATTCTTATCATTGACGGTATTTTTGATGAATAATACAATTAATGTATATCCATAAAAACATCTCACGGAGGATAAAACTATGGCAGAAGAAGTAAAGGCAGCTGAGGCAAAAGCTCCTGTAGCAAAGAAACCCGCAGCTAAGAAGACAGCCGCTAAGAAGCCTGCTGCAAAGAAGGCTCCGGCAGCTAAGAAGATAACAGCAAAAAAGGCTGCTCCTGCAAAGAAGGTTGCGGCAAAGAAACCTGCAGCTAAGAAGGCAGTTGAAAAGAAAGTTGCAGCTAAGAAGCCGGCAGCTAAAAAGGCACCTGCTAAGAAGGCTGCTCCTAAGAAACTCGGTAAGGTTATCTTCGAGTTTGACGGACAGCAGATCGATTACAAGAAGATTGAGAAGAAGGCTGCAAAGCTTGGCGGTGATGTTTACGTAGTTGCTGCTGAAAAGAAGATCTTCGATAAGGACGGCAAGTCAGTAGATCTGTTCTAATAACTTATAACAACAGGTAATTATAGCGGCCGTGGAATGAAACGTTCTGCGGCCGTTCACTTTTAGATATATGGAAGAAAAGAAATACAGTGTAGGTCAGCATGTCTTTATTATCTCCAATAACTCTTTTGTTATGGAGATGCAGATTGTGCGCATATCCGGAGACTTCTATACTCTTCGTTCCATAGAAAACTACAGTAGCGGTATTAGGCTTAAGAAACACCGCCTGTATTCAACTAAGGAAGAAGCTGTTGCTGTTATGGAGCAAGAGAGGAAGAAACGTGACTCCGGTAGTTTTGGAAGTTCACATCATTGGTATCATTGATTGTTTATATAATATCGATGCCAAACTCGAATTCGATATAAGCCATTAGATTATCTATTATTTCTTTCTTATCGGTCGACAAAGCGTTTGTATGATCCAGATCGATCATAGAAGGGTTAGATGTTGCGATCTCTTCCAGTTTCTCGTTCGCGCTATCTTTGTCCATACCTTTAGTAATTTCCCTTTCCAGATTCATGGTATTGATCATTTCATTGAGATACTTTTCTGTCATTACCAAGAATGCCTCATGGATCTCCTCTTTGGTGTATGATTCCGGACTGTTAATAATGCTCTCTAATTCCTCTCGGAAGAATTCGTCGTTCAACATAGTAGTGTCACTCCTTTCGTGGTGCTTGTGTGAGTACTATGACAAGCCGCGCTTGTAAAATCAATAGGTTTTCTGAAAGTTGAGACTATTTGGGGTAAATTGAGACTTTTAGTATCATAGTAAGTCTCCGTAACCCCCATAACAATGTTACATAGTTAGCAGTACTAGGAGTTCCGGGCCGTGTCTCTCCCTTCCCCAGCAGGGAAGAGTATTAGTATATAGGTTCTTGTTTTTATAGAAAGAGTGGTACTATAGGGGTGTAAATCAAGGCGGTTTATACCGTATTTCCCTACTGGCTAACTCTTAAGTTTATCAGATGCAAAGTTCCATTATTGGGACTCTACTTGCATTTTGCTCTATCGAAAAATGTAACAATTCTCATACGGACAGAAAACACGGGCGCTTGCGAGAAATGTTACATTTTTCAAGGCTTTCAGTCCTTTAATTGGTGTTGAAAGTGTGTTCTGTGCGTGTTATCATTCTGACATAAAAAGAACATGTGTTCGCAACAATCCGCAGAAATGTGAGATTGTTCGGACTTTGGACCTTGCCAACATCCGAAGTCAATGTGCTAGCCAAAGGCAGAAGATGACGGTATCTATCTTTTCGATCATTAGGAGCGAGAAATGAAGAATATTAAGTATATGAGTAATGATGAGATCGAATTGACATGTGCTCAGATGTTGGATCAATACATGGATCGTATTGGTGCCAAGAGCAAGATCCTTCCTTCCATCGATATTGATGATTTTGTTATGAACTATCTGGGATGCACTGTTGTATATGAGTGTATTGCTGCCAGGAGCAACTGTCTCGGCTTTGCCAGCGATGGTATCACTAAACTTGCAGTTAGCCGTAATGGCAGAAGACGCGAAGTACTGTACGACAGAGATGTAATCGTACTCGATAAGTATCTGCAGACACACGGAAACGAGTCAAAAAGACGTTTCGTATTAGGACATGAGGCCGGACATATTATCACTAATCGTATTTATGGTAATACGGCAGCATACTACAATCACGCATTCGATAATGAAGCGAGCTATAATCAGCAGCTTCTCTTGGGTGAGTTAAACATATACGAGACACAGGCCGATCGTTTCTCTGCATGCTTGTTGATGCCCAAGCCCATTGTTCTTAAGTATTTGGAGACATACCTTAATAGCAATAAGGTTATCAGATATGAGAATTACGGGATCAGCAAGTATGATCAGTCCATGCTCTTGCGTATAGCTAACGAGATGAAAGTGTCAATCACAGCTTTCATGATCCGGCTTAAGGAGCTGGACCTCATAGAATCAAAACCTTTGTCTTTCCTGGCAGAGAGCAAGGAGGTATTCCCTTATGAACCCCTTTGATGATAAGTATATCTCCGCCGAGATTCAGAGACGTGCCGAACTGTCGCGTAGACAGGTAGCGGATATGGTTGATCGTGAGATCAGATGCCCTCATTGCAATTACGTAATGGCCCATGCATATGACAACCTGCATGCAGGACACATAACTCTGAAGTGCGCAAAGTGCAAAAACATATCAGCTCTTAACCTTGGTCTGTTCAAGTGTCAGGCCGAGCCTAAGATATACCCGGGAGTACATACATTACCGGATTTCGCATGGTGACATGCAAACATATGCTTAAGCGATCATAAGAAAGCTGCAGCATAAAACTTACAACTAAATACACCTCTATCTTGTAGTGATCAAATGGAGATAGTAGTCATTTCTACTATGCTACCGGCGTCGTACGAGTCAGATGATAGTACAGCAATTGTACTGTCTGATGATACGTAGGCGCCGTTTTTATTTGGTCTTACATCGTACGACAAGGAAGTCCTCTCCGGCTGATCGGAAAGGACTTTTTTAATGCTTAAGTGGCAAGAGTACACAGACCGATATCCCTGAATCTCCTAAGTTTTTCGATTCACCCAAAAATCCACAAATTTAGGAGAAAACCCATGAAAGAAGAAAAAGAATTTATACCTGTAGCTTTAAGAAAAGATTTCAGGAAAGAATATACAATCATTGATCTGGCAGCCGAGTATCCCGGCTATAGAGACGATATTCCCTACGCAATTGTGACTGAACTCTCCGAAGAAGAATTTGAAGCGAACTTCGGAAAGGAAATTAATGAGTACAGACCTTACATGATTCTCACAGTAGAAATGTTTGATGTGATGGTTAGGTCAGGCTTGAACGATGAACGCGAGCGGTTAAGAGACATACTTTTCAATGAATACATTGGTTTTGAAACAGCTATATTGCTCATCGATGAATTGTCTAATCCTGCTCGAATCTGCGAGTCTCTTTTTACAATGGAGTGCATCTTTAAAAGGATGAATAAGCTTCCAGGAAATGTTGGCCCAAGAGTTTACAAGAAGTACGTAATAGGCTATTCAGCCAAGGAAATTGGCGAACAGGAAGGAATCACCAAACGTGCCGTTTGGAAGAGCATAGAAAGAGCTCTGCCGGATATTCATGACATCTTCGTAGAACTGGGGGTGGTCGCATGAATATTAATACATTTAAGCGTGGTGACATCGTCATGTATGACTTCGGAGAGAACCGTGGCTCCGTTCAGAATGGTTATCGTCCAGCTGTAGTGCTGCAGAACAATGATCAGAATGAAAACTCGCCTACAACGGTCATTGCACCGACAACTACAGCAAGGAAGAAGCAGGAAATGTTTGCTCATGTTTATCTTGGCAAGCGCTTTGGTCTTCGTTCAAAGTCTATGATCCTTCTTGAACAGTTGCGGACAGTCAATCAGAGCGATCTTGGAAAGATGGTTGGTCACATCGATGACCAGGAAGTAATCAGCAAGATCAATTCCGGTCTGAAGAAACTACTGGATCTGAGAAAGCAGGGCTGCGATATAAAAGCGATCATCGTTGAGCAGTGTGGCTATACAAAACCTCGCAGGCGTTCATTTAATCAGCGCGATATTATGTGCCTCTGCCCGGTATGTCGTGATGCATATCGCCATCGCGGTTTTAAAGTGCTCAAAGCAAGTAACGAGAAAGATACATGTGATCTGTGTAATCACCGTATGGGCTTTGATTATGCAGTAGTTGGACTATTGACGAGGTGACGGATATGTACAAGCACGATAATAGAGAATTTGATGTAAGACTATCAGAAAAGCCCACTCTCAGCATTTATGAGGCTGCGGCGTACACAGGTATCGGGATTCAGAAGCTCGCTAAGATGGCTGAGGTCCCCGGATGTGACTTCGTGTTGTATGTAGGCTCGAAGAGAATGTTCAAACGCAAGAAGCTTGAAGAGTATCTGGAGTCACGTTACTCAGTTTAATTATGCGAATTTCAAATTCGCACATTGGCTTTATTTTTCGTTTCATATTAGATTCTCATCAGGTCCTAGTGCCTGATGAGGATCTACGAAACAAGACTAGGAGGAATAATAAATGGCATCTGTAAAAAGAACAGTAAATGTAAGATTTGATAAGAACCACGTTCGCCTTAACAGAGGTGAATATCACCGTCCTGATGGCAGATACTCATATAGATGGGTAGGTCCAGATAAGAAACGACACGTAGTATATGCGTCTACTCTCGATGAACTTCGTGTTTTGGAAGATAACATAAAAAAGGACGAGCAGGATGGAATTAAAGGTGACGTTGTCAATGCTACCGTTAATGACATGTTTGAGCTTTGGAAAGAGACAAAGCGTGGTTTAAGAGATAGGACGAAAACCTCGTATGAGTACTTCTATGAGCTCTTTGTTAAACCGACTTTTGGACAGAAGAAGATCAAACAAGTCAAAAGAACGGATGTCAGATGCTTTTACAACAATTTGTTGGAAGGTCGCGGATTGAAGGTATCTACTCTTGATAATGTTCACACGGTACTGCACCAGGTGTTCCAGCTCGCAGTTGAAGACAATATCATCAGAACTAATCCGACTGATCTTATGTTGAGAGACATAAAGCGTACTGTTGGAAGGGATACGGAACCGAGACGTGCTCTTACACAGGAACAGGAAGATCTCTTTTTCAAAGAAGTTTTGAGCCGTGCCGATTTCCGCAAATGGTATCCGCTTCTCTATATCATGGCCAACACCGGTATGCGTGTCGGAGAACTCACTGGACTTCGTTGGTGCGATGTTGATCTCGAAGGCGATACTATCTCAATTAATCATACGCTTGTTTATTATAACCATCGTGATGAAAGAGGCTGTTACTACAACATTCATAAGCCCAAGACGGCAGCTGGATACAGAACTATTCCGATCACCCCTTCTGTAAAGGAAGCATTTCTGATGCAAAAAGAGTATTTGGAATTCACTGAACTCAAGAGTGTTGATCACATTGATGGTTATGATGACTTTGTTTTCATCAATCGTGAAGGAAAAGTGTTCAATCAAGGGACAGTAAATGCGGCTATACGCAGAATGGTCAGAATAATCGATTTAGACATTCTTGAAAAAGCAAAAGACAAAGAGCCTGAAGTACTTATTCCGAATTTCTCCTGTCACATATTGAGACACACCTTTGCAACCCGATTATGTGAGAAAGCAGTCAATATAAAGGTTATACAGGCGATCCTCGGACATAGCGATTTTCAGACCACAATGAACATTTATGTTGATGTAACCAATAGTCTAAAAAAGGAAGAACTCAATAAGTTCGACGAGTACATAAATGCTGACAAGAGGAAGATATCTTAAGGAGGATTCCGACGATGGATGAAGAGGAAAAAAGGTATGGAAGAAAGAGAGAGGTTCCCATCTGGGAAAGAACATTGCTCACAGTGAATCAAGCTGCTGATCTCACGGGAATTGGAACTAACAGGTTAAGGCATATAGCCGCAACACCTCGCACGAATCTTGTTGTTTGGGTAGGTTCCAGAATGATGTTCAAACGTAAAAAGTTGGAAGAGTACCTCGAGAATGCAGAGACAATCTGATCATTAAAGAACGTGCGATTGTTCCACTCGGGATGATCGCACGTTTTCTTTTGCAAGTATTAATGAATGTGAGGAATACGTATGAGTTCTAAGAAAAGGTATGATAAATGCCGCCGTTTATTGACTGTTGGCGAATGCCAACTTAAGAACGGCAGATATGTATACAGATGGACAGATGCATTCGGTTTACGACATGCGGTTTATGCCAAAGATCTTGATATGCTCAGGATCAAAAAACAGAAGATTCAGCTTAATAAACTGGAAGGCATAAGAGAACCTCCGGCTGGTCTTACTGTTGAACGCCTTTTTGAAATATGGAAAGGCCTAAAAAGAGGTATTAAGGAAAGTACTTACTCAGGATATGTATATACGTTTGACTCCCTTATTAGACCATATATAGGTAAAAAACTAGTAGTTCATCTGAAGAGGACGACGATCCTAGCATATTATTTGAAACTGTTAGATGAAAGAAAGCTGTCCATTGGCACAGTTGAAAATGTTCATACCATCCTGCATCAGATACTACAATATGCTGTCGATGATGACTACTTAAGGAAGAATCCTTCAGACAGTTTGATAAAGGAACTTAAGGCTTCATACCATTATAAGAGCGGAAAACGCGAATCTCTTTCACTTAAACATGAAGTGACGTTTCTGAAGTATCTCATGGATTATTCAAGGTATCAGCATTGGTATCCGACGTTCTTCATAATGGCCAATACCGGTATGCGAGTAGGAGAGCTCACCGGTCTTCGCTGGTGTGATGTAGATTTTGAGAACGGATTTATTGATATCAATCATACGCTGGTGTATTTCAACTATAAGGATAATGACAACGGTACAGCATGTCACTATGCGATAAACACACCGAAGACTGAGAATGGAGTTAGGAAAATCGTAATGACTCAAGCAGTAAAGGATGCATTCAAGATGCAAAGAGATTATCTTGAACTGCTCGATATTAAAAGCATAGATAATATCGACGGGTATAATGATTTCATCTTCCTCAATTCAAAGGGACATGTATGCAATCAAAACATCCTTAATGCTAATATTCATAGAGTTGTGAATGAGTATAATTCCATGTGTACTAATGAAGATGAGAAACTCCCGCATTTCTCCTGTCATGTATTGCGACACACATATGCGACACGTCTTATAGAATCAGGCGCTAACATCAAGTTCGTACAATACCAGATGGGACACTCCGAGATTCAAACCACCATGGATATATATGTTGATGTAACCGATGAATTTAAGCGTGTTCAAATCAGACCATTTGAGGAGTATATGGATTCGGTACTGGGAGAAACGAGTTCAGAGATAACGGATCTCTCTGATTATATTTCTTGATGAGATCCTCTCAGCCTGAAGATATTAGATGGGAGCTGTCTCAACTTGCGGCAGTATTTTATTGCTTAAAAGCTTCTTGCTGACATTCCCAAAATGGGAATGTCAGAACATCTCTAAATTGAATGAATTGGTCAGGAATTGCTTCCGTATTTCTTAAACCATATACTCAGAACTTACATGCCGGATCAGAAATGGTCCGGTATTTTTTGCGTTTAAAGGGGATGTCCTGCTGTGTAGAACGTTAAAGAACATCGTAAAACAGTTGAATCCACTTGAATCCATTTCTGAATCCAGTATGACAATATATATTAAGGTAAATTAAGCTATTTTGTAGGACTGCGAATGAAGGGATATGTAAGATTTGAAGACCTTTGAGAGTTTTTAAGCGGTTTTACTGAATAATATAGACCGTTCCCGACCATGCGTCCCTTGGACTAATTTGATGCCCTGAAACCCTTGATTTTATTGGGTTTGTGGATTTGAAGGATGCCGCTTAGGATGCCAAAAGGATGCCAATTGGGTGCCAATCCTCCCAAACCCTTGTAAAATCGCACATTTGCAAAAAGTACTTTTCCATATGTCACGAGGAAATAAGCCTCGTGACATATTTTTTGTAAGCTTTTATGTGGGTTATGTCAATTATAGTAAGGATTTGTTAGACCAAGTCTCGTTTACTCGGCGATTTTTCAGCTTTCAATCGCACATTGGTAATTATCTGTCTGGCTCCGTATTCTTAATTTGAGAATGGGAGGTTAAGAATATGACTATTATTTGGGGTGGCACCCTTGCCGTTATTCTGACCAAGCTCAGAAGAAAACTGTTCCGGGTGGATAAGCAAAGATACAGCGTCGAGGATCAGATAAAGAGAATCGGCGTCTATTACATGTGCATCGATGATCTTCCGCTATGAGAAGAAAAACTCTGGCTGAAGAGCACCCTGAACTTGTGCCCCAGTGGGGCACAAGTAATGAACTCTCTCCTTCAGATGTCTCTAGCGGATCCCATAAGAAGGTATGGTGGACCTGCGAGAAGGGTCATACATGGGAAGCGACTGTTAAAAACAGGGCGCTCTTAGGGTCCGGATGCCCCTATTGTGAACACAGAGCGGTCTTAGAGGGCTATAACGACCTTCAGACGCTCTTTCCTGAGATTGCCAAGACATGGTCCCCTAAGAATAAGCAGAGTCCTTCTGAGGTATCTTCACGCTCAAATGCTGAAGTCCTTTGGATATGTGAGAATGAACATGAATGGAAAGCTCGTGTTGCTGACAGGACCGAAGGCCACGGCTGCCCTTATTGTGCGGGTCAACGAGTCTGGAAAGGATTCAACGACCTTGCTACGACTCACCCTGATCTGATATCTGAATGGTCAGATAAGAATAAAGGGATATCTCCTGAGACAATTACATATAAGAACCGCTCCAATGTTTGGTGGCATTGCAGCAAGTGCGGAAATGAATACCAGGCCGTTGTTAATGCTAGAGCCAAAGGACGCATATGTCCTTTTTGCATAGCTCAAAAGATAAAAGAACTGCGTGAACAAAGACTTGTTAACAAGAAGCTCGCCAAGGACTTTTGGTATCTTCTACCGCAACTGGCTACCATTTACTATGCAGGGAAGCAGGGCCTTAGAGTAATAACAGACTCAGAGGAGCCAGTAGGAATCCCTATAACAGCCTTGGTTCCTGATATTGGTCTGGCGATCGATGTATGCTGCTCCAGCAAGGTTCTTTCAGTTAAGAAATACATCTGCGAACTAAATAACATCACATATGTAAGTATTCCAGGTCAGATTCCTGAGAATGAAACTCTCGAGATTATCAGGCAGGCCTTTTCAGAAGCCCACATTTACTTCAATTCATCTATCGATAGTGATTTGGAACACCTACGAGTTAAATACATTCAGTGGAAGAAAAGACAATCCGGATATTAAGGCATATATAAGCCCAAGATTGCTCTCGGGCTTAGTTCGCTATATTCTGGATTATCCCAACAATTATATTGTTCACTGAAATTTGTATCTATAATCCGGTCGCCTGTAACATTGCCATTCTCAACAGAATGGATCTTAAACTGATCAGATTTCAGATTGCGACTCGATCTCGTACTTTCCCTTGGCAATCCTGTCTTCAAAATCTGCCACAGGAAGAGGTCTGTCAAAGTAATAGCCCTGAGCGATATCACATCCGTTACTTCTCAGAGTGTTAACGTGTTCTATGGTCTCGACGCCTTCAGTAATGCATTCCATTCCCAGCTGATTTGTCATCGACACAACATGCCTGAACATTATGTTGCTCATATCGTTGTCTTTACCGTATCCGTCAGGCAGAAAACTCTTATCAATCTTTAATGTATCCCACGGAATATCCTTGATCAGATTAAGGGAGGAATAACCGATACCGAAATCATCTATCGATATCGAGAAGCCCATATTGCTGAGTTCAGTCGCCATCCGCTTTAAGTCAGTGAATTCGACCTCGGATGTGGATTCGGTGAACTCGATCTCGATCAGTTCATGAGGCAGATCGTAACGGTCAACGATCTCAGCAATCGTCTCCGGGAGGTATGCGTTATAAATGTGCTTTCTTGAGAAATTAATAGATATCCTTATCAGTTTTCTGCCTTCGTCTGACCAGCGCTTCATGTCCCTGCATACGCATTCGAGCATATGGAAATCAAGCCTGCATATCTCACTTGTCTGCTCAAGAACAGGTATAAACTCCGCAGGCGGTATGATCTTCCCTGCATGGAACCATCTGCAGAGAGCTTCGGCACCAACGAGGCTGCCGTTTACCACATTGACCTTAGGCTGATAGAACGGGATGAATTCGTTTCGTTCGAACGCTTCAGGGAAATACTGCTGGACACGCATGCTCTTTTCCTTTTTTTCAAGGAACTCCTCATCGTAGAAAACGATATTATCCATACCGCCGGTCTGCGCGATACGATAGGCATTGATAATGCTGCCCATGATCTCATCTGCCCTGACTTCATGATCACTCGGAATACGGAAAAAGCCGGCACTGGTTGAAATATTTACAACCATGCCTTTGGGTGCTTTTGCTTCTGTCTCTGTAAGATAATCGATCACGGTCTTCGTCTTATCCACAGAACACATTCCCAAGAAATTGTCTCCGCCAAGACGGGCAAGCATTCCGTCCTCGCCGATGATTTCTTTGAGTTTGTTGTAGTGATCTAACATGATGACATCACCGGCACTTCTCCCGAACTCGTTGTTAATCAGCGAGAAATGCCTCAGATTATAACGGAATGCCAGCTTGTTCGCTGTCCGCTTATTTTTTACAACATCATCGAGATATTCTCTCCAGTTGCGGAGGTTAGGATACCCTGCTTCATCATAATAAGCAAGTTCATAAACAATATCCCTCATCCTGTTGCGGCTCACAAAACTAAGGACCGTCCTCATTACAAGTTCGACCTTTGACCTCTCCTCTTCAGTCAATGGTTCTTCGTCAGACGCCATATATATGGTAATGGTTGCCCTGGACATTACGCTTGTAACAGTCCGCAAGGTAAGGATCTCGTTACCTTCTTTACCGGTATCGAAACAACTTAACGTCTCGCCTGCACCTTCCTGCTCTTCCTGTTGATTCTTGTATACTCTAGTAACCGCCTTAGAAAGCCTGAACATCGAACATATCTCAATAAGAAGATTCTCTATATGTTCAATATCGATATTGTCTATATCCGTCATGGCAGATATTAGACGTTCAAACAACATTAAGAAATGGCATTCTTTATCCGAAACAGCGGAATGGATACACGCATCAGAAAATTCAGGAACATACCTATTCGTCCCCGTTGTTCTAGGAGCCCGTTTTGTTTTATCCGTCTTTTTATCAGTCATAAAGACCTCAGCGTCTTCTTCCGAGTTTAGTCTTCTTATCTCCGCTTCATTTATAAATTAATACTATCACAAAGAAACGTTGAAATGTTGTTTCTACAAAACCATGACCGATTATTCTTATTTGTATATACCTACGGATAACGGGCGAAAACCATAACTGTTCACAGATTTCAATGTGACTATCTGGAACACCTACGAGTTAAATACATTCAGTGGAAGAAAAGACAATCCGGATATTAAGGCATAGCTATCATCAATGATTATCTGATCTGATGCATAAACATCACCTTACTGCAGTTATGTTGCCAATATAGCAATGAGAACTAAATCCTTTGTTTTCTTCGAGCTTTTTTTACAAGATACATTTCTGCATCTGCTTGTTGGATGAACTCAATCAGTGTATCAGACTTGTCCGGGATCGCATTAATAAAGCCGACACTTGCCGAAAGCTCATATGGCTTATTCATTTCTTGGTTTTTCCTTTCGAGTTCAGCATCAAATCTTTTCTTGAATATATCAGCAAAATTTTCCCCACGGCCTATGATTACAAATTCGTCTCCGCCGATTCTTCCGCATACATCCATAGAGCCGCATGACAATTCAATAGTCTCTGACACGGCTTTGATCGTAAAGTCTCCCTCGGAGTGACCATAAGTGTCATTAATTATCTTGAGACCGTCAACATCGATGAAAATAACAGAGAGTGCCGCTTGAGCCTGAATACATTCTTCAAATATATATCCGGCATTGATATTAAATCCGTTTCTGTTATAGATTCCACACAGAGGGTCAAGCACATTCAGTTTGGATATAGTTTCTATAGCGTTGCCTATACTCATTGTTATTGTATGACAGTGATTGCTGTATATAGGAAAATCTGTGTTCGACATGATGTAATATCCTAATATACGTGGGCCAAAATGAAGCGGAATATAGTAACTGACCTTGCCGCTGGAGAATTGCTGTTCAGGATGGAGTTGTTTGCTCGGGAAGGATTTTACAGCACATCTTTCGCCGTGATCCCAAATAAGCGGAGCAGTCATTGCTTCAGGATAATTACCGCCGTCGTCATAGGAAAGTGTGTTATATGTCTTCTCCCAGTCGCTTACAAGACACAGAGCAAACTCTCCGCAATCTGCTGCTTCTAGCCATTTACAAATAGCATCAGAACATTCATCGATGTTCTTTGCGACAGCTAATGCTGCGATCAGTCTGTTAAGAATATGGATACCCATATATGTCCGTTCGATCTTTAATGCTGTCTCTTTTCTGAATTCCAGAGCATTATCTCTGCTGTCAGGATTACATCCGCAACTCTCGGCAAAGACCGGTTCTGCATCCATTATCGTGCTGCGCGGACTCTTTTCTCCCTGCATAATGGAATACAAAACCTCGCAAGCTTTTACACCTGATGCATACAAAGGTCTTTTCACGGTTGTAAGAACCGGGAATGCATTACGAGCATTGAAAGTGTTATCGAATCCGGTCACTGCAACATCTTCAGGCACTTTAACACCATTCAACTGAAGCTTATTCATTGCAGTCAGAGCCATGCTGTCGTTAGCACAGACAAAAGCATCGGGCAAACTGAGTCCGGAATGCATAAAGTCATCTATAGCCTTAATTCCATCATAGCTGCGGAATTGACCTTTATGAAGGCGTCTTTCATCAAATTCCAAACCGTTCTCAGAAAGAGCGTCACGGAAAGCTTTGTATCTCTCCTGAGCCTCAGGATTGGTTTCAGGGCCGGAGATATAATTGAACACTTTATAACCATGCTCATTTATAAGATGCTCCACCAATCTTTTCATTACGGCATAATTATCAATACTTACATCGTGGAACTCCTCATAGTCATTGCACTCGAAAATAACCGTAGGAATGTTTGCAGCTTTAACCTTATCAATGATCGAATTCCTTATATCCAAGTTTGAAAAAGTGTTTGTCAAAAGAAGTGCACCATCAAAACTTGCGAGCTGTGCCAGTTTGTATATGCTGTATTCTCCGTCATCAAATGAACTGTTTTCTACAACACCGCCGAAAGACGCAAAATACGAAATGTTGATTGCATGATTTCTGGCAAATTCATTGATGCCTTTTATTATCTGATATGGGTATTCCTCATCCATACCGCAAACAAAGGCTGCTACATTAAATATCTTTTTCATATCATGCCTCCTAATCTAATCAAACCACTGCTTTTCAAAACTCTCCAGATCAACCGGTACTCTCAACAAATATCTTTAGATCCCTGCCTTCATTCTCACACGAATACTTATACCCTTTAGATGAACGCATGGCCTCAAAGAACTTTTCCTTATCGTCATTCAGAAGCTTCAGCTCGTTAATATCTTTAGGTGGCTTGTCATAACTCAGGCACGTGCGCAGCTGGAAGAACTCCCCGTTCCTGTCATCGAAGCTCCATGTCAGAAATAGCATCAGTCCTTCTTCGTCCGTAATGCATGAATATTCCAGAGGCGGTGTCTCCTCATTACGTCCCAGTGATTCATAGGCCTTGATGACTTCCTCGAAGCTGCATCCTTCGTGCAGTGATTCCTGAAGATAAAACCTTGCGGACCTCGCCTCGATGAGCCCGGGGTCATTTCCGTACTCCGCCATGAGTTTGTCCATTTCCGCTTCGGAATCCGCGCTTTCCAAAGCTTTCCTGATGTCAGCCAATGCCGGATGGTCACTCGTATTCATCGCATGCACCATACGGCACACGTCGATGACCGACGCAAGCAATGCAAAAGCGATAAACGCACCGCCGACTGCAACGCATGTCTGAGCCCTCGCTGAACTTCCTACCACGACAAGTATTAATCCGATCAGGATAAATATCCCGAATCTAATCAGAGCTGAAAAGAATCCGCCCAGAATGACCAGCAGCTTGAAGTGCTTCATAGCTATCCTCCTGACCTATCTTCGTTTTCCGTGGATCTCACAATCCAATATTCTGGTGCCGTCGTTCCTGATCAAGACATTTTCCCATTTGAAACTGTCTTGTGTAATATCAGAGAAGATCCAATATGTGTCTTCCTGATCCAGGACTTTTCCTACAAGCTTATCTCCTTCTTTGGTAAAGCAGATCCTCTTCATACAATGATCGCATGTATAACAAACGTCATAACATTTTTCTGCGGCATTGAACATACGCAAGGATGAACCGTATTCACCATCCGGCTGCGGGTTCTCCGCTTTGGTCGCTCTGGAAGGGAAGATAAAGATATCCTGGATGCCTGCGCCCTCAAGTACTCTCCTGAAGATCCACTCACCTTTTACATATCTCTTCTGTCCGCCGTATTCATCGAAATAATCGCAGTCCCAATCACCCAGGAGTGGTGCGAACCAATCGTATTCATCCGGTATCTTAGAAGTCTTTTCGCTCAATAAAGCATCAATAAAATTATCCATTACTACTTCCCTTCCTGTTCCAGTTTAGCAATCGTATCTGCAAGTATAACTTTGCGAAGATCTGTAAGCCATTCCGAGAACGACACCGTATCGAAAGCATATGTCTTATTAAGCTCGTACTCATTTTCTGACCATGTACTTAACGGTGATTC
>JAEEGH010002432.1_pt1 | contig 50499 bp, 66 predicted proteins | sample 9134181 | NCBI WGS metagenome assembly JAEEGH01 (sample SAMN16246544, study PRJNA631951) | gut metagenome | biome: gut microbiome; feature: rumen; material: DP-attached | host: Bos | place: Iran: Karaj | collected 2018-10
TGCGCTAGAGTGGTCATTCCTTTGGCAAAGGCGAGACCGTGAACAAATGCTCGGGCTATTTTATGTGCTATGTTTGTGTCCATTGTATTTCTCCTAGTTATTTAAGCTCTTACTTTGTATTATAAGTAAATTTTACTTATTTTGTTAGTATTTTTTTAGCAATTTGTGATTTTTGTCAAAATAAGAGCGCGGGCGGCGCTCTTAACAGTCACGCTAATTACAACGAGATTAAATACCTAATTGGTTGTACTTCGCAAAGGTGAATTTCCACTGTGTTGGTTCCAGTGTTTTGCGCAGACCAGGGAGGTCTTTACCGTTCAGCAGTACACCCTGTTTGAAGAAGTGCACCTGTTTCAGTGAAGGCACAGTGATTGTGAGTCCTATTTCGTAGGTTCTGCGGTTAGTTACCATGGCCTGCGCGATTTGCTGCATAACCTTGAGTGATGGTGAGCTGGCCTCCAGGCTGATGGTTACGTTCCACGCGTTCGGCACAAAGCCTGCAGCGAGGCCTCCGTCTACACCCATTCTGGCCTGCGCGTATTCATGCTCATCGCTGTCAGCCATCTGGTCGGTACTAAAGTTTGTAATAGGTATGCCAATTGGGTATAAATCTTCAACGGTCAGTACCATTGTGGCGTTAGCCGATGTGATGTTGCCTAATGGCTCGGTATATTCTAGGGACATTTGCATTCTCCTCTTAATTTAATAACTTTGTGATTTGCTTATTCAGCTCATCGGCTGATGTGATTCCGGTTCTTACGTTATTCGCTATCTGGATTAGCTCGTTAAGGCCGTCGCGGGTTTCCTGCAGCGAGCTGTTTAAGCTGTCGATTGTACTCTTAACTCCGGCGCCTTCCTGGATATTGGCAGAGGCCTCATTTACGCGCGCTGTGGCTGTTTCTATCGCGTCGTTTATGGTTGCCTGCAGCGTTTCAAAATCGCCACCATTTGCGTTAAACGCGCGTATATCAGCGTTGTCAAAGAGCACACTGTTAAAGGTTGACCTGGCGCGTGCTATCTGGTTATTGAGACGTAATGCCTCATACACGCCTTCCTGCGCTGCGGTCTCAACATCCGCAGTCAGCGTGTCGAGCTCCTTGGTATTGCGCGCTGTCAGCAGTTCCTTTGCTCCTTGATCGCACACAGTCCTCATTAAGTTGCTGATGGGCTCCGTGCTGATTCCTTGCTTTAGCATGTCCTTGGCATAGAAGTTGCCCTGTCTCGCGAGCGAATAGTCAAACCGTTGATTGATATACTGCAGCTCATCTGCAGAGCTTATCGCACGCTTTCTGATTTGCTCGCGGTCATAGCTCGATTGGCTAGGCTTGAGTGTCTGTCCTTTAGCCCAGCCTGTCTTAACTTCTCCACTGCTTCCGAGCAAAACGTGACGCCCGCGTATGGTTACCCAGCGATCGCCCTGCTCGGTCGGCAGGGCATCTGCAGCGAGTAGTAACTGCTGCCTGATGAGCTGTGCACCTATCTTTAATGCTCTACTCATCGTCTGTCTCCTAAACTACCGCGGTGCTAGGAAGATTCAGCTTGTGAATTGAGCCGGCATAGGTGTACCAGAAATTGCAGGCTGGCGATTCGCGTTGCTGTCTGATTTGCGCGGTCGCGTCTACAATCTGCAGGTAGTATCCGCTATTATGCAATTCAGAGCTGATATCAATTCCTCCGGTTTCCTGCATGAGCTCGTTTTTCTGGGTTTCGCTCAGATTCATACCGGTGTCAATTGTGCCGTTGGCCAGCGCGCGATTGACAACATCTTGCACCCAGGAGCGGATGAGTGTATAGCCCTGGTCGGTATAAGGAACACGCGGAGTGAGCTCAAATCCTTTGAGGATTTGCACCTGCAGCGCGTTATTGAGCCATGTGGCATTGAGGTATGTATCAATCCATTTGAACTGTCCATCCATCTGGCCGGTCTGGAAGAGGATAAAGTCATCGTTTCTGCTGGCGTAGTTGCCCATGAAGTTAACGCCGTTATTAATTAAGTTCGCAGCTTTAGCCTTCTCGCTGATGATTGCTCCCAGCCCGCTTTGCTGTTTAAAGGCCAGCGTGATTGTGGAGTTGTTTCTGTCCCATGCGATTGACGCAGCGCAGCCCATCACAAACGCAGCATAGGTGTAGTTATCGTACACGTGTGTTACGCCTTCTGCGTTTAATGCTCTAATTTGGGCTGTAATGGTTGAGTCTGCCGATGTGGTTGTCAGTGCTGCCTCATTGGTCCAGTGAACGTATAAAAATTGTGTACCCTCATTAAACTGCTCCTGTACCCAGGCTACAATTTTTTCGTTTTCTGTGAGTGTCAGTGTTCCTTTGAACAGTGTATCGTTCGCGTCTATCTGCGCTCTGTCGATATGTGTAAAGGTCACCCAGTTCATGGAGCTGGTTAAGATGTTACCTAGCACTACTTCGATATCGGCTGCGGCTGTAAACGGTTGATAAAGCACACGGGTGCTGTCTGAGATTCCGAGCAGATCGGCCAAGCCTCCGGTTATGCTGGTGATTTCGACGCCGGAGTCATATCCGTTTGAGTCGGAGTTGGTATCTGGCGCTGTGCTGCCTTCTGCGGTCAGCATTACGTGAGCTTCCATGCCGTCGCCAACAACAAGGTTAAATGTCAGCGCTGTCGGGTAGTCGGTCAAAGCACCAAGCTGGGTGGATAACGCGGTCAGCACGGCAGACAAGGAGGCAAAGTCTGAGCCGGATAGTGTAAGTGTAAAGGTGCGCGCGGTGCCGTTATCATCGAGTTTAAATTCAAACGCACGCGAGTCTCCCTGGGCCGCGTTGATTGTGGCCAGCACAGCTCGCTGGTTGTCAATATCGGCGCCTCTCAGTTGCAGTTTCTTTGAGCTTCTCTGTGCAAAGGTTACGAACATATCAGCTGGTTTGGTCAGGCTGTTATTGTAGCCATTAAAGTAAATCTGCGCCGCCTGGTACTCCCTGCTGGATTTTCCAAAGAAACCGCCAACGCTGGCAGCGTCGGTAAACTTTAAAAGTTGACCGCCTGCGGGTGCAGCAAAGTTATCAGTCAGAAATAAACCATTAAAAACCAAATCCTGACCGGAGCCTGCAAGGACACGCGGCATGATGCGTACTAGTTCGGATGCTGGTATAGCCATATTTAATCTCCTATAAATGATTGTTATCTATATTCTCGGTCAGCAGATATCCTGGCTCATTAGCGCGCGTATCCGCTGTGTGCGCTCGTACTGATTTAACCTTAACCTTTGTGAAGTAGTCGCTATTAACCGTGTAGGTCACTACTTCCTCCAGTCTTAATTTTACACTGTATCGCGCCGTGTAGTTCTTTGTATCATCCCATTGGTTGATCACCGTCACATCTTCGGCAAATAAAATATTAAATCCTTTGCTTTTGAAAAAATCAACGGCCATCGGTGAGCGTGCGATCATCTCTATTAGCTGGGCTCTCCTTGCGGTCACGGCCTGCCTGATTAATGGCTCGGCGGACAGCATGTCAACCTGGACTATATGCTCTACCAGCTCGCTGGTACTTGTGTGCAGAGCGTCGCTTGGTGCATTGTGCAATTGGTAGTGATTGGTGCCGTGACGGATGGTGCCGAGATGAATAAGTATGCACATCTCCGTCTTTGCTTTAGGTGCGCTCGCCTCATTAAGTCCCGCACGGATTATTTGATCGTCTGCGTATTGTGGCAGGCTCTCATCGTTCGGGTCGTAGGCGTAAGTCTTTATGAAGTCGTACACGGCGTCCATTACATCGTTCATTCTACGGTTCCTCCGGTTTTGGCTCTGGCTCAGGCTCTGGCTCTGGCTCAGGCTCTGGCTCTGGCTCAGGCTCTGGCTGCGGTGGATTAATTATCTGTTCAATCAGTGTGACCACCTCTGTCGGGGTCTCTATCTGCTGGCTGGCCAGCACCTGCACCCATCCCACCGGTGCGAAATCTTCAGCTACACAGTAAATCTTCCAATATGTTTGGTCAAACGGCCGGTAGATAAAGTCTCCTGTTCTTCCCAGGTATCTAATTATGCTTGCTGGGGATGTGTTGTAGTCGGGGTCGCTGAATAAATAAAATTTACGGTCACGCTCGGTGCGCTCCGTTTCGTTAACGATTTTTAAGTCGTCATTGGATAAAGTCTGCACCTGGGCTGTTATGAGCTCCGGTGTGGCATATGTGGCCTGTATGCGGCCTTTGACGTTGGCGTTGCCAGTGCTGCGGATTATGTACACCTGCTCATCTGCGTTGACTGAGCTTATGGCTCCGCGTACGATTTGATGAAGATTGAGCGACATCGTTCCTCCCTTTAATCAGCGGATATGTTAATAATTCCGGGTTGTTTTCCTGCTTCCGGCACACCTTTTACAATCTGATAGTGTATGCTGTTAATAAGGGCATGTGACCGGACGAGTGCCTGGCTTCTGGAAAGTGAGCCAGAGCCGTCTGTTCTATGTCCTTCTGCCTGCTTGCTTAATAGTGCAAGCGTAAGCGGTGCTCTATCAGCGAAGCGCTCATCAGCTGTTCCGTTGTGGGCTATGGTATCGCGTATGTCGCCTGCAGCGATTGTGCCTACTGCGGCGAGTAGTTTCTCGGTGTCTACACGTCCGTTGCTGGTTGATATAGCGGTCTTAACGTAATTAGTCCATTTGTCTCCGCATGCCCTTTTTGTGGCTGCAAAAATAGGACGCGGTGGCATTATGAGCACAGAACCTCTCTTAGGGGCGTCGTCTCCGAGCTGGGCTCTGAACCATTTAGCCTGCTTGCCTGTTACTGTCTGCACCCATCCGTACTCTAAATAGGCGGCGTATTTGGCCACCTGTGGATTGTTGATTATGCCAACATTAACGCTCATCGGCTCCTTCGCCTTTTTAAAGAACTTGTCCTTTATAGCGTCCACCGCTTTGCTAAATCCTCGCGCTAGTGCGGACCCTAGACTGCTAAACGTGGCCGATATTGAGATCATATGTTATCCCCATGGATGGAACTTGCTTTGTACGTAAATTCTGCCGCCGTAGATAAACGGTGCCAGGAGTACCCACACGAGGCGTCCGCATTTTGTCTGTGCCCACCAGTCACCTACCGTGGAGTTTGTTTTCATAAGGTCAAATGACGTACTTACGCTGCCCTCAGACGCACTGGCTATTCTGCCTGGCTGGTCCATTGGCTGGTCATTAAGAGTTAATAGGTGACAAACTCCGAAGTCAATCAAGCGCTTTCTGGTGTAGTCTCCGTTTTCAGGATCATATGGGAACACGCTAGAGTCGGTATTCTGAAAAAAAGAGACAACTACGTTATACGCCATCGTTATGGTTGTATCCGGGTATTTTGTATCGTCCGCGAAGGCAGGAAATTCTGCGCGAAAGTCGGACACTTTAAATTCATAAACGGCCATAGTGTCTCCTTGGTTTCTCGGTCTGATTATTCAGTTATTTTTGCTGATTCAACCTGTACTTCGGCTGGCTTGATTGGCTCCAGTCCATGCTTCTGCAGCTTAACGTCTGGGTTATTGTGGATTGCTTTCGGATCGTCAATAACCATTAGGCATGGTGGTAGACCATTGTACGATAAGAAGGCGCGTTCTCTGCCATGCATGCGTACGATATTATCCCAGTCCTCCTTCGGTATTTGAACTGCTACAGACATTCCGGCGTCGAGGAGGATTCCTCCGGTGCGGGTCAGATCACTATTCAATCCTGGAAACTCCACAGACTTTGTGCCTCCGTCCTTTGCAGGTACGTCGTCAAATATCAGACCATGCGGCAGGTGGCATGAAACGGTTACAAGTCCGGCATCGTCTTTAATTTGTGCCTTGATTTCGTTTGTGTTGGTTTCTACAACGTTTAATTTTTGCTTTTTAGGTGTACTCATGATTCTATCTCTCTCTTGTAATTTAGCTTTAAAAAAGGCGCGCTGGTTGGACGCGCCTAACATTAAGGAATAACAAAATGCTACTTGTTTGTTGGTTTAAATTCCGGTCATCAGCTGGATTAAGGACGGACGCTTGATGATTGCTCCCCATGTGCCGCCTACTGCCTTTTGCTTGAACGCTGACACTTCTGGAACGATACGTCCCATACGCATCTTCTCAGAATAAGCCAGCTCAGCTGTGCTGGATGCGAACACTTCAGGAACGATCAAGTAGAGCATTTCGCCTGCTCCTGTGCTCAGTTCTGGAAGCTGTACAATTTCCAGGTTTGGATAGTTGTCTTTTAACATCTTAGTTGCTGACAAACCGTAGGTGTTCAAAGCGTTGAGGTATTGAGCTCTAACGTTTGATACTGCCAGTGTCATTGGGGTGTTAGCGTCTACGTTACCACCGTTTGCCGCACACAAAGCGTTGATGAGCTTCAGCACGTCATTGTACACGTGGTTTGCTGCGTTGGCTGCGTCGTTAGCTGCCTTATCTGCCCAGGTTGAGTAAGAGCTACCACCGATGGTTACTGAAATCGGGGACGCTGCGGATGGCAGGTTAGGATCGTTCAGTAAGCCATAGATTTTCTTTCCTGCAACGCCGTAGAGGTAGAACTTATTGTGGGCCTTAGCCAAAATTAAGGCAGCTGCCTTTTGCTTTTGTGAGGCCAAGTTCAAACGTGCACGTGCTACGGTTGCTTCTTCCAGGTCGCCGTATCTGATTACGGTCTGGAACAGGAAGTTCTCGCGCTCTGGGGTTTCAAAGTTCAAATCGGAGCTTACGTTTTCGCCGTGGTCACTGTATGGTGTTACGGAGCCCACAAATTCTGTTACTGTGAAACGGGTATATTTATCGGTCCAGTCTCCACGTTTAACTTCATTCACCAGCTTGTTGGCGTTCATTGCTGAAAACAAGATTTCAGTTACGCTCGGGTCAATGTAGGTTACCAGTGCTGCTGGGATACCAACGTTAGCAGTTGTTGTTAACGCGGCATCTTGCGCGAGCATTTTAGCTGTTTTTGCGTAGTTTACCTGAATTTTACCGTTTACTTCGTCGTATGCCATGAAGCCCTTTGCATATGGGGAGCTGATTCCGAGCTCCTGGGCTTTCACAAATTCATTATCTTTCATTTAGCTTTCTCCTTAGCCGTGGTTAGAAATTACGATCAAATCGCCGGCAGCGGATGCTGCGGTGGTTACAGTCCAGCCGGTTGCTACTTCGCCGGTACCTGCGGAGCCATAGGTCATCGCGCCGGTTGTAGTGTTCACGTTTACTGCCTGGCCTACGGTTGCGGCGCCAGTTGCTGAAACATAAAAGTCTCCGCGAATTGCTACGGTCACGTTTTCTCCGCGCTCGTACTTAAGCTCCGCGTCTACGCCTTCTGGCAATACGCCGGTAAGCAAGCGTACAGCTAAACCTAAAGGAGCGACATTGGATGAGCCTGTGCCCTTCACAATGGTACCCACCGCGGTTCCTGATGAGTTAACTGAGGCGGTGCCAGCCCATACGAACTGTCCAGCAGCGGCGGTGCCGTCGGAGATTCCGTTTTGAACTGTGGTTACCTCACCTAAAAATGCAGCCTGAGCACCTGGTACGCCGATGGCTGGGTCGATATTGACTGTTTTCTGTAAAGCCATTTTATTTTTCTCCTTAGTAAGACATATTAACTTTGTCGAGCACAGAATTCAGAACGGTTCGTTTCTGTGCTGCACTGTCGGCGGCCATGCGCTGTTTAGCTTTGGCTGCGCTCTTAAATGCGTTATAACTATCGCGTGCAGATTGTTTTGTGCAGGTGATACCGAGTTGTTTGCAGGCATCTACGTACACGTCATCGGCTGAGTCGTAGGCGTCCACTTTAACTTTTCCGAGCACACCCTTTACGTCCTCTGCAGCGTTATTGATTGCGTTGATTTGTGCACGTACTGCGGTGGTTAAATCGGCGATGATGTCGGTGGCGTCTGATAGGTCATCCATGTATCCGCAGGCGCTGTCATGGGCCATTCCTGGCTTACTCTGGCGCTGTTTATCACCGTACTTAATACCAGCAATAAAGGCCTTTTTGACGTCGTCTGACTCGCCTTCCATGCCGCATGCCTTGAGGGCGTATGCGATTAAGTTCTGCATGCGTTCGTCGTCGTTACCTTCCTGCTTTTCAGCTTCAGATTCCTCTCCTTCGTCGCTGTCGGTTCCAATATCGCCATCTTCCTCATCGTCTCCGCTATCATCGTCGGATCTGTCAGAGTTATCGCGGTCGTCATCGTCGTCGATGTCGTCGAGGTCAACGTCGGACATGTCGTCATCGCCGTCATCGTCGCGGTCGTCTCCATTGCCGTTGTCGGTATTATCGTCGTCGTTGTCGCGGTCGTTTCCATTGCCGTTGTCGTCGTCGATGTCGATATTGATTTCTTCGTTATCGTCGTCGTTATCTTCGTCGATATCTTCGTCTTTGGCTGTTCCGCATTTATCCTGACCTTGACCAAATTTAGAGCCTAGCGCCAGGATTGATTTCTTGAGCTTGGCTTTCTGGTCGTCGTCGATTTTATCTCCAAGGCCAGCGACAATGCCATCAACCGCACCGTTAAGGTCATTGCCGGCGTCGTCCTGATGGAGAGCCAGCAGAGCCTTAACTAGTGCGATCTCAGCTGCTTCGATATTGTGTGTATCGTCCATGTTTTTTTCCTCTCTTGCTGTTGCTGAGTCATAAACTAATACGTCGGACCCTGCGCGGCCTTCGGCCACAAGAGCGACGTGGTTCGCGCGGATGTCGCGCATTATGAAATCATATTTTTTGCCGTTCCACTCTCCCGGGGTGAAGTCCGGCTTGTATTGGTATGCGAGTGACAGCTCTCTCATGTAACCACTTTCGATGGCCTTTTGAGCCTTTTGATCGTAGATGGTCAGGGAGTTCATGAGGTAAGGGTCGCGCCACTCTGCATCGGTGCCCGCAGCGCCTACGCGCGTATCCTTTGCCGGGTCGGTGGCAAAGTCGGGATGATGGTCATACTGTACCGGGATGCCGTTAATCGAGTTAATCGTTTCTGGCTTTTTGAGTTCTTCCGCTGGTCGATAGCCCATGTAGACTTTCTGCGGGTCCAGCTTTAATTCTTCCCAGCCTGGTATCTCGCGTCCATAGTATGGTGCCACCTGCTCTTTGGTGAAGGGGGAGATCTTAACGTGCATAAATCCGTTACTGTCGATTGATCTCATCGACGGTTTGGCGTCAAATGCGATATAGTCCATGCTTACTTCTCCCTTGGTGGCGTCGCTTCAAAGAGACTGTACTGCGTGCTTGTATCTTTGCTGCGCGCGGTTGCTTTGCCTCTCGAGCGACTCTTTGGTACGGTTAAATCTTTCCTTTTCTGCGCTTCGGTTAGCAGGTCTAGCTGGCCTGTTCGTCCGACGTTCACTCTGTCTGGTAAAAATTCCGGTAAGCCTACGCGGTACACGCACCTGCAGTATGGCAATTCGGCGCATTGTATATTGCGTTGCACCTCCGGGTCAAATATCCCGGTTCTTAGGTCAAAGCCTTGGCCGTCCAGCATTATGTGACTTTCGCGGCTTGTGTACTGTCCTGGTACATGTATCCAGACTGCCTGTGTTAATCCGAGCGATATGTCGTTCGCACGGAGCACAGAAATATTAATCTTGTTTGCCTGGTCCATCGCTACAAGCTGTGCTCTGCGTGGGTTAAATCCCTTTATGCTCTCAAGCACGCGCTCGAGGTCCGGCAGCGGTATTCCTTTGTCGAGGCTCTCGGCGATGGCCGTCTGTATTCTTTGGAGGTCATCAGAGGTCAGTTTGGTAATCAGCGAGGTCTGCGCCTGGATTATCGTCGGCACCAATGCGGCCGCCTCTGGCGATACATACTGGCCGTTTATTGTGTTTCCGGTCCATAATGAGCGGATGTACTCCTCCGACAATCCTCCCTTCTTGCACGCGTCCACCTGGGATGCTGTGGTTGAGGCTGTCATGGAGCCGGTGAACCAGTTAGCGAGCGAGTGTATTCTTGCCTGCATGGTTGCTGCTATCTCGCCTACTTTCTTGGTGACTTTTTTCGCTAGACCTTTGAGGAAGGATAGCGGGTTCGCGTCCTGGGCTATGGTCACCTCGGTTTCGCCTACATACTCTGACAATTCCAATTCACATTTTACAAAATCGATCAATAGTTCATTTGAGTTATTTATCAAATTTGTGATCTCTCTCGCGTATCTATTGCGTATTCCGACGTTTGCCTCTATGGCACGACGGTATTTACGCTTCCTGCGCCGTAGATTCGGCAGCGGTCGCGTCATTGCCATGGGTGCCTCCTGCAATCATCCAGCTTCTGATTTCGGGCTGTGAGCGGGTGAGCTCGTCGGGGTTGATCTTAACCGTGCGAGTCATCCAGTTACCGTCCCCTCCATTATCGGCGGCCTCCGGAGTTCCCTGGTTAAGATCAGACATCTCAGCAATGTCCGCGCCTTCGTTTGGCTGCGGTACGTCGTCTGAGATAAAGCCTAGATTAGTTTTCTGGTCTGCTTTGACTGCCTGGCGTACTTCCTCTGCGCTCAGTACGTTGGTCTGGAGCAGGCTGTTAAGCATGTTAACGCGTGCGCTGGCTGACTGTATATCGCCTTCCTCGTCCTCGGTGCCTAACGGATTAAACTCGAAGTTGATTGACGAGTCTATTTGGCCAAGTGTAGAAAGTTCTACGGCCTTAAGCGCGCGTAGGATTCCGTCATGCAGCAGTTCCTGTTTGCTCATGATGTGATCGTAGTAATTGCGTATATCGCTCTCTCCGGTGGCGTTAAAGCCTGAAGGGCTTATGCCGAGCAATTTCACCGCTGGTGTACGGTTGATGGCTGCGATGAATTCCAGAGCCTGACGCACTACGTCGGTCACGCCGCTAATGGTCAGAGTTATATTCTTGATGTCCTCCGAGTTCTTATCGCACACCACTACGCTGTCGTTATCGCGGTATCTGCTAAGGGCCAGCATCTTGGCGTCGAGTTGCTGTACGCCTCCGCTTGAGCTCAGTAGGTATTCCGAGTTGGTTTGGAACACCAGCAGGTTTAGCTTTTCCAGGATTCCCGCTACGCTCACGCGGGCGCGATTCCAATGCATCACATAGTCCCACAGTATCTGGGCTTGCGGGATGCCAAGGAAGTTATACGCCGGTCTCAGCAGTGTCGGTGGCAGGTTGTCTCTGAGCACAATTAAGCGGCTCGCGTGCACCTCACGGCCTAGAATGTACCATGACTTCGGGTCGGTCAGGTAGTCATCAGCGAGCGGATTGGTGGCATTGTACTTTCCTGGGGAGCAGTTCACCGGGTCTACCACCACAAATTTTAGCTTGGTGCCCTTTTTGATTTCGTCCGAGTTCTCGTTAAGCACGAGCGGTATGCTCGGGTCGTCGGTTCCGGTGTCGATGTAGATAAATGCGCCGCCCATGTAGCCCATCATCGCGATTGCGCGATTAAACACGGTGCGCATTTTGAGTTGGTCGAATTCATGAGTTAGGTTGTCGATGAGGCTTGGGTCGGTCTTATCGCCTCCGGTTATGGTGATCCACTCGCGGGTGATGTCGTCCGCTACGGTTTGGATGCAGGTGCGGATCATGCCGTTCTGCGCAATTTGCTGCAGCACGCCGTATCCCACAAACGATGTCATTGGGTATTGACCTAGGTCCATGCCGTGCTGGATTAAGCTTTGGTAGATTTGCTCGTATCCTATGCTCATTGCGGAGTCAGCAGCAAGGCGTGGGTTGAGTTCTGGGTCGTCGCTGTCGTTTTCTGCGAGTCCTTCATAGCCGAGGGTTTTCGGTAGGCAAAAAAGGCGCTTCACGTCCTCGATTGAGTTGATTAAGGCTTGCACGGGCTGTGGTGGTTGTCTCAGTTCTGCCAGGATATCCTCTGCCTGTTGAGCGGTCATTGGCTGCTTCTGGGGCTGGGGCTGTCTTGTTTGCTGTTGTTTCTTGTTGCTCATTTAGCGTCTCCTTAGCGCCATCATGTTATCCGGCGTGATGTTTCCACCTTGTACGAGGTCCGATATTGCCTGGCTCATCGCGTCGACCTGGTCGTCATGCGCTCCCGCCGGGAAGGTCACCAGTTCGTCGATGAAGCTGTTAATCCATGGGGCGATGCGCGGTGATGGTAAATAAACATTATGCGCTTCCCACACCGTGGCCACAGCGCTCGCTCGGCTCTCCTTGCTCTCTTTGGGGTTAATCGCAATTATGCCCGGCACTGAGTCCTTCAGCGAGGATATGATCGCAGGTCCATTTGCTTTATCCTCGATGAGCTTCCGCACCACTTTGCTGTGTTTACCTGCAAAGCCCACAAACATATGCTTTGTAGTCACAAAGTCCCAGCGACCGCGTATCTGGTCCACCAGGTAAATCGACGATCCTGAGCGTCCCCAGCAGGCGCCGACCACAAAGTCGTTATTCTTGTTGTCTTTGAAGGTCATATCCCATGATAGCACGATTTTATCCCAATATGGCGGTAATGTCTCGTAGAATTGTACCCAGTCGAGTTTAAATACTCCACCTCCTGCCGGCAGGGGTCGCTGTTGGTACATGGATGCCCAGTCGCGCTCGCCGACTTCTGCACGTATTTCCTCCAGCATGGCCAGCGTATATCTTGCTGGGTGTAGGGCTTCTCCCTCCTTGCGGTGGGGCTCGTCATGCTCTGCTATGGCTGGGTAGTTAATCACGCGCCATGGTGACGCGTTTGGGTTATCCTGCCCTACCTGCAGCAGACGTCCTACCAGGTCGTCGATGTGCCATCGGGTTGCCATCACGATTATTCCGCCGCCTGGGGACACACGGGTGCGGGCGGTTGATGTGTACCAGTCGTAAATCTTATCACGGATTGTCTCGGAGTAGGCCTCCTCTTTGTCCTTGATCGGGTCGTCGATGATAAGCACGTCACATCCTTGTCCGGTTATACCTCCGCCGACACCGGTCGAGCGGTACGAGCCATCGTGGGCTACAATTTCCAGCAGGCTTGTTGTCCTGGAGTAGGCTGAGTAGTCGCCTGTTATCTCCGAGGCTGACCTTCCGGCCAGGTAAACTTCAAAGAGCTGCTGGTATGCGGGGCTGTCCATTATGCGCTGCACATCGCGGTTCATTCGGGTGGCCAAATCGGCGCCGTATGAGCACGCTATCACGCTTTTATCCGGGTTCCTGCCCAGGAAGTAGGCCGGGAAGTCTCGGCTCACCACCTGCGATTTACCGTGTCGCGGTGGCGCAGTGATTATCACGCGCGGGCTCTTTTTCGCGATCACGTCCTGCATGAATTGGTCTAGGGTGTTACAGACCTCCTCATGGAACCAGCCCATTTCAAAGTCTTTGAAGGTGTATAAAATAAAATTGCGCAGGCTCCTTCTCGCCTTGCGTCTTGCCAGTTCAAGCCGGGCTTCTCGCAGTGTAACCTTGGGTAATTCATTCGCTTGAGCCATTGTCTATGCCTGATTGTGCGGGGATTGTGTTTGCTGTGTTGATCGTGTTTACGGTTTCTACCTGGATAATCTGGTTTAACTGTTCGTCGGTTAGTTCTTCTGCCTGCTTTCTTACGCTGATTTTCGTGTTGATTGAGTGGTCGTCCCTCCAGTTCTCGGGGTCTCGGTTTTTGAGCCAGAATATCAGGGCTCCTAAGTTGCGCTCACGGGCCATTTCCTTGAGGATGTGCACGGCCTCTCCTATTCCGGCCTGCGCGCCATCGTCGAAGGCCTCACGGAGCTTCGGGTCCGTTTGCATGTGGTTGAAGAAGGTTGCTCTGCACACGCCAAGGGCTGCGGCGATCTGTTTTGCGTTCAGTCCGTCGGCTGCGAGTTCAAAAACTTTCTTGTAATCCTTAAGGCGCGCCTTGATGCATGCATGCGTGCCATGTGTCTTAGTTCCCATGCCTACTCTGTCTCCCTCAGTTTAGCATGATGTTATTTTAGCGCGATGGGGGCTCCGGGTAAAGTCCAAAAGTTAAAAATGTTAAGGGGGTCTAATTTTTTATTTGCTCGTTTGTGATTTCTCGGTCCGGCTTTCCATCTCCAAGTTTTCTCACCTCCTCCGTGTCGGTTTCCATGCTGCTTTAGCTTTGTTTTTGAATTTAACATAACGCGCTAATTTTCTAATTGTCGTTTTGAGCCCTTTTTTGGTCCTGATTCTTGCTTGTGTACCTGTCACCCTTTGGCTTTTGAAACTCTTGTGACATTACCCTGTGTGGGCGCGCGTAATATTACGTGCGCGCGTATTAATACACGTATATATACATATATTTTTATATATAAGGGTGACATAGGGTGACAAGGGTACAAATGCCTTGCTGAAAAATGTTAAAAAGTTAAGGGTGACACAGGTGACACTGTATGTAAACCTTTGTATTTACTGCGTTTTATTGCGTTTTAACGTCTACTGTTAGCTGCTCATGTCACCGGTGACGCTTTATGTTTTCCCGTCTTAATTCTGTCGTCTCTTTTTATCTCGTTTTGTTCACCGTGTCTACTTTTTTAAGACGTTAGCACTATTTTTCCTGATCTGTTAACTTTTGCGTTTTTTGCAACAGCTGGCTTGTTGCATTCCGAAAAACCGATTTTTAGCCCTTTTTCCGTTGTCAACCATATTTACATTGGTACCATTTGGTGGGCTCTTTTTGCTAATTTAGACCGAAAAAAACCACCCGTTTTTGCCTGTCTCAGGTGGTTTTTTAGCTCTGTTTTTGTGTGACCTACTTCACACTTTGTCTGTACGTTTTTTAGTCAGCACTACCGACCGTTTGGCTATCCTCGAACTCCTCCTTGAGCTCCTTTGGGGCTACCCATCCCTTGTATCTCTTTAGACCCTTTCTTACCAGTTTATACTCAAAGTTGAGCCTTCTGAGCACATTTCTAAGGCGTTTGGTGTGCTTTTTCTCAATTTGCGCATCTGTCATGCCGATGGCAAACTTCAGGATTGAGCGCGTATCATGGAACTGACGATCCTTCGGCTTTAGGAATTCCTCCGCCTCGAACCAGTCTAGTATTGCCTGCTCCCATGGGTCCTCCTCGACGTTTTCTTCATTGTATTGTCCCTGGAGCGCCTCCACATCGGCGTGAAGCTTGTTCACGCCTACGGTCTCATATATGTGCTTTCCTTCGGCCCATAGCTGATGGAGATCTGCCTTGACCTTCTCGATGTCTATGTCGTCGATATTGACCACGGCATAGCGTCTGTTTCCGGTGGAGTCCGTGAGGAACTGATCGTCATTTGTAGTCATGATGAACAGGCAATGCCGCACTCCTACCTTTTGGTCACGCGAGTATGCTGGGCGCCATTGATCTTCCTTCAGCGTTAAGAAGTCCTTTAATTCGTCGACGTCCTTCTTGGCCATACCCGCCATTTCGCCGACTTCTACGAGCAGCTTTCCCTGGATGCGCTGCGCGATTTCCTTGTTCTCCGACCGCATGTTAATGCCGACAAACCATTCGGGTTTGAGCGCCAGCGTTTCCACGCATGTTGACTTATGGGTGCCCTGGCGTCCGGTGATGATGATGGAAATATCCGCCTTGACTGGCTCCGTTGCGGTTGCCCTTCCCCACAGCATACCGAAAAGGTACCTACCGACTGCGCGTGTGAATTCGGTATCCTCGGCTCCGCCGTAGGTAGTGAAGAACTGCTCGGCTCTCTCTACTCCGTCCCACTCTGGTATGTTCTCCTGAATGTATTTAACGGCGGAGTTCCAGTGTGTTTTATTTGCCTGATGCTCTATTACTGACAATGCCATAGATTGCGCTACACTTCCGAGTTTAAACCCGAGGTGTTCCAAGCGGCAGATGATCGGTATGGTGCACTCAGCGTCCAGGTATTTGTGCCACTCTGTTGTCCCCAGTGCCCGCTGCTGGATGGTGTTTGAGAAGTCGTCGTATGCGAATTCATAGCCTACCAGGCTCGGGCATGCCATCGCGAGTGCTACTGTGGTATATCCGGTGCGTATGGCTCCTGTTTTCTCGACAACATATTGCTGGAGCTTTGCTCTTATCAAATCCTCCGAGCTGGTCTCCTGCGTCTCGTTCTCCTCTGGCTGGTTTGAGCTTTCGTCCGGGTAGGCGTCCGCCGCCACTTCCTCAAATCCCGCGAGCTCGAGGTATGCTCTGAAGTCGTCGATGGTCCGGTGGGCACAGTGCGCATGGAGACATTTAAAGGCGCCTCCGTCATAGCCGTTGCTGCCCTTCGGGAAGTATGCGGTCTCTCGCACTCCTGACGCTGTGGTGTGTTCCTCGCACCATGGGCATGTGATATAAAGTTCGCGATTGGCTCCGTAGGCGAGCACGCGTCCGGTCTTAATCAGGAAGTCGGCTATACTGTCTGGGGCGTCGTAGGTCTCTGCGAGCTGGCGCTGTGATGCTCTGGTTTCTGCCGTATCTTCCTCTGCGTAGATCATGTTTATATCGTTCATGAAATCATCGAGCTGCTCGGCTGTTATCTCTGGTATGTTCGTAAACGGTTCAGCTTCTCGCCATGTGTACATCGTACCGCTGGGGTGCATTCCGCAGCATGCGAGCTGCTGGCCGGTTCCTAAGAATTCGACCATGCCTGACTGTATGTGGATAACTCTTTTGTTAAATGTGTCTTTTTCTTTGATCTTGATTATTGTTGCCCATCTGGCGTTTCCGCGTGAGCGTAGTGCCATGGGCTGTTTGGTGATTGACTTAAGCATTGCGAGTATATTCTCCGCGTCGTTCGCGTCGTTTACGTCGCAGTCTATCGCTATAAATCCTCCATGTCCGAGGCGCACACAGAAGCCATAATCTTTTGACTTGCTCCATGTGGCTATTTCCTCATCGCTAGCCTCGTATAACGGCCAGCTCTTAAGACCGCAAACGTAGCCCCCGGTGATTACGCTAGGGATTTTTCCGCGCATGTTCGAGCGATCTATTGCCGAGCCTTCCATGGCAGGGATGTGAGGGTTGCTCACGATAGGCAGTACGTATGGTCTTAGTGCCGACTCGGTTATCAGCTTCCATTCCTGCGGTGACGCTCCGTATCGTTGATTACTCTGCATATAATGCCTCTCTTAACTTGAGCATTTTTAAATAAATGTCTATACTGATTTTGTGTGTATTGCCGTTCTTAATTCGAGTGATCGTCGAGCGGTTTACTTGCGTGAACTGCGCGATCTCTCTGTCGCTTTTGCCGGCAGCCTTGAGCTCGTTTAAGATCTCTCTGGCGGACGGCATTTCTCTTTGCTCTTGCATATTTAATCTCCTATAAATTAGACCATTGTGCAGAAACGCACCTTTAACACCTCCCTATAATATACTATTTGGGATTAAAATAAAGACATAAATCAAATTATTGTGACGTAGTCGTTTTTTCTGTAATCGCACGTGCTATAATTTGAGCAATTAATCACAAGGTTTGCATATGAGCTACGACTATTTTCCGGCAAAGCGGGAGCAGAGCTCCGCGAATAAAAACACCAGTTTCCGTTTCAGGAGGCTGCGGATTGTTTTGACTTTGTCAAAGGGCACTTTTTCTGAAGGATCAAACGCTATCGTGATTGACGATTTGGCCATGAAGGTTAAGATCCAGAAGTTGCCTTTTCCGGACAACGGTAAGTGCTCCGCCGAGATTGTAGGCATGCGTCTCCAGGACATGGAGCGCCTCACAACGCTGGGCTGGCGTCCTATGTATCATAACCGTAACTATATCAATATATACGCGGGGGATGATGAGTCCGGTCTCACCGAGGTTTTTGCGGGAAACATTACACGCGCTTTTGCTGATTTCAATTCTGCGCCGGATGTGCCTCTTAAAATTGAGGGCCAGGTAGGTTTCTTTGGTCGTATAACTGCCGCAGGTCCTACTGCCATTAAAGGCGTACAAACTGTAGCCTCTTTTGTCAAAGGCCAGGTGGAGCGCGAGGGCTTTACCTTTGAGAACCAGGGCGTGAGCGCGCAGCTGCGAAACTGTGTATTTAACGGCTCTCCTATCTCACAGGCATACCAGGCTGCGCATATGGTAGGTGCTGAGCTCATTCTTGATGACAATCGCGCAATTTTAATGCCTGATGGTGAGACCGTCCGGGGTAACGCCGTGTTAATTTCAAAAGATAGCGGTATGCTCAAGTGGCCGACCATCACTCAGAATGGTATTGACGTTAAAACCATTTTTAATCCTGCGTACCGTTTCGCGGGGCTGGTAAAGATTGACACAGGCGGGCTTATTCCTAAATCTGACGGCGCCTGGAGGATTATCAAGCTGAGCCATAGTCTGTCCGCAAACGATCCGAAGGCTGGCGATTGGGAGAGCACTATGACCTGCTTTTATCCGCATCTCTCTGGTGCGATTGGCCGTTTTATATAGGGGGTCTTATGACTATTAGTCCAAGTGAAAAGCGAGGCCTCCTGCAGGCTGGTTCCAACACATCGGCGTATAACGCGCTTATGTTTGCCATTGGTGAATATCTGAATGAGTATTTAAGCACCGCCTGGGTCGGTCGAGTTGACTCTACCACCACCGAGTCCGAGGGTGGAGCTGACCGTGTGGACGTGACACCGATGGTGTCCCAGTCCAACGCTGAGGGTGATAGTCTGCCGTCTGTCTCTATTCCTGCTATTCCGCACACTAGGTTCCAGCACGGTATTGCAGCAATCATAATTAATCCGGTTCCTGGTGACATTGTGGCTTGCGTAAGCTGCAAGCAGGACATAAGCAACGTGAATGCTGATTCTGCAAAGCCTGAGCGTGCGGGCTCATATCGCGGGTTCAGCCAGTCTGACTCTGTGGCGGTCGGCGGTTCCATCTTAACTAAGAAACCGACCGTGTATATTGAGCTTAAGCAGGACAATACTATTTATGTAAAGGCTCCGGCCGGGTACACTCTGGAAACCGACGGCGTGGTTGATATCAAGGCCCCGTTGGTTAAGATTAGCGGAGACCTTGTCGTTACCGGTGAGGTGACCGGCAAAGGAGTTAATTTAAGCACACACACTCATGGTGGCGTTCGCGGTGGCAATAGCCATACCGACGTTCCGGACAAATAAAAGGAGATTATATGGCGACTCGGGGACACACTTTACTTCTTAGTGCTGATTGGGATTTGTGCCTTGATGAAGGTGGCAACATTCAGACAACTACGGGCTCTTACGGTATTGCGCAAAATGTTGCAAACCGGGTGCGGCTCTTTACGAACGATGCGTATTTTTATCCCGACCGTGGCGTCCCGCATTTTGTGATCGACCTGGGGCACAAGGTGAATAATAAATTAATTACTGCCGAGCTCGAGCGTGCTGCTATTAGCGTTGACGGCGTTATCTCTGCTCAGGTGATTGACCTGCAGCTTACCAAGAGTGACGACCGTGCGGTTGACCGCACTTTAACGGGGGATATCCGAATTAATACAGAATTGGAGGACACTATAGATGTTGCACTTTGATCCCGCCATTGGTTTTTATGCTGACGAAATTGAGGATGTCCGCAGTGACGTGGCTTCTGCATGGCAGACAGCTTTCGCGAATTCCACCGATGTTCCACTGAACACCGATCCTGAGTCTCCGGCCGGACAGTTGGTTGACAGTCAAACGGCGGCCATTGTGGAGAAGGACACGGAGCTCCTGTACCTTTGTAATCAGTTTGATCCGGCTAAGAACGAGGGCGTGTTCCAGGACGCCATCGCGCGCATTTACTTCCTTACCCGGAAGAATAACACACCTTCCTACGCTGCTATCAGCGTGACCGGCCTTCCCGGTACGGTCATTCCGGTAAGCGCTCAAATTCAAAGCACGGCGGATGGTACGCTCTGGCAGAACCAGGAGGCTTTTACTATCGGTGCTGACGGTACGGCTACCGGAACCTTTTCATGTCTGACCGATGGCGCGGTGAGCGCTCTGGCGGGCACTCTCACTCAGATCGTGACTGTGGTTGCCGGCTGGGACACCGCCACTAATGCTGCGGCCGCCGTTGTCGGCAGCGCGGCAGAGAACCGTGGCGCGTTCGAGCAGAGGCGCTACGAAAGTGTAGCACTTAACTCTCGCGGTACTGCTTCTGCCGTGTATGCACGCTTGATGCAGCTTGACGACGTGATCTCGGTTTGTGTTCGTGAGAATAAGACGAGCAGTCCAAAGATCATTGACGGTGTTACTTTGTCACCCCATAGCGTGTTCGTGTGTGTCCTTGGTGGTGCACCTGCTGACATTGCGAACGTTCTATACAGGACAGTTTCTGCAGGCTGCGACTTTAACGGTAACCGGTCCCGTGACGTCACTGACGAGCACACGGGGGCTGTCACCGAGGTGAAGTACGAGGTTCCGGCGCCATTGCGCGTGTATGTCCGTGCTAAATTGTCTAATCTGTCACAATTGAGCGCTGATTTGATCGCGCAGATTCAGCAGGCAGTGTATGATAATTTTTACGGCAATGATCCGACCGAGGTCAATGGTGCGACAATGCCTCGCTATAAGATGGGCGATACAATTTATGCGACACGGTTTTCGATTTCAATTCAGAACCTAGGCGTTACCAGCCTTCTCGACCTTGACGTATCACTTGATGGCGCATCCTGGTCTGACTCAGTTTACGTGCCAATTGACAAAAACCCGACCTTGCTTGCTAGTGATGTGATTCTGGAATAGGGGGCTTTATGCAGGGATTTTTTGAGCGCACTGACTTTGATATTCTGGCCACGATTCAGTCGCAATATGCAGCTAGCGGGCGCATTGTCTCGCTAGGTGAGCTGTACTGGCAAATGCTTGATCCTACGAGTGACGTGTCGCTCATGGTTGCTAAGATGATCAATCCTGCCACCGCCGCCGGTGTAGGCTTGGATGTCTGGGCGCGCATTGTAGCAGTTACACGCCAGCTTGTTGTTAAGCGCATATATCAGGAGCATCTAGGCTTTCGTAAACTTTGGGCCGATTCGTACACAAATTCTTTTAACAACGCGCCGTTTTATAATCCTGACTGGTATGATTCGATTACGCTGGATGATGAGACGCTGCGCACCTACGTCTTTGTGAAGGCGTTACTCAATATCGGCACCAGCTCTCTGTACGACATCAATATGATTTGCGGACTGATTGTACCTTCCGGCTTGCGTGTAGTGCACTCCGGTACGATGGCTCTCCGCCTGCTGGCTACTGAGGAAATTGCACAGGATAAGCTATCAGCCTTCTTGAACTTACCGTGGTGCCCTACTGGCGTTGGTGTCGATTACTATAAGGTTGTCGGCCCTACTTTCGGCTTTAATGGCAGCAAGCTTCAACCGTTTAACCAGGGCGCCTTCGTGACGACGCGCCCGATCACACTTTTTAATTAAAAGGAGATTAATATGTCTACTACAGAACCATCGAAGTGGAGCACCGCGCTCGGCGCTTCCGCTGATGTGAACACTTTACCTCAAACCACACCGACAGGCACCGGCCTGGCTAGTCTATCTGGGCTCTTTCCGCAAATCACGCAGATTCCTCTGGACTCTGGTGGTATTGCTCCGGAGCGCGCTGATTTTAATGCGCTGTTTAAGCTGCTCGGCGATACTGTTTTCTTCCTGATGCAAGGTGGCGTATTCAGTTATTCAGCTTCGTATGCCTATCGGGTTGGCGACCTGGTGATGTATAACGGCTCCTTGTACCGTTGTATCCAGGCTCACGCCGCCGGAACTGCCGCGCCGAGTAATACTTCCTACTGGTCAGCGATAGCTTCAGCGGGTGACATCCCTACTAAAACGAGCCAGCTGCAGAATGATTCCGGCTTTGTGACTTCTGCGTCCGTGCCAACCAAGACGAGCCAGCTGCAGAATGACTCCGGCTTTATCACGTCGTCGTCGCTGCCGACCGTAAATAACGGCACACTTACTATCCAGCAGGACGGCACCACGGTGGGAACTTTCACGGCAAACCAGGCGGGCAACACCACGGTTAATCTCACTAGTGGCGGCGGCGGTGGTGGTTCCGGTAATTGGCCACCTATTGTGTTCAGGGCAATTAACGATTATTCGAACGGTTCCTCTGCCATCGATTCTGCCATGAGAGCCGCAGGGTATTGGCGCTGTGGCTATGCTATTACCACTTGGGCAGGATACGGCTCTGGCGGTGCGGGTTACACTAGTTATATCGCATATGCTCCTGCTGGCTATACCGTTACTCAGCTTGATATTGATATTGCTGGCGATGTGGGCCACGCATATGGCCTTGACCCTACTTACTCTGGTGGTAATCCGATTAGCACAGCTGGCTGGGGCTGGTATCACTGCCCAGCGCCTACTACCGCTTCACGGGATGAATTGCAAAAGCCGACCGCAGGTATGACTTCTGCAAGTGAGTATGCGCTACCTACGCCATAAATAATGATTTTTATCGTCTTTTTGCCGGCTTTCGCAAAACCGGCGCTTGTTATGAAGTATCAAATCTATAGGAGATTTTAATCATGTTAAGATATTTACTTGAGTCTGGTAACTACACCATTAAAGCTGGCGATGCTGTTGAGTCAAACGCGCAGGATCTTAAGGTTCGCAATCAGCGCGTCTGGATCGACGGCTCTGTGACTGTGACTAACGGCGCAGTTGTTTCGGTAAACGGTTCGCCTGAACCTGCCGGTACAAAGCACACCATTAAAACGATTAACGCCATCTACGCTTATCCTGGTTCCAACGGCGGCCATAGTGCCGGTCACGCTGGTGGCAAGTGCTACGCATGTGAAGTAGAATAGTTGCGATCTTACTTGAGGAGGTGCCTATGTTAGAGTCAATTGGTGATTGGGTGCTTAACACTTGCGAGTCAGTCATGCCGCGCGTTTACAGTACAGCGGCTTTTTGCTGGGGTGCTCTGGTCGGTGTGGTCAGCTATGCTGTCGGTGGTGTGGATGTCGCAGTGCAGTGGCTGTTTACGTTCATGCTGATTGACTATATTCTGGGCACCTTGGCCGCCTGCAAGACGCACGCATGGTCCAGCGCTACCGGCTTCCGTGGCATTATTAAGAAGGTTATTATCTTCTGCGTAGTTGCAGTGTGTCACGGGCTGGATGAGGTTGTGGGTACAGGCGGTGCCTTGCGCTCTGCCGCCATCATCGCTTACTCAATTAATGAGGTGGGCTCTATGCTTGAGAACTTAACACGCATGGGCTATGGCGGCATTATTCCTCCGGTTCTGCAGCAGTCGCTTCAGAAGATACAGGAGGACAAGAATTTAACAAAGAAAAAGGGGGACTTATGATCGTCTGTTTGGACGCCGGTCATGGCGGCTCTGATCCCGGCGCTGTGAATGCAAACCTAGGGATTGCGGAGAAAAAGTTAACACTGCAGATCGCAGGCTATGTCCGTGACGCGCTGAACAGTCGCGGTGTGAGCGTTGTGCTTACGCGCGATTGTGATATCTTTGTTCCGCTTAGCGCTCGGGCGCGTACTGCAAACTGCGCACTTGCAGATCTGTTCGTATCAGTTCACATCAATGCTGCGACTAATCCCGATGCGCGTGGCATTGAGACATGGCACTTTGCCGGCTCTGCGGCCAGCGCTGACTTTGCGCGCGCTGTGCAGGACGAGGTGAAGTATGCATACCATACGATTGACCGTGGCGTGAAGGCGTCGCCCGGCTTCTACGTGCTGAAGCATACGCGCATGCCTGCGGTGCTTGTTGAGTGTGGCTTCATTTCAAACGATTCAGATGTTACTTTTCTCTCTAATCCTGCGGTTCGTGCTGACATTGGTTGCTGCATTGCGCGTGGCGTGCTGAATTTTGCGGATACTTTAAAGAAAAAGGATACATAGATCAAACTTTTTAAGCAAATTTTACTTGACTAAAGGTATTTAAATCTTATAATAGGTCGTGTCGGTTAGTTAAACCGGCGCGACTTTTTGTTTAAACCGATTACTTTGGAGAACTCTGATTATGCTCGAAGATCTGATCAAACAGTTAATAAGTTCAATAGATAAACTGACTACTACGCTTGAGAAACGCGCGATTGTTATCCCGACCGGACCGGAGAAAGCTAAAAAAGACCAGCCCGATAGCTTTCCTGTTGCTTTTACATCCGCGTCTGACGGCTTGAACGCCGATGTGGCTATTGTTGATGAAGCTCCTGTTGCAGCTCCCGCTCCTGCTGCTACTGACGCTCCCGCTGCTGACGCTCCTGCTCCTGCACCCGCTCCTGCTCCTGCTCCTGCTCCTGCTCCTGCTCCTGCTCCTGCTCCTGCTCCTGCGGCCTCCGTATCACTTGATGATTTACGCCAGGCTTGTCTGACTTGCAGCCGCAACGGCAAGATGGCGGTACTGAAGGCGTATCTCGCGTCTAAGAGTGCACGTCGTATTCAGGACTTAACGCCTGACCTGTATGCTGACTGCTACGATTACCTTAAGTCTAACGGTGCACTTTAGTAGGAGGTGTCTATGACTCATGCTGTTTTAAGCCCTTCCAGTGCTCAGCGCTGGCTTACGTGCCCGGCCTCAGTTCCTTTAACCGCGGGTATGCCGGATGAAGAGTCCGACTATGCTCTCGAGGGCACTCTGGCGCATGCCTGGGCTGAGGCGTTGCTCAAAGGAACCGCCACGGCCGACGGTGCACCTCCTTTTTCTGCCGAGGAACTGCAAACCATCAAGGCTAAGAAGTATGACCTTGATGACATGCGCACTAACGTGAATTATTACGCGGATATCGTGCGCAATCTCGGCGGTGATCTCTTTGTTGAGTACCATCTTGACATAGAGTCGATTACCGGTGAGAAAGGTGCCGAGGGTACCTCCGATGCGGTCGTGATTAAAGATACAACGCTTTACGTTGTTGACCTTAAGTACGGCCGTGAGAAAGTTGAGGCTGTCGACAACCCGCAGCTGGCCATTTACGCGCGTGCAGCTCTAAACAGTTTCTTCTGTATCCAGGAATTGACAGACGTGCACCTGATCATCGTGCAGCCACGTCTGAACTCGGTATCAGAGTGGTCGCTGACTGCTGAGCAGCTGATTGACTTGACCGACGGCTTTGGCGACAAGGCTAAGGTATGCCTTAATCTGTTAAAGCGCAAGAGTATTAAACCGGAGCTATACCAGCCTTCCGCTAAGGGCTGCCGCTGGTGCAAGGCTCGCACGACCTGTCGCGCTCTGGCTAAGTTCGCACTAACCGCTGCTGGTATTGACATGCTCCAGGCTCGCGGTCCTCTATTGGATAAGGCTGAGCTCGGTCTGTGCCTTGACAAGTTAGACCTTATCGAGCAGTGGGCCTCCGGTCTCAAAGAGGCCGCGCTCTCCATGCTGGTTTCCGGCGAGGAGATTCCCGGCTGGAAGGCTATAATAGGCCGCGAGGGGAACCGCAAGTGGAGCGATGAGGCTGCGGCTGAGGCTTCTTTGATTGAGTTCAAGGTGGCCGATGATGATCTGTATACAAAGAAGCTTATATCACCTGCTCAGGCGGCCAAGCTGATTAAGAAGAAAAAATTAACCCAGGAGCAATTTGACAAATTGTCAATTATACGCGAACCTGGAAAGCCTACGCTAGTTCCCGAGGCGGACCCGCGTCCATCGTTTAGGGAAATGAGCGCGGCTGATTACCCTGACGAAACTGTTAAAACTGAACAAACCGATAAATCTGACAAAACTGAAAACTAGGAGACTATTATCATGAATAAAGCACAAATTAGATTTTTTATTACTGACGCTCGTTTGTCTTATCCTGCGCTTGACGCTCCGCGTCCTTCAATTCAGGACCCTAATGACAAGCGCTATCAGGCCACCTTTCTGCTGGATCCTACTAACCCGTGTGTTGCCAAACTCAAGGAGGCAATTAAGCAGGTAGCAGTGCAGGCTTTTGGCCCGGAGCGTGCCGGCGCGGTTCTGCGCGATATTAAGCGTATTCCGCTGCGTCCTGGGGAGTCTAAGGAAGTCGTACCAGAGGGATATGAAGGTATGCTGTATTTGGGCGCCAAGTCACGCACAAAGCCTGAGCTCCGCGACGCTAATCCGTCGATTAAGATTACCGACCCGGAGATGATTCGCGAGCGCTTTGCACCGGGATATCGTGTGAACGGCTACGTTGACTTGTTTGCCTTTGAAAAGAAGAGCGACGGTGGAGCGGTTCTGAACTACGGCATCACCGCGAGTCTCGTGTCAGTGCAGTTCAAAGCCTACGCTGATACCTTCTCAGCCCGCGCTTCTACAAAAGACGAGGATTATCCGGACTGTTCTGCGGACGCTGCGGCTTCTGGTGAGTACACTCCTGCCGTTGACCCGTATGCTCCAGCTCAGGCTCCGGCTCCGGCACAAAGTGCGGCTAAGCCTGCGGGCTCCGGCTTTACCGACGTTGATATGTCTGGCGTGGACGACATACCGTTTTAATTGATTCATTACGACGAGCTTTAGCTCTTTTTAGTCCTGGCGGCTTCCGGCCGCCTTTTTGGAGATTGACTTATGACCCGTACTACAAAGATTGAATTCAGCAGAGAGCGCATCGAGGAAATATCGGCCGCTGCTGCTGATCACCCTTCCGGAATATTCGGCGTTATTGCTGATTGCGACCAGCGCCTTGCTGACGCGCTGGTGATGTCGCTTACCGGCCGGCTTATTGTTTTAACTACGCAGCACCTGTCCGTTGGACACACAAACGAGGACGTGCAGCGCATCGTGCAGGCCAAGATTGAGGAGTGTGATTCTCCGCTTCGGCTTCTGGAGGCCCTTGACCTGTTAATTAACGAGGGCTCACAAATGACTAAGCAGTCTTAATCAGCGGAGGCGCCTATGCTTTATCTTGACCTAGAAACCTACTCAGATATACCTATCAGCGCCGGGGTCTACAAGTACGCAGAGCGTGCGGAGATCCTGCTGTTTGCTTATGCAATTGACGACGAACCTGCACACGTTGTTGATGTGGCTAATGGTGAAGCGTTACCTGATGAATTAATAGATCAGCTGTTTGACCCTGACGTGCTGTTAATGGCGCATAATTCAAACTTTGACCGTGTGATTCTGCAGCATGTGTATGGTGATGATGTGGGCGACCCGCACCGCTGGCGTGATACCATGATTTTAGGGCTGTCTCTCTCACTTCCTGCCAGCCTTGCGGATTTATGCGCGGTTCTGCAAATCCCGCAGGATAAGTCTAAGGATGCGGCGGGTAAAGAGCTAATACGCCTGTTCTGTGTGCCGCATCTTAACTCATGCGGTCAAACGGTCCGCTACGGTAAAGCTACCCATCCTGACAAGTGGGCTCACTTTGTGCAATACGCGACGCTTGACGTTGTCTCTATGCGGGAGATCTTCAAGCGCATTGACCTTGTTAACTATCAGCCGCAGCTCTGGGATGATTTCGCGCTCGACCAGGTTATTAATGACCGTGGTATGCAGATTGACCGTGAGCTGGTTTCTGCTGTTATCGATGTCTGTTCAAATGTCAAGGAGGACCTGGACGCCTCAATTCAGGAGCTCACAGGCGGTCGTATATCATCAATCGGGCAGACTGCCGAGCTGATTAACTTTCTTCGTGAAACCTACGGCTATGAGCTGCCCGACTTGCAGAAGGCCACCCTTGAGCGCCGGATTGCCTCTGAGGACACTCCGCCGGCAATTAAAGAGCTCTTAGTTAATCGGCTGCTTGGGTCAAAGGCCAGTGTGTCAAAGTACAAAGTATTGGCTAATAGCACCTGCTCTGATGGTCGTCTCCGTGGTTGCCTGCAGTTCATGGGCGCAAGTCGTACCGGTCGCTTTTCTGGTCGGCTTTTCCAGCCACAAAATTTACCTCGCGGCTCTCTCCCAGCATCCGAGGTGGAGGACGCTATCACTGCTCTGAAGAACGGCTCCGCTGATATGATTTACTCCGACTTGAATTCAGTAGCCAGCTCGTGTCTCCGTGGCTGCATCGTGGCTCCGGAAGGTCACAAGCTGGTAGTTGCTGACCTCTCAAACATCGAGGGGCGCGTGCTCGCGTGGATTGCGGGTGAGGACTGGAAGCTGGACGCTTTCCGCGCCTACGATCAGGGCACCGGTCCCGACATCTACAAGCTGACTTATGCTCGTACCTTTGGTGTCGGTGTGGATAGTGTGACCAAGAAGCAGCGCCAGATTGGTAAGGTGTTGGAGCTCGGTATGGGCTATGGTGGCGGTGCCCAGGCTTTCATGAACTACGCCTCCGTATACAACATTAACCTGGCAGAGATGGCGCAGCACACCCTTGCGGGCGCATCTTCTCGGGCGCTTGGTGAAGCTGAGCAGAGTTATCAGTATTTCAAGCAGCGCGGTATGGTTCCTGCTGGGTCTCATGATGTCTTTGTGGCTATTGAGATTTGTAAGAATTTATGGCGCTCCGCAAACAGCGCAATTCGCGACTTCTGGCGTATGGTTGCTGACAAGCTCGTAGGCGCTATCGGTCACGGGGACGGCTATGCCGTTAAGATTAATGAGCACCTGCACGCTCTCATGCGAGGTCGTATGCTCTGCGTGCGACTGCCAAGCGGGCGTTATCTGTGCTATCCGGCTGCCGTCGCTACCGGTCGCGGAACTTTTAAATATTTTGCGCTCAATCAGACTAAGCGCTCAGTAGGCATGGTTGACACGTATGGCGGCAAGATTACAGAAAACATCATCCAGGCTGTTGCGCGAGATATCCTGGTGAGCTCTATGCCCGTTGCGGAGAAGGCGGGCTATAAGATCGTGCTCTCGGTTCACGATGAGCTGATTACCGAGACGCCGGACACACCGGACTACTCCTCCGCGGGCCTAAGTGCCATCATGAGTGCGGTGCCGTATTGGGCGTCTGGGCTCCCGCTCAGCGCTGCCGGATTTGACGCTTATAGGTACAAGAAGGATTAGTTATGCGCTTTATGCTGTTGTCCGAAGATGATATCGATGATTTCTTATCGCGCTCCTGCGTCTTTCGTCTCGACATGGTGGCTTACTCTGAGCACCTGTCCGGTAGAAGGCTGAAGGAACTACTCGCGATTATTGACCAGCTCAGCAGGCTGGAGGATGCTTTGTATGAATTTATGGCCTCTGAACACGAGGTTAATGGAGTTAATAATGACTGATACTGACAAAAAGGCTAAACTTACGCGATTTACCGGTCGTGACGCTCGTCTGCTCCGGCTAATTCTCGGGCTATCGGTGCACGAGCTGGCTGATCTTGCCGACTATAATGCGTCGACCGTGCGCTCGATGGAGTCCAGCTTCTACGCTACGTCAGACCGCCTAGTTTTCGCGCTGGCGGCCGCCGTTAAAGAGCCCGCTGTTATGGAAAATTTACAGCACATGAAGCGGTGCATCGCGATTGTTGAGAAACTTGGGGGTGACGTATGCCTGACACAAGAACTGAACGAGTGACCTTTGCGGATTTTAATGCGCTCTCGGTCCGGCCGGAGCAGTTCAGTGCTGAAATTGAGGCCATCAAGAGCAAGGCGCGTGCTGTGGTTGAGGATTTTGAGGCTCTTTCTGAGGTGCCTGGCGTGTCCGCGCTGATGGAGTGCTACGAGTTCGAGCTTAGTAAATTTCTTTGCGCGTACCGTCACTTTAAGCATCGCGCCGCTGATATTGACCGTGGGTTATCTCTCATGAAGAGACGTATTGTGTGTGATGCGGTGGATTCCGCAAACAAGGAGGATTAATATGACTGATTGGATTAACTACGATTGGACTGCGCGTCGTCGCCGCATACGCGCAGAGCGCATTCGTGCATGTGGTGAATTTGCGGTGATGCTAGCTTTTATCGTGCTTTTAACGCTGGTGCTCAAATGACGCCGGAGGGTCGTAACGTTGCCTACATCAAGAGGCGCATTAAGGCTCTGGGCGGGCTGGTCAGAAAGGTGGAGTGGTCCGGTTACATCGGCGCTCCTGACCTGTTTATCATGCTGGGTGGTAGGCATTGGTTTGTTGAGATGAAGGCGCCGGGAAAGAAGCCGCGGGGTTCACAGTTACACGAGCACGAGCTCATGCGCTCCGTCGGTGGTTGTGATGTTTACGTTCTTGATTCGTATGAAGCGATTGATTCATGGCTTGAGGAGGTTACTCATGAGATATAAACCGCGCGTGTACCAGCAGCAGATCATTGATACCATCGTCAGTACGCCTCGGTGCGCAATCTTCGCCGGTATGGGTATGGGTAAGACGTCCAGCACGCTCTTTGCGATTGACCTCCTGCGCATGATTGGCGCGGTTAAAAAGGTGCTTGTGCTGGCTCCGCTGCGCGTGGCCACGACCACCTGGGTGGAGGAGGTTTCCAAGTGGCGGGAAGACTTGGGGCTCACAATAGTTCCCATTGTAGGAACTAATACCCAGCGCATGAAGGCTTTGTTAACTCCTGCCGACGTGTACACCACTAACTATGAGAACATTGGCTGGCTGGTGGATGCTTGTCATGAGTGGGACTTTGACATGATTGTAGCCGACGAGAGCACACGCCTGAAGTCGTTTAGGCTTCGTGGCGGAAGTGTGCGCGCGCGTACGCTGGCTACCGTAGCTATTAATCGGACCGCACGGTTCGTGGAACTTACCGGCACGCCGTCGCCTAACGGCTTATTGGACTTGTGGGGCCAGATCTACTTTCTGGATTCGGGCGAGCGCCTGGGGCGTACTTACTCCGTCTTTACGCACAAATTTTTTGACGCGCGGCAGGTGGGTCCGTCGCCTTACGCCCTCAAATACACGCCGTGTCCGTGGGCGCAGGAGCGTATTCAGGAGCTTATAAGCGACCTCTGTATCTCGCTGCAGCCCGAGGACTACTTTGACGTTGCCGAGCCTATAGTGACCGACATTGAGGTGGAGCTTCCTCCGAAGGCGCGCGCCGTGTATGACAGTCTGCTCCGCGACATGTTTCTCGAGCTTGATACAGGTGATGAGATCGTCGCGGCCAACGCTGCCGCTCTGTCGGTTAAGTGCCTGCAGGCCGCAAACGGGGCCCTTTATACTGATGAAGGCTCCGGCTATGTGGAGCTGCACGATGCCAAGCTGCAGGCGCTGCAGTCAATTGTTACCGAGGCTGCCGGCGCTCCGGTGCTCGTTGCCTACCATTTCCGGTCTGACTGCGAGCGCATCATGCACCTATTTCCTGAAGCTCGCGTGCTTGACTCTAATCCTAAGACTATTCGGGATTGGAATGCAGGCAAGATTCCGATCTTGCTTGCGCACCCTGCCTCGGCTGGCCACGGTCTTAATTTGCAGGACGGTGGCTACATTCTGGTGATGTTTGCGCATTGGTGGAACCTGGAACAATACCAGCAGATTGTTGAGCGTATCGGTCCGGTGCGACAGCTGCAGAGCGGTCATCCGCGCTCCGTGTTCATTTATAACATTGTCGCGCGTGACACCCTTGACGCTGAGGTCATCCAGCGGCGCACATCTAAGAAAGAGGTGCAGGATATTCTGCTGGAGTGCCTGAAGCGGAGCAAATTAAAAAATTCGTGACCTAGATCGCACTATTTGTTAAAAACAAGTAAAAATTACTTGTTTTTTCTTATTTCCTAGCTATACTACCAACATGAAAAGGAAATAAATTAACAACCGCGCTCTCGGGCGCTAAGGACTTAAAAATGTTTGAAACTTGGCTTAAAGAATTAAACGCTGCGCGTGCTGCTATTGAGGCTGCTTCTACTGAAGAACAAAGAGATATTGCGCGTAAGAACCGCCGCGCACTCCGCGAGGAGATAGACCGCGCTTGCGGCGATGATATTACCAAGCGCGCATTCTCGGACTATTGCTCCGCTCGAAACAACGGAAACTTATTTCTGGATATAAACAGTGTGCTATGGTCCAAGGAAGTACCCGCATTTGTTGAAATCCTGCGCTGCCATGACCTGCAGATGTTCACCGTTTCGTCCACCTTCGGCGGTGCTGTTGAGCTCTACTGGGAACTTGCGAAGGCCGGCTGTCATATGGTTGGAATGCGCGAAGTGTTTACCTCCGAGCTTATCGGCGATACCGACGAGCATAAGAAGGTTCCAGCTGTGTTATTCTCTCTTTACTAAGGGGCCCACAATGTTATTTGAACAATACGAGTGGCAGGAGCAATATACAGAAGATTTTGAGCCTTTTGGAGTTGAAGAATGACTTTTAAAGAATTAGCCGAACAAACCTTAAAAGAATATCCCGAAGGGATATGGGTTCATTTTAATAGTGATGAACCTGAATCTGACAGCGCCGAACACTATCTTGATGGAGATTATATGTCGGAATTTTCTCGTGCTCTTGATCGGGAAGTGGAAGGTTATTATTTTGACGACGAGTCCATTTATGAAATTTTGGAGGTATTTTTAAGATGAGTAGATTTGGCAAAGCATACATAGCCTACCTAAAAGACCAGAATGCGCAGCTCGATTATTGTTGCAAGTTTTGGCGTGAGGAGATCAAAAAGGTTCCGGGAAAATCGGAGCGTCATAAAGTCCTTCAAGCTACAATGGCTTTATTAACGCTTCTGCGTAATTTGAATGACGACATCTTGGCGACGGAGGATAAGGACACCCTATGACTGCAGATATTAATTTATTTATCCGCTCTGCTTCCATCACGGAGCTTGAGCAGGTGCTGGACCTTTTAAGAAGCCAGCTATATCCATGCAGCCGCAGTCAGGCGGGCCCTCTCTCGCCTCTGTCTGCTGACTACCTTCGTGATGTTGGGGCAGCGGTGATCAAGGTGTGCGATTCTTATGCGCGCTATCGCATAGAGTGTGACTTCGATGTACGGCCGCTTATCGATTCGCTGTCTGACCTGCGGCTCCGTCGGTACAAGGACCGTATAAAGGTGATCATCCGGTCGGTGCCCGCTGATGATTTGGTTGCGCTCAAGGACGCGCTTCTGGACGGTACTCCTGTCAGCGTCAGCGGTGCTACCTGCGCTCATCTTCGGCATCTGGCGGAGGCGGGGCCGTTTGACATGTTCCGCATTATGGTTCCTTCCGACGACGTCATATATGCTCTCCGTCCTGATGATTCTATCTGGGCTAAGGACGCGCGGGATTGTTTCTGGTATGCTATCCTGCTGCTGGATGGTCGCCTGCGCGAAGCCTCATTTTAAATTTGCTACCTAGAGCACACTATTTGTTAAAAACAAGTAAAAATTACTTGTTTTTTCTTATTTTTTAGCTATACTACCAACATGAAAAGGAAATAAACTAATTTGCGCTCTCGGGCGCTAAGGACTAAAAAATGTTAAGTCAGACTTTTGGTGTGGAAATTGAAACCTCCGGCCTCTCCCGTCAGGAATGTGCAGAAATTGTGGCGGGCTACTTCGGAACCAGCCGCACCTACTTCGGTGGCATGTATGATGAGTGGCACTGCCTTGACCGCAAAGGTCGCATCTGGAAATTCGAGCGTGACAGCTCTATCAAACCTACCGGCGCCGGCGTATGTGAAGTGGTTACTCCGGTACTCACTTATGACGATATGGCTGACCTCCAGGATATCGTGCGCCTGCTCCGCCGCCGCGGGGCAAAAAGCACACCGGCTCTGGGATGCGGTGTTCATGTTCATGTTGGCCTGGATGGCCACACCGCACAAAGCCTGCGCCATCTGAGCAACCTTATGGCTTCTCATGAAGATCTGCTGGTGGAGGCTCTGGGCGTTGCCTATGACCGCTTGAACCGTTACTGCCGCAAGACCGACCTTCAGTTCAGCAGGGCGGTTAACACCACAAAGCCTACCGCGCTTTCCGCGCTGGGCGACCTGTGGTACAAGTTCAATGATGCGAGCTACTCCTCGGTTGATACCTGCGCGCATGAGCACTACAACCGCTCCCGCTATCACATGCTGAACCTGCATGCCGTGTGGTTCCATAAGACCGTGGAGTTCCGTCTTTTCCAGTTTGACAATCCTACCGATGGCAAACAGAACGGCTTGCATGCCGGCCAGTTAAAAGCCTTCGTGCAGCTGGCGCTGGCGCTCAGCCATAAGGCTAAGACCATGAGCAGATCTTCCGCTGAACCGGTGCGCTATAGTGAGAACCCGCGCTATGCCATGCGCACCTGGCTGCTGAAGCTGGGCTTCATCGGCGATGAGTTCGCTACTGCGCGTGAAGTGCTGACCAGGAAGTTATCCGGCGATACTTCCTTCAAACACGGCCGTCCAAGCCGCGCCGCTTAAGAATAACGCCGGGCTGCTCTGCGTGGCCCGGTAAAGTGAAATAAGGAGTTTATATGACCTCAGTGATTAATGCCGCCTCTGCCGTCCCTGGTGCTCTCGCTACTGCAGTTTATGATGACCATGACGGGCTGATTCTGACACTGGACTACACTGTCGCTCCGTGCAGCAGTGACCCGGTGGTCTGCCTTAAACAGTTTAAAGCCTTCTGGGACGCGGTGTTCAGTGATGGTGCCATCGCTGGTGTGTACTCAGTTAATGGTTCGGCTGCGCGTGAGTACGATTCTGTTTTTCTCGCTGCCTTCCGCGCCTGGCGTGCCGCCGGTGAGCTCAATCTCCGGTTTTTTGTTAACAAAAAGGAATTCTAAATGATTAAAAAATACTATCTTGCCTATGGCAGTAATTTAAACATTGCGCAGATGCGTTCCCGCTGCCCTACTGCGATTCCGGTTGGCTCTGCTACCCTCGACGGCTATCGTCTTATCTTCCGCGGATCAAAATCCGGCTCTTATCTGACAATTGAGCCCTGCGCCGGTTCCTCGGTGCCGGTGGGCGTGTGGGAGGTTACTTCGCATGATGAGATTGACCTCGATACCTATGAGGGCTACCCTCGCTTTTACGGCAAGGAAACTATAAAGATTGATGTCCCTGGTCTCGGTGTGATTGACGCCTTCATCTACATCATGCCGCTGGGGCTGCGTAATTACGGCCTTCCGGCAATTCACTACTTGAATATCTGCGCTGAGGGCTATCTGGCTTTTAAGTTTGATGTGGAGATCTTGCATGCTGCGGTGCAGGCTACCAAAAAAGAAATGAATGTGCTATCATAGTCGCTGAATTAGTCCAATTGTTAGTTAATTTCCTACTAACGTAAAAAGGGACCGGCTCTGCAGTCGGTCCCTTTTCTTGTTTACTGGATATCACTTATGAACAATTGATTACGGCCTTTATTCTACACCTATCCGCTATTGGCTGCAAGCCTTAACCAGCGCGGCGTATCTTAGTGCGAGCTCGTCTGCTTCTCTGGCAATAGCCAGACTGCTCTCAATCTTTCGGCGTAGTTCGCTGTCGGTATAGCACTTAAGACCGGGCTTAACTGCGGTCTTTGCGGGCACTCCTGCGGTGCTGCTTTTATCGGTGCCTGGCACGCAGTCAGCGCCAGGATTATATATAACAACGTCGCGTAGTTTATCCATTTCCACCATTGCATTTCGGTTCTCCTCCCTCAGTTCTTCTATCTGCGCGAGATAGTCTCCGATGATCTTATCCTGGTCGGCGCTCGCTTTGCGCTCCTGCTCGATTATCTTGCGCAGGTTATCCTCGCGTATTGCACTTATTTGCGCTCTGTACGCGCTCTCCGCCGCGTGGTAACCTTTTGTATAGGTCAGCACGTAGCTCGCGCCCACGGCGCTCAGCGTGGCCGCAATCGCTATGGCGTAAACCCACCATTTAACCGTTATCATTTAACGGCTCCGTCGCGGTGTGTTCCCATCTGTCAGACTGAAAGGCCGCCATTAACCTGCGGTATTCTTCGTCGCTGTCCTCTATGTTCAGCCACTCTGTCTCGACGCCGTCGACGGTCCTAAGCCATACGGTCTTAGCTTCGTGGTGCTCGATGATCTGCAGCAGCCTCAATTCTGGGAAGAGTGGATTCCTAAAAACGTGCTTACCGTCCTCCGCCAGACTTACTGCGTATGATAGTGTAGAGTGTGGTCTCATTATTCTTCCTCCTGCTTTGTGGTTCGTGCGCGCGAGCGCTTCGGCTTATCTGTAACGCCTACCCATGCGGTACACTTCACCACCTCGTCGTCCGCTTCTATGCCGTTGCTGCCCTGCTCGTAGATGTACTTAATTGCGTTAAAGTCCGGCGCGAGCTTCCTCTTAAAAACCTTCGTTACGCCGCTCTCGTCACGCCCTATCTCCTCGACAGTCGCGCCAAGCGCAAGCGTGCGTAAGGCTTGATATAACTCGCTGTCTGCTTTTAAATTTCTTGCTCTCGCCATAGGTCTCACTCCTTCCTGCCTACTAGTTCAGCCTTCTGTCCAGTCAGCTCCTCGTAGCGCTGGACGATTGCGTCGCAATAGCGCGGGTCGAGCTCCATCGCGTATGCGGTGCGTCCCAGCTGCTCACATGCCATGATTGTGGTTCCTGAACCTCCGAAGATGTCCAGCACCTTCTCCTTCTTCTTCGTGCTGTTCATGATTAGTCGGGCAAAGAGTTTAACCGGCTTCATAGTCGGGTGGATGTCATTTTTTGATGGCTTATCCTCCCTGAGTATAGTGGTCTCGACGCGCTGCTCCATGAGCGATTTGCAGAGCTCTTTCAGTTCGTCTTTGCCGAGCTTATTCACGTTTATGCGATCTTCTATGACGGTCGTCTCGGTACGCGCGTCGATGAAGTAGTGGGCTGCACCTTCCTTCGTGCCGTAAATGCACGGCTCATGCTGCCATTGGTAGTCGCTGCGGCCTAGCACGAGGCTGTTCTTAACCCATATAAGTTGCTGCTTATTGCGCCATCCCGGGATCGCCCTCACGGCGCCGTAGAAGTTTAAAGTCTCTACATGCGCATGCCAGATGTAGAAAGCTGCGCCTGGGCGCATGACCGCGTCGGCTGCCGTAAATGCTGATAGCAGGAATTGATAAAAGTCGCTGTCTGACAAGTTGTCGTTTTTGATCTTGAGCTCGTCCTCCGTGCCTCCGGTATAGTCTACGTTGTACGGCGGGTCGGTCAGCAGCAGGTCTACCTGTGCCCCCCCCGGTCAGTCTCTGAACATCTTCAGCCTTGGTGCTATCTCCGCAGAGCAGTCTATGTGGTCCGAGCTGGTACAGGTCGCCCTCCTGCGTGATTGGTTCCTCGGTCTCATCCACTTCGGGCATGTCTACCTCGGTCACTCCGCTTAAGTCCTCCGTCTCCTCCTCACTGAAGCCGAAGTCTCCCATGTCAACGCCCAGCTCATTTAAGGCGTCAAGCTCTGCCTGCAGCAGCTCTGGATTCCATGATGCCAGCTCCGCCACCTTATTGTCCGCTATGCGATATGCCTTAATTTTAGCCTCGCTCAAATCGTCCGCCACGATGCATGGCACGTCTGTCAGTCCTAGCTTTTTCGCGGCCAGCAGGCGTGTGTGCCCGGTTACTACGACGTGGTTTCTGTCTACGACCAGCGGTACTTTAAAGCCGAACTCCGCTATAGAGCTCGCCACCGCGTCTACCGCTGCGGTGTTGTCTCGCGGGTTGTTTATGTAGGGGATTAAGTCATCTATGCTTATCTGTTCTATTTCCATCTTCAGTCCTCGTTTAAATTAACGCGTTTAGGTAGATCGTACCATATATTCGCGCTCCCGGTTATTTTTCCTTCTCTTTTTTGAGCAAAAGGTGATTTACATCTTAATTTAGCCTATAAAAGACTTGCTAATAGGTAAAAATTGCTTATACTTATAATGTCCTCGGGAGGGGGACTTCTTATGATGGAAATTGAACAAATTATCAAATACCGTGCTAAGATGCGCCGGTTGGATGATGCCGACAAGGCCGCATCAGAGCGCGTCATACGGCACCGTTCTGGCGGCAAGCCTAAGCAGCCGCTGATTTCTGAAGAGGAGCGGTCAAAGTGCGGACGTATTCTGGTGGGTGCCGACGTTGTCGACCACACCGGCAAGCGCTTTAATTCACTTAACGAGATGGCCGCTTTCTACGATATCCAGCCGCCTACACTCCGGCATCGTCTGCGCTCCGGTCACTACACCGTCGAGCAGGCTCTTACCTGCATGAAGCGGGCGCCCGTTACGCGTACCGAGCCGTTACGTGACCATGAGGGCACCGTGTACGGTTCTCTCTTTGAGATGGCGGTTGACTGGGATGTCGATATAGGCACTCTGCGGGCACGCCTCCGGAAAGGCTGGACCATTGAGCGTGCTCTCACGGTTAAAGGGCGCAGACGTCAGGAGGTGAAATGATGCGTGTTAGAGAACTTTTGGAAAAACTTAAAACTAAATATCACGGCTGGCCGGTTCACGTTTTAGACCTTGACGGCTATCAGTATGACGGGTCGCTGGTGCTCGACCAGTACACCGATTATGCGCTCTGGAATAGTTGGAGCGCCAAGGTTTGGAACTATAACGTCTATCCGGCAGACCATCACATTGATATCTATGCTGATGTGCGCAGCGCCGGGGCTTTTGAGGAGACAGAAGAGCTATGAAAAGTAGAACTAATCAATTAGACCCTAGGATTCTAGGCGGCTTGCGGGCGGTCCTTATGCCTAATGACGTGTTAACTGAGGAAAAGGCCGCCCGTTTTTCGCTGTCGCCATTGGCCACGGTGGGCTACGCCGCGGAATGCCTCATGGATTTTCAGAACCTTGGCACTGACCCGGCGGATAGGTTATTTCGCCTGGTAAAGGTTAACAGCGGTAGTCCTTTCCCGTTCCGGTGCCGTGTAGTGGGACATCCGGACGCAGAGGGGGATTTTTCCTTTTTCCTTCCTGCTAGTCAGGTGGCCGCGTACAGTGATGAACCGGAGAACGAAAAACCAAAAGCGCGGCCGTTCACTATCACTGAGTTTAACGAGCGCTTTAAGCTCGGCAGCCATGTGCACTTTGCCGAAAAAGACGGTGGCTATGAGCGCCATGCGATATATACCGGCTATTATTACATAGACGGACCCGAGGTACGCGTGGGTTTAGGAGGTTTCTTGTACAAATTGCAGGACCTTTTTGACGATTACAAACTTGCTATTGGCTATGTGAAAAAAGACGGCCGCGAGGATGAGCCCTTGTGGGGCATTTTCGGCGTGGATTCGGGAGTGTATAATCGGACGCTTTGTTCCGACACGCTGTCGGGTGTGGAGGGCGCGTGAATGAAAGAAAAAATGTCAACTTTCACGGCAATGGATATTTTAGGATGTCATTTATATTGGATTAACCTAAATGTTAAAAATCTCAAAGAGCATCTTAAAACACTTGAGCACTTAATTGAAAAATTTGAGATCGAAAAAGATTATAATACAGATGCATACTTTCTCATTATGGATTATGTATCAACTTTGAGATTTTTCATAAATGACACCGAGTATTTAAACAAGCAAGTGAAAGATTATTTGAAAGGCAGAGGAATTTCAAATATGACTGATGATTCCGACGCGCCGTCTGGTGGAGAGGAGTAAGACGATGCTGTTAAATCCAATTTTTAACTATGACTCTATCTATGACTGCTTTACATGCATGCGAGCGGACCGCTACATCGGTGATGAGGGCTATTTTGCGGAGAACCGCGAGGACTTCTCGAGACTTGATTCATGCCCTCGCGGTACACTTGCCGGTATTCGTCCGGATTCGTCACACTCCTTCATCACGCTGGTGGGAGGAGACAGGCTGTGCTATCGGTACTTTTATCCGCTCAGCGAGGTTTCTGCTGCAGATGCTCCTGCACCGTCGGATACCGAGGTTCCTGCATCGTCGGATGCAGACGACTCTGTAGAGCCGTTCGTCACGCCGTTTGACTTCCCTGCGCCTACGCCTATGACTGATGAGGCTGCACGCTTCGCACAGAAGTTCCGGGTGGGCTCGCTGATACGGTACCGGCGTAATCTTCTCGCGCGTCAAAAGGACGCCGGTAACATGCGCCGCGGTGTCGTAGCGGTGGTGACCGAGGTGGACCTAGACAATGGTTCCGTAGTGCTGGGCCGAACACGCCGTAGCCTTGATTACCTGTGCAGGCTGTTTGAATACTTCGATCCTTATGTCGGTGACTGGAAACCCTTTAAGTTCTAAAGCCGCTATGTTATACTGCAATTGTGTAAATGCAATTGTGTAACTGTTATGCACTTAGCGTAGCTAACAAAGGAAGTGACCACGGCAATGGTCACTAAACTTAAATAGAGCCGCCATGCGCTTAAGGGCTGTAGTCCTGCGGACCAGTTGGCGGCCTTCTTAGTTCACTTTTTATCCATCACAAAGAATAAAGGACCAGCTGTTCTGCTGGTCCTTTTGTTTCTCGGTAGTTTTTCGTCATCAATTGATTATCAGAAGAATTAGGAACACCAAGACCATTAAAATTAACGTGTTCACTAATCTCTCATTGTCTCTTGTCATGCTTAGTCCTCCGCTTGTTATCTGCCTTCTGGCAAGCCTCGGCGCTTATCGGCCGTTACGCCTATTCCTCAGGATCGGCCAGGATTGACAGGTCTATGCCCTCAAACTCCGCACGTTCTTCAAGAATTGCCATATACGCACACATAATCGATAATTGGGCGCGGAGCACGCCGATAGGCGTCTGCGGCGTAAAGTCCAGCACCCCCGCGTCGTATTTAGTAAGAATGGCATGTAATTTTTCGGTGCGGTCCGCAAGTTCCTCGTACTCAATTACAAATCTTTGCTGCCAGTCTGGTAAATTCTCAAACTTATCATCCATGATTTATCCTTATCAATAGTAAAAGATTAGCCATTATAGCATTATGCGGCCGCGGTTAACCGTGACCGCGTTAACGCTTATTGTTTGTACTTCTCCCGGCGTCCCGGGCATGTGTCGCAGATTTCCATGATTCTGTCACGCGGCACACTGTCACCGCGTCCAATCCCTACGCCTACCAAGAAGCACACCACGGCGGTTATGAGCAGGGCTAGGCCCCACAATGCTGTATCAATCATTTGCTGTCCTCTTTCTCTATTTTGTCTATCAATTCCAACAGTGCCGCGATTCTACCAGAGCGCTTTCCGGCGGAGTACCCTATCGCTAGAGTTATCAGTTCAAAAAGCACCACAATGCCGATTATCGTCACGACCTCATACCATTGTATCATTTGTTAGCCTCCTACTCTTTCCTTCTTTCTCCAATCCCTCACTTGAGTAAGTGTCTTGCAAGACAATTTAGCTTCACATCCCTCGAGGGAACGCATAGGATTTCAACCTATTTATAGCAAGACACTTAAATTGCTACTCTATTTGCTACTCTATTTATGTTAGCATATCATGTATAAGTAAACCTATGAATAAACAAAGAAAAAGCAAATTAGGAAAATCAATATACATTACTTCTCCGCCTCTTTATTCCCTTTCTCTAATTCCTCAATTCTAGCTGTCAGTTCCTTTAGCTTCTTTCTTAAATAAGCACATTCAACAATTAAGGCTTCTGTATAGCGTAAACTATAATGCTCACTTGCTTCACGGATTACTTTTTTCTCTTTGGTCTTTGTTCCGTCTGCTTGCTCTACCTCGACTTCCTCTGTTTCTTCGGGGTATTCTTCATGACAGTACAGCCCATATTCTGAAATATCTACACCGTGAGATTTACATGCTGAATCAATCTGCTGAACAACGTAACCTGTGTGTAGACGTGCATTGTCACCCTTTTGGTCAACTGCGCCATTGTACTTGAATTGTACCGGATTTACATCTTCCCAAGCAGTGAGTAAGTCATCATCAATTTGAGATATTTGTTGTTTTAATCTAGCATCTGATGTGTATTGAATAGGCTGACCATCCCAAGTTAATGTGCCATTCGCTTCACCTCGCAAAACTTGTGAGTTACCATGTGCTATAATTTCAAAACAGCCATTATTTTGGTGATTATTTCCATATAAATTAATTTGCGCACCATTAGGATATGAACTACCACCAAGCAAATATAAAACACTTGAATTACTGGTGTCTCTTGAGGCAACAGAATACACCACAATATCATTTGCAGAAACAGTTCCACCCCAACTTAAAGTGCCATCCGGTTTACCTATCAACTGTCTAGTATAAGTGCCATCTCTTGCTTCAAGTTTAAATTCACCTGTACTTGTACTTCGATTCTTGCCGTTTAGCACCAAGTTGGCGCCATTTGCTTGTGCGGTTGCACCACCTACACAAATATAGTTATCGTCAACAAGGTTAAAAATTGTGCTACCTTTTAGATAAATCTTATTTGCGTAAAAATTAGCAAAACCATAGGTAGAATCACCTAAATCATAAGCATTATCTGTATCTGGAACAATACTTCCACTTAAAGCATCTGTACCAGCAAGGGGAATTTTGGTGTCGTCTGTGGTGCTGATATTTATCGTTTTATCAACGCTCGCATTCGCCGTGAAGGTGTCGATGGTTGTACCGTTTCGCTGGATTGTCAGTGTTGCGTTATTGACTGTAGGTATTGTAGGCTTGTCGCTAAGGTCGTTATATGAGCCTGATTTAGCTACAGCCGATAATTGAGAGCCTAGCCACGTGCAGAAATTCTGGAACACGCGCGATAAATTCGGCAGCGATATTGCCGGCTTTTGGTCTGGTGCATGTATTCCTGCTACAATCTTGTATGTGTTGAGACAAACGCCTGGGCCGTTAGGCATGAGAAAAGATCCCGGGTCTCTGGCGCATGGTATGATTCTTTGCGATATGCCGAAAGGGTTACCGCCATGGATTCCCCTCGAGTCAGTTCTTTCTGTCAGCTTAACTCCATCAACATACACGGCTGTGTGATACGAGTTTCCCTCACCGGTCGGACCGCTGGTGATTGTTACATGCACCCATCGGCCTATAGGTGAGTAGTCTGTAGTTCCAACCGGCGATGAACTTCCGATTTCCGGTGAGATTGACAATATTTCACCGATTTTTCCTCTAAAGGAGCCGACAATTGCTGGGTCTTTTCGGCTCCATAGATAAAATACATAATAGATGTAGTAGTTCGACGTGTAGGTGGATTTGACGAACATGTCAAAGTCTACCGTATATTCGTTGTAGACCGCGTTTTGGTCTACCGCGTTTAATACGATACATCTTCCGAGGCTTCCTTCAACGATTGAGTATCCGTCTCGCCCTTCTATCTGCTCATAGGTGGCGTTAGGTGTTCCGTCTAGTATCCAATTGCCCGTTAAGTCGGTTACTGTCTGGTTGTCAAATGAAAGGTTTAAAATTATTTCGTCGCTCATGATAAACTCCATTCTGATGTCAGTGCGTCAATTTGTGCGTCTGATGCGAAGGTTATGGATACTGCTTCCGGTTTGTCCGTTAAGTCGTCATAGCTGCCGGTCGTCGCTACGGTGGCCAGCTTGCTGTGTACATAGCTCAGCAGGTTAGCGTTGTTCTGCTGCAGGCCCGCAAGGCTCACGACCGACGGTCTGAGCGGTGCCTCTCCACGTGTGATGATAAGGTTGTCAAGTGCACATCCAGCGCTGGATGGCCATTGCGCCGGCCTAACCGGGTTGGAGTCACACAGCAGGTATGCTGTGCCGTCCGGACCGCCGATGGTCAGCTGGTTCTCCAGCGTAGTCGATATTGGGTAGGTAGTCGTATCAGAAGCCTTCAGCACACCATTAACATATATTTTAAACTCATAGTAGCCTGTGTCGGTGTTCTTCAGCGCTGTTATTCGTATTTTAGTCCACTCGCCCGAGCGTACAGGTTTGTCGCTGGTTATGGCGTAGGTCGACCAGCTATATATGTAGTTTGTTCGGCGCTGGAAGCACACATTGTACTTGTAGATCGAGCCGGACACCTGCTCGCCGTTTTCGAGGTAGATAAGGATAGTAGTGTCTGTTGCGGCTGCGTTCTTAAAACCCAGCAGCCAGTTGAGTGCGCCGGATGACAACGGCACGTACATGTCTAGGTCGATGGTGTACTCGGTTGCGTAGTCTGTAGAGTTAATTATGCCGAGCACGGCGGGGCTCTTATAGTCAAAGTGATCTACGACAAGCGAGTAGTTAGCGCTGCCGCCTACGAGGCCAAAGCCCAGGACATCAGAGCCGTCGTTCAGCACTTCCCATTGGCCTGTGTTGTCCACGATTGATTGGTCGTTAAAATTTAAACTTAAAAGTGTACTAGCTGTCATTGTTATGCTCCCCACAAGGTGTCAAATTCAGATGCAAGCGCGTTAATCTCGCCGGTCGTCGCGAAAGGGGGCACCGCGTCTGATGTGATGTAATCGCTATCGTTCACGAGGTCGCTGGTCCTGGTCGGTACAGGTATATCGACTGTGGTGCCGGCCGCCTGGTTCGCGGTAAAGGTGCCGATGGTCGTGTTGTTTACCCGCAGTGTCAGCTGTCCGTCATTAGGCGCAGGCAGCGCGTTTACGGTGCCTATCAGCGCGTCTAGCGTCGACCAGTTATGCGCGATATCTGTATACCACGAGGTGTTGCCTTCATCAATTTGAATTAAACCGTTCGGTAGTGTTGTGCTCATTATGCTCCCTCCTTGCTATTGGTTCTCGGTGGCAAACCGGGCGAGTGTAGCCCTGATGATTTCGGCTGGTGATAACGGTTCCAGCTCGGCAAACATGGACTCATGCTGCTTTCCTTCTGCTTCTGCAGACAAGGCTCTAGCCACCGCTTCGATCTTGCCTTTAATCTCTTTAGCTGATTTACTTCGGGTGAAGATGCGAGCTATAGCCTGCTCGGTAGCGTTATCTTCTGCTGATTTGAACATATCGGGCTGGCTCTCTATAATCTCTTTAGACTCACCCGCTCTCAGCGCACGTATGGTCCGCTCGGCTGCACCTGCTATTGTATCGCGTATGTCTGGGTAGTCCTGTGCCATCACCGCCACGGCAGCGGAGGCTCCCTGCATACCGTTGAGCAGGCGATTAACGTCGGTATCGCGTGCCTGGGAGTACAGTCTGATCAGACTGTCTTTAGGGTACGCTTTAGCAAAGAGCGCCGCCTGCAGTCTGTCCTGGGCCTGCTTTGTCGGCGTTCCGTCGGTGTCACGCATGGCGCCGCGCTCGCTTATCGGTAGACGGTTAATAAAGTCGCTCACGGCTTCTACCGTAGGTGCTCCGCTTGCGTAGGTGTCAATACGGTTATTAAGTCCGAGCCGCTTTACGTCATTCTTGGCCTGCTCGAGCGCGTTCATGGTTAAGTTGCTTGCGGTGTTTGAGCGGTCTCCTATGTCTGCTGTTACGTCTTTAGGCTGCATAATTCGCACAAGCACAGGCTTCTTCATGCCCTCGATTACGTCAGCGTCTATGCCGTGCACGTCGTCAGCCAGCATGTCGTTACGGTATTCGTCTGCGGTGCCTTTTTCATAGCTCAGCTGCAGCCCTGCTATACGGCCGTTTCCTGCAATAGCGCGTGTGACTGCTGGATCGTCGCTATAAAACTTTGTGTTCCTGTTTCCTCTGTCGTCATGGGACGCTGCTATGTCGTCAGCCTCCATCACAGCGTACTGCACCTGCAGACGCTTACCATACGCGTCGGTCACGGTGGCTATACGTCCGCGCTGCTTCGCTGGTATCTTGCCATAGGCAACAACAGGTGCTCCGTCAGCGAGCATATTACTTGTACTCAAGCGCAAGTAGTCAGGCTTGGCGCTTATGTTGAGTATCTGTTCCTGGCTGGCTCCACCTTCGCGGTCACGATTCTGGATGAATTCTGGGGTAACTTTTTTCGGCAGGGAGTAGTCCATGCTCTTTTTCTGCGCTTTGCCTGCGGCACTGGCCTTCTTTTCAATCTTACCCAGGTCTTTTAGCTTAGTGCCGTTAAACTTTCCCCCGAGGCCTCCCTCAATTCGACCGTCCTTCTTGCTTATAAGCACATGCTGTCCTTTATGCTCCTCGGTATGGCCGATTGTCACCCAGCGGGTGCCTTCTGGTGTATCTTTGGCATCCTGCGCCATAGCGTGTTCTCGCACAAAGTACACGCCTTTTAAAAATGCAAACGCCGTTCTTGATATGTTCATGCTGCTTTCTCCTTAGAATAGTCCGTAACGCATGAGGCCGTAGGCGCCTAGTCCGTAGCCGATATAGCCTAACGACTCAGGCTTGTTCTGTGTAGCCAGCCAGTACTTATATGCCTTCAGCTCGGCGATTTCGTCGGCGGTTAAGTAGATTAAGAACCAGCGCTTATTCCATTCCTGGTATTCTGGCGGCTCCTGCTCAAACTCGGGCGCGTCGGTATCAATTATGTAGAAATTGCCCGCGAAGTCGCAGGGCTCGGACAAGATCTCCGCATACGGTACGCAGAGCTGACCGCGTCTTATGTACTGCTCGCCTACCATCAGATCAAGGAAGGTGTACCTTGAGCGCTCGTACACTTTAATTGTGCAGTCCTGGTTCTCCAGGATTATCTGGAGCTCCTGATTCGGGTATGTGATTAAAGGTATTACTTCCATTTTTACCTTCCTACGAGGCCTCCAAGACCACCGAGTTTAAAGTCTGTATTAAAGGCTGGGCGCCATGTGCTATCGCCTAGCTTTTTTAAGAATGATTCATTGTCCGCCTGTTTAACGCCTGAGCGGTGGGTCCGGCGTATCTTAACGTTTGTGTACTGGGCTTCCACCTGCCTGATTTCCTGCAGCTTTGCCTCAAAGATTACGAGGTCTACACCGTCTTTGGCCTCTCGCTTGTAGCTCAGCTTGTACATATTAAATCCGGTAAAGTATCTATCTGGCGTCAGCACATTCAGCAGGTCGGTACTCTTACTGTAGTATATCAGCGCATCTATCGCGTTGCTTATTTCCTCTGGCTTTCCTTTAATCGCTCCCTGGACGTCCAGCTCCTCTGGATTAATAAGTTTATTGTACGATACAAAGTCATCAGATATTGCGGAGTTGATCACTTTATGGTTCACCGAGTAGTTGAGGCGCATAAATGATTTAAAGGCCAGCATGTCTCCGCTCTTGGCGTCCACAAAGGCCCACTCGCGCCATCCTGCATATTCGTACAAATTATTCTCAAAGGCTTTCGCGAAATTTTGCCAATTGTAAAACGGGTTGTACCACATCATAGCGCGTTCTCCTTATTGTCTGGTTCCAGTGTTAGCGTCGTCAATCGGGAACAGGTCGGTCAGCGTGTCTTTAAATTCATTTACGCCTTCTTCTCCGGTCGGTGCGTTGATATTAACTGTTATGTTATTACCACTATTGCTGACCTTATTGTCTATTTGCTGGCTATAGTTCGCAGCTCTGCCGGTTCCCATTTCTTCTGGCTTTGTCTGTGGTATTTTAAGAATGTCTTTTAGCCCGTACTGCACCGCTATGGTCTTACGCAGCATATCCTCGATGGTCGTCTCTGCCTGTGATTTTGTGTTCGCAGGTGGAGTTATTTCGTCCTCCGGATTGGCCGGTAGGCCTAGTCCCTCGTTCCGCACTTTTTCAATCCGTGCCTCAGTAGCGCGTCGTTTACCCTCGGGTGTTACTGATTCGGTCAGCTCTTTACGTTGTTCCTTTGTGTGCTCATCGCCCATGCCAAATACACCCAGTAGAGCATTGCGGGTCTTTTCGATGCCGGCTCCCATATCCTGGATAAACCAGTTAAAGAATTTACCGATGGAACTGTTATTCCAGTATTCGCTCATGTCGTTGACCATCTGGATAAAGCCTTCCTTCACGGCATCCCAGCGTGCTATGAGCAACGTTGCCGCTGCGGTGAGTAGAGCTATTACTGGATGTCTGCCCAGTAGTGTGAATGCGAGGCTTATGCCTTTTATCACGCTCTTAAGGCCTTTGAATGCCTTTGCTACCGTCAGCACCGCACCTCCCATGGCTAATATGCCACCGGTAATGGCTGCAATGGTGCCCAGCAGCGGTCCGATGTCCTTGGTGCCCTTCAGAAACTCTATGATGTCTTTAAACTTCGCGCGCAGCTCCTCCGGCGTTCCGAAGGCTCGCCACAATTCCTCGAGCTCTGACTTTCCTCCCTGGACGTATGTCACAAAGTCATCAATAACGAGTATCACGGCCATGAGCAGTGCGATGAACCATGTCAGCGGGTTCGCCAGCAGTGCTGCGGTTAGTCGTAGGATTGTTGGTATTAACAGAGTGCCGATGACCGCTGCGGTGACCTTAAGGAAACGGATTATATTCTCATGATTGCCCGATACCCATGTGCTGAATTTATTCAGCAGGTCTAGCGCAATTCGGAAGGCTGGATAAAATTCGCGGACAATCTTCATGGAAAGATCGCCCATCGCGATATTAAACCGCATCAGCCCTTCCCGGTACTGCCTATAAAGCTGGATATCTTCTCGGGTCACGCGTGAAAGCATGGCCATCTTGTATCTATAATCTTCGTACTTCTGGAAGTATGCGCCGGTCACCTTGGCTACCCATGAGACCGACTGCACATAGCTTTGAAACATTTTAGAAATTGAGAAAGCTCCGGCAATAGGGCCTGCCCATCGCATAGCCATGCTTTTAACCTGGTTAAGACCTGACTGCAAAGGTCGCGGGTCCAATCCTAACGATATTACTAAATGCTCGGCTATGGTTGCCATGGTCCTATCTCCTTTGTTTAGATTGCCACTCGCTTTCTCGGTAACTCTGACGCTCGTTAAACGCGTTTACTGCGATTATCTCTATGAAGTTGAGTAAATCTTCATAGTTGTAGTATTCCTCCAGCTCTCTCATTGTAGCGTATTTGCTGGAGATTACCACCGCAATCAGCGGGCTGATGTTTTTTGTTTTAATGGTCTTATAATGCTTGTAGCTGACTTGGCCGCTGTCGCTGATTGTGACTGAGCGGCGCTTTCTAAAAAATCAAGGTGCAACATCAGCGCCTCCTTCCGCAGAGTGAAAAGTGTTTTAACACTTTCTATCTGGCCATCTATGGTGTCGGTATCCAATGGCATGTAGAAATTATCGCTTTTAAGCTCGCAACATCTCAGCAGGTCGTCGTATAGCTCTTTAGCCTCGGCAAGGTTTACGCTTCCTAGTGATTTTAAGCCATCCTTTAGCAGTGTATCTGCTATGAGCTTCTGCACGTCCTCCGCGCTGTCAACGTCTACCTGGTTGCCTATGCCGGTGCCGAGCAGCAAGCGTCCGACTCTGATTAACCACCATTCAAATTTAGACGCCGACATCTCGGTTATTTTAAACGATTTATTTGTTCCGCGATCATTGATCACAATCTCTTTAGTTTTTCTCATTGTAGCTACCTCTTAACGTGAATAGGAGGGCACACCTAGTGCTCTCCTATTATATTTTAACGCGTTTTGCTATCTTTTTACTATCAGTCACGCTCTTTTTGTGATGTGAGTCATGCTTAGTTGATTATGCGTTGCTTCGGCTTGCTTCCCTTCTGGGCATACATGGCGTCTACTCGGTCGCTCTCGCTGTTGCTGGGCTTACTGGTATTAAAGGCGGTAGCAGCGTGGCGTGTCTTTTTGAGCAGGTCGCCGTGCAGTCCTCTCATCTCAGAGAGTATATCGCGTATTTCCTGTTTTGCGTGCCTTTCCGAATAGTCCCGCCTTTCCGAATAGTCCCGCTCGTCATCCGGTGCTGTGAGCTGATTAGACATCGCGGCAGCACGTCTGGCCAGTTTTGCGACCCTCTCAGCGGTGCCTTTTGCGGCTACGCCATAGTTGCTGATCACGAAGTTTGACGGGTCGTCATCCTCGGCGGCGTACTTTTCGTTATATTTGTTCAGCTTGTTGGCCATCGGTCCGATCTGTTTGGCCAGATTGTGTATGTCGTTTAGGTCATCAAGCGTACTTTGCGGCATTCTGGCGTTATCTGTATCCTTGCGGATTGCGCTTCCCAGCTTATCAACAGAAGGCTTAAGGTCGTCATTAATCACCTGATTGGCCTGCTCTGTATACACTTTCGCACGCTCTCTGAACTCGTTACGAGGGAATTGGATATTACCTGCTTTCTCGCCTTCCTTCAGCTTGCGGTTTAATTCTGCATTCTGCTTTTTGGCCTTGACCGGCTCGGTCTCGCTGGATGTGGAGCGCTGGGCTCTCGGTTGGCTCTGTGGGCTCTGTGCGGTACGGCTCTCGGTGGAAGCTGGGCCCTGGCCTTCATGCCAATTTGTAGCGTCCTGCACCAGCTCCGATGTTAAGTTCGCTATCTTGCTGAGCACTTCGCGATCTTCCCGGTGGCCGTCGTTGACCGTATGGTCCAGGTTGTTCATCTGTTTGCTAGCGCGCGCTATGTAATCGGCAAAGGTAGCATAATACCTACGATAATCGCCGAGCTCCGCATTGGCTCTACCTTCTCCAATCTTACCGTCGCTGATAGCTTTTGCTATCCTACTCTGGATCTTACCCATTGTTTTGTTAAATGCATCTATGTTTTTCCGAATCTGGCTGAGAGAGTCTTTTATGCTTTTTTCAACGTTTACGTCGGCTCCTGGAACCTCACCGCGTATGACGTCTCTCATACGTTGTTGAGCTGGGAATGTAACTTCGCTCACCTCCATCATTGTGCGCATCGCGCCTCTATCAAATTTAAGGAATAACTGATGTGCGGCCTCTATGTCCTCTTGGCTTCTGTTCGCTCTGGCGGCCATCTCTTGTTTGTGGCGGAGCGCCATTTCACGCCAGCTCTCGGTCCTCTGCTGTGCTGGCTTGCTCTCAGCTTTCTTGCTTTCTGCTTTCTTGCTCTCGGCTTTCTTGCTTTCTGCTTTGTCTTTTAATTCCTTTACAGCCTCGCCTAGAGGTTTGCCCTGGGCGCTCTTACTGAGGCCTGCCTTAACTTTGCCGGTGCCGCTTATGAGCACATGGCGGCCTCCGTGTTTCTTGCCGTCGTCGCCTGGTTCAGCTCCGATGGTGATCCACTTATCGCCTTCTTCCATCTTTGCTTTAGCGTCCTGCGCTAGAGTGGTCATTCCTTTGGCAAAGGCGAGACCGTGAACAAATGCTCGGGCTATTTTATGTGCTATGTTTGTGTCCATTGTATTTCTCCTAGTTATTTAAGCTCTTACTTTGTATTATAAGT
>JAEEGH010002433.1_pt1 | contig 50478 bp, 51 predicted proteins | sample 9134181 | NCBI WGS metagenome assembly JAEEGH01 (sample SAMN16246544, study PRJNA631951) | gut metagenome | biome: gut microbiome; feature: rumen; material: DP-attached | host: Bos | place: Iran: Karaj | collected 2018-10
AACGTAGGGCGGAAATTTAAGATAAAACTCTAATTGTTGCAATGTTTCATTTGGCGTTCTGCAAATATTGTATTTCCTTTTTCCGTCTTCCGTTATTTCAATCTTATAGCCGTAAATCATTCTACGCTCCTTCAAATAATGCTTTTATGCGAAAATTTAGTAACGGTAATGTTGAATAATTGTTATATCCTCCGTGATAATCTTTATCGCTTTCAGCCGTTCTAATTAAAATGTTGTTATACCATTCGTTAGTAAAAAACCGCACGTCGGATATAGAAAAGTAAACATATTTATCTTTATACTTAAAAAAGGCAGAAAACTCGTAATGATTTTTTAATACCCTACAAAGTTCCCAACCGTTTTCTTTAGATAGCGTTTTTAAGTAGTTTACATATTTTCTTTCAAAACTTTTGTAATCCTCGCCTGTATAACAGCCGGTCGAGAATTCATAATTTAAGTATTTCTTTAGATCGTTTAATGTAGCCATAATTAAATCTCCTTTGCTTTTTTCAAATAATTTTTAATTGCTTTATTAAGACCGTGTAATAAGCGTTTGTCTTTGTCAATTTCTTCTTGCGTAAGGTCAAGCGCATCGAGAGTATCGGTTAAATCGTATGTTATACAGTATTCGTGATTAGCCAGTTCGTAAATAAACATATTGTAGATAAACCCGTCGCCCGTAGTATCGTCGGCGATAGCGTCTTGCTTTTCCTTTTCAAAACGCCTGAACATTTCAAGGAACGTGTCTTTGTCGGATTTTCGGATATAACAGCCACCGCCGACAGCGCAGATTTTATCCGTGTCGTTTACGGTCAAATTCCACTTCGCCATCATTTCTTCGTACTGTTTATCCGAAAAGCACGCACCCAAAGGGAAGGCATCCATCTCTTTTTGCTGCTTTGTTTTGAGTTCACGGTATTTGTTCATAATCTTTCTCCTTTATAATTCCGTAAATGTCGTCTGCATAAAAAGCGCAGGTAAAATAATTGAAAACGGCGGAGCATTTAACCCCGCCATAATCTACTATATAATTGTTTTCGCTCTCTATCGGCTTATCTAAAACGGTAATTTCAGCAGTTTTACCTTTTAGAGAATTTATATGTGCTGTTGTTTTGTAAGGTATCATTGTTATTCTCCTACCAATCAAATTGTTCATAAAACAGGTCGAGTATTTCTGCCCGACCTAATTTCCTGCATTTCTTAAAGTTTGTTGCTACATAATCGCTTAACGCACCAAGCGGTGTTCGGTTACTGTCTTTAAGATAACAGGCGTTTACAAGTGACACGTATTCGAGTAAGCCTTTTATACCGTATTTTTTATCCACATCGTTGTATATTCCTGTGTGAAAGATATATGCTTGCGAACCGTATGTAAAGTTATAGGTTTTATTTTTATAAGTTATTTGAATTTGTATTTCGTCCATATCTTGCTCCTTATCCGATACGTTTTATTCCGCCACCGAAACGTTTAACAACGATAGTGCCAAATTCAGAACACCAATCGTCGCTTTTGTTCCAAACGTAAGCGTAAGCGGCATAATCGTTTTGGTATTCTTCTACGAGGTATTCCCATTCTTCATCGTCTTGACTTACAATTAGGAAATCGTAAAATTCGCCTATGCTGGTATTTTCGTGGGTAATAGCGTAAACTGTACAGTTGTATTCTTTTTCAATCTCTTTCATTTTTTGTTCAATTTCGGGTTCTTGATTAACCCAGAAACCGCCGAAGTTCTCAAAAAAGCATACTTTGTCGCCTTGCTTAAAGCCGTTTATATACGGCTTGTAAATGTCAAGTTTTTTCATTAACTCGACTGCCTGTTCTTTTCTTTGTTCTTTTGTTGTGTTCATAGTGTATATCTCCTTTTTATAAATTTTTTACTTAAATATTTCAATAAGTCCGCCACTGTATTCTTCAACGCCGTCATATTTCATTGATTCGCCATAAGCAGAAAAATCAAAGTAGTCTATTAGTTCGTCTGGGATAGAATAACCACAATTTTCATATACAGAACGTCCGTAATCTTCCCAATCATAGTCTTTATACACGTTTATATCGTCGTCCCAATGTTCGCTTTTTTCTTCTACAAGCGAAATAAAGTCATCAAAACACCGTACTTCAAGATAGGCGATAAATTCTTCATATTTATAATCGTGTTTTAAAATTTCCGAATCTCGTATAATCTCAAAAAGGGTTTTAGGCGACATATAATCCCAATTCGTGCTGTCTGAAGGAACGCCTATTATATCCTGTATAAACAGTTCTTCGTCTATACCGTCTAACTTAAATCCTTCTTTTTTTAGTTCTTCAGTTATTTCTTCCCACTTGGTATAGTCGGACAGATTAAGCCATTTAGAGCCTAATGCTCTTTCATTACATTCGTTGTATGAACCCCAAGAGCCGATAACTATTTTTATATTGCTGTTTGGCATAATTATTCTCCTTTATGCTATTGCGCAATGGTCGTAAAGTTTTCTGCGTAAAGCATTAAATTCGTAGTAATCATCGACAGAGACGATAAGTTCTTTTTCGTCAAAATTTATGTCGTAATCTAAATTTACGCATAAGAGTTTTGATATAAACTCCAAAGTTTCAACGACTTTATATAAGTCGTCTTTGTTATAAACAGTAATAACAGTTTTGCTATAACCATTTATACTTGTGTAGTAGGTTTCCATTTTCTTTATCTCCTTATATATTTTTTATTGCCTTTCGGCGCGGACAGAGAAGCATACTTCGGCAGAATTATAAAGATTAAATAAGAAAGCGAAGGTCAACGAAAAAGATAAAAATATTACTGTAAAGGCGTAAATAGATAATCAATACAGTAATATTTTTAGCCGTTTACCTCCGCGAGAAGTGTGCTACGATAGGCCGAACGAGAAGGCAAAATATATAGTTATTGTTTTCGTACTATGGCTATACGGGTTGACTTTTAATGAGAAAAAAGATATAATATGTATGCTAAACTCGAACTCTATATTGTTATAGGCGTTCTCTAAACTTAATAAAAATTTGTTCTATGGATATAATCGTGGTAGGATTATATCTCTTATCGTGTTTAACTACTCCATAGAACTTTTGTTTTATTAGGAGAACGTAAACGAGTTTAGCAACTTACGAGAAAGGTATATTCTACGGTGCCGTTCTCGTATGGGGGCGGCATTTTTAATTTCATAGCCGTTTAAAGTCTAAAAAGGATTTTAAGCGGCTATATTTATTTTCGGGGATATTATGAAAGAAAGGACGTGTTGTTTTACAGGTCATAGACTCATTAACCGTAGCGATTTTGACAGAATAAAAGCGGAAGTTAAAAAAGTCGTTATTGATTTGATAAATAAAGGCGTAATATTTTTCGGAGCGGGCGGAGCATTAGGATTTGACACTATTGCTGCCGAGAGTGTTTTGGAATTAAAAGACAGTTTTCCGCAAATAAGACTTATACTTGTTTTGCCGTGTAAAAATCAAACGCGCGGTTGGAGCGATTATGACGTTAAAAAATATAACGATATACTTCGCCGAGCGGATAAAGTAGTTTATGTGTCGGAACAGTATTATGACGGTTGTATGCAAAAGCGCAATCGCCATCTTGTAGATAACAGCGGATATTGTATTTGCTATCTAAAACGTAATAATGGCGGTACGGCATATACCGTTAATTACGCTATTAAGAAAGGATTAAATGTGTATAATGTGGCAGAAAATAGATAATTATTGAAAATTGATAATAATTTTTACAGAAAAAGAGGTTTGGTAAATAATGTTTACCAAACCTCTTTTGGCAGAATAAATTAAAGAACTATTTCTTTCTTTATAAGATCAATGCAAGAGTGAAAAGTATAATTACCGTCTTGCATAACTCTGAAATATGCGTTAGTATTTTTTATACCGCTATCGGTATGGTCTAATATATAACCTTTTTTTGCTTTCCCGTATCTATTTACGGCTTGCGAACCTACCCAAGACATTTCGGGATCAAGTTCGTCTTTGACTAAACCTTTGAATTTTCTATGTGCTGCATCGTAATCGTTGTATAAAAATGTTTCTATGCCGCAGTCGTCGTCCGTTGACCAGTCGAACATAACCAAAAACATAGTGTTTCGTACTTTGCGGCCGATAGTTTTAGGTTTTCCCGATGCGTTTTGTATAAGTTCAACGAGCGAATCTTCGAGTTGATAATATTCTTTGTCCTTAAATGTATTTAGTAAGGGAGAATTGTCTATAAATTTGGCAACAGTTTCCCTTACCGAGCCAGAACAGCATTGTTTATAAGTCTTTGTGTTTTTCATAAAAGTTTTCTCCTTAAAAATTTTAATTAAAAGTTTCGTATTTCATAAAGCGTGGGTATTGCAGCATAAAAGCGGGCGTGCGCCAGATACTCCAAGTTTCGCGGCTTAAAGAGTTCTGATGTTTAACGATAGCGGGAACGCCCGAAAGGGCTAATTGAAGATAGGTCATGTGGACGCACCGTATATCTATATCCGAACAGACTACAAAGCAGTTTCGTCCGTAGTTTATGCCGAGTCTTTTCAGTTCGGATAAAGCGGCAAGCATAAGTCCGCCACCGCCCGAACACGGATCGCAGATGGTCAATATCCCGTCGTCTTGGGTTTTTTCTTTAACGACGTCGGGTTGTAGCGAGCATTTAGCCATAAAGTCGGAAATATGGTAAGGCGTAAAGAATTGTCCGTTTTGTTTGTTCCCTTGATTAAGCCGCATAAACAGGTCGCCGAGATAATCGTTAAACACGCCGTCGTCAAACACTACCGAAGAACATAAAGCGTATATTTTAGAGAATATCGTACATAGCGAATTTCTGTCTTCGGGCTTATAACGGTTCATAATCTCGGTATAGCGTTTTTCTCTTTCGTCCTTTTGGGTTAAGTCCAAAAGGTTAGAAATAGCGATAGCCCCGCACTCGAACACGTCGGATAATAGTTTAGTCATGTCTATACCGTAAGCCGACTTATCTATTAGTTTTACGATTTCGTCAAACGTGGGTATTCGGTAAGGGCATAGGTTATTGTTTTCTGGTAGAGAAACGGCGGCAAGAGTTTCCGTCTTACCGCCGTCTATAACGGGTAAATCTTCTTTTTCAGAGTGTTCAAGAACTATATCGAACATAGATAGTTGTTTGTAATCGTTTGTTTTCATAATCTTTAACCGCCGTTTGCAGGATCGAAATATCCTATCTCTATTTCTTTATCCGTAAGGTAGGTAAGATATTTTTTAATAATGCCCGATACTTTTTCAGGCGTTAAGGTTTTATCTATATCGTTAAGATGCCACGGGTAAGATTGTTCGTATAACAGATATTGAAAACCGTCGAAATCGTCGCAAGCGGTAAAATCTATGCCTTCGCACTCGAAGATCACTTCCTTCATAATTCCCGCAAGCCCGTAACATTCGTTTTCGTCGTATTCAAAGTAATCTTCTAACGTCGGTTCGGTAATGTCGCAGTTTTTAAGCCATTCGGTAAAAGTGTTTTCGTAATGCGGGGCAAGGTGTATAAGTGCTTGTAGTTTTTCTACTGTTAAATCGTTAATATCTGACGTTTTTATTCCATAGCCGTAAATATGCCAAGTGTGATAACTCATAATTATTTCTCCTCATAATCTTTTGCGTATTTATTTATAAAGCCTTGTACGCTTAAGGTTTCAAGTTCTAACAGTTTGTATTGTGAATCGAAACTGTCTTTGAATACTTTCATAGCGTACCCCATAATGCCTAAATGCCGTATAACAAGATCTAATTCATATTGTTCATCACGGGTTGTCGGATTTACAATGCAAAATGGCGTTGCTTTTTTTGGTATATCCATATCTACCGATTTTTTAACAATTATCCAATGGGTATAATCTGGTTCATTTAATATCTTACTCATAGTCATTCCCCTTTAACCGAACAGTTCGTCGTCAATATCTTTGGTATAAGTAGTTTTGCCGTAAAAGTGTTCGTTTTCGTGTTTTTCAAGCAGGCTTTCTCTTTTCTTCGTAAATAAAGGCGTGCCACCTTGTTTGTATTTGTATTCAATGCCGTCAGCCATACCGTAGAAATATTGTATTTGCCCATTATTAAGTTTGACTCCTTTTTTAAAGCCTGTTTCGGCATAATGTTTGAATGCACCTACACATTTTTTATTGTCTTCATCGGCATCATAACCGCTTTTTGACAAGTTTTGGGTATATATTTCAATACCCTTTGCAAAGCCTCTTTTGTAACTTAAAGTGTCTTTGTCTACCATTGTTTTTATCTCCTATTATTTTTTATTTGCCTTTCGGCAGAGGCTATGTAGTATAGTCCGAAATATAGTTATTGCGTTTTTTACATAGGTAACCGTCAAGGAATAAGGAAAAATTTTTTATATAAAAAAAGCCAGATATATAATCTGACTATAAAAAATTTAGCCCCTTGACGATTACGCTGGACTATACTACAATAAGCCGCAACGGAAGGCAAAAAATAATGGCTTATGTCATTATTATCTAATTGTCCGGTATGTCTGTGTCTTCCTTTGATTGCATATCAAAATCAATCTCTTTTTGTTCAAATTCCTGTATAACGTTTGAATCGTCTGGCACATATTCTTCGTTGTCATTTTCGGCATCATCATAAACCATTAACTGACGTTTAATAAGTTTTCCAATAGATAGTTTATTTTCTGCATTTTTCTTTTTCCCGTTATACTCAATTACCATTGCTTCGGCAAATCCCAAAGAGCCAGCGTGAAAGTCTTTTGCTTCCCGTATTAACTGTCTAATAGAAATACTGCCTAATCTATCTTTAAAGATTTCGTCGTCTAATTCTTCTTTATAGGTGACAATAAGTTTTGCAACGGCATTAAGTATATTTGCGCTGAAAGAATAACTATCGCCTTCCCATGTTGCAATAATAATGCTTAAAGTTCTATCTAAAACGTGATAATTATATTTTCTAAATATGTTTTGTAAAGCAGATACGGCATATATATCGCCCGGCTCTTTTTTCCCGCCTATTTTTAAGCCATAAGATTCTACCAAGTCTTTTATTATTAACTGTTCTTCATTTTTCGCCTCAATATTCGCGTTAAATATTTCGAGAGGTTGCAAGTTTTTGACATACTTCATTTGATTAGCAAAAATATCGGCTTCGTGTTCATAATTTAAGTCATCATAAATCATACACCATACAGGTGTTTCCCTTGAACCAGATACAAGCGCAACTATTTCAATAGTATGCTGACCGTTAAACACGTAGTTTATTCCATCGCGCCTACTTACTTTAACAGGGTTAATTTGATAAACGTTGAAATCTGCCGCCGCCTTTTGAATATTGGCTCTTGATAGACCTCGTTGATATTTCTGACTTGACACCAAGTTCTTAATGGGAATTTGTTCAAAGTGTACATTAGGCACATATTTTTTATAGTCGTCCATTATTTAGCCCCTTCTAATTTTGATAAAAACGCTTCAATGTCGTTTTTTAAAACATTCAATGCGCTTGTTAGCCTTTCTTTTGCTTTTTGAGATATAATTGTTAAATCGGTATCGTTCTTTACACGGTTTATTGAACCCGCCCAAGAGGGAATTGTTAATATTAGTTCTACGCTTGCCGCATCAGGATCAAATTTAGGCATATCTTTGACAGATGGCTTTTGCTCCGGTGATTTTTGTTTTATAATATTTCTACTTCCGCTGTACCTAATAAATGTTTCACCTGTTTCTTTTAATTGTTTGTTTATTTCTTTTATTTCGGCTTTAGACAGTGTTGCCATCATTAAAATATTTTCATGCGATATTTTATATTTGCCAGATAAAATTTTAGGAACAATTTCAGGGCATTTTTTACTTATATCATCTATTGCTTTTGAATAAGTTGCATACTTTGAAATTGTTACAAATGTCACGTTGTTTTCCTTACCTAAATTTACTGCTGTTTTATGACCTGACAATGGTTTTTTGTCCGAACTTTTAATATATTGATTGTATCCTTCAGGATTTTTCTTTTGGTTTGCTTGCTTTTGAGATTGATACTGTTTGCCTATAAGGTATTTCCTTGTTTCTTCGGGTATGTTGCGCCGACCTAATTGATTTTTACATATCCAAGATATAACTTCTGCTCGACAAGAAAAAGATTTTTCTAATACGGTAAAAGGTATGTTATGTTTTTTACATATTTCATACCGATTGTGACCATCAACTATTATTTCTTGCCAAGTAATAATAGGGTTTAAGCATCCATCTTGTAGAATGTTTTCCTCTAATTGCTTATATTCAAATTTTAGTAAAGGACTTATTAGTTCCTTAAATTCTCTATCAATTTTTAACGTTGGCAATTCCATAGTTATTGTATCTCTTGTAAAGTAGAAAACGGAAAAACTGTTAAGTTCTGTTTTGACAAATATGTTCCCGTAAGTCTATATGATTTTGAGGGATTTATATTGCCTAATGCTTCTTTCAGTTTCTTAATAAATGTTTGGCTATATATTTCACAAGGACTTTCAGGCGACAAAACATTTGGTAATATCTTTACTGTTTGTAATTGCGGATCTTCTTTTTCAACTGCACGTAATGCAAATGTCTGTTTAGGAATACATATCAATAATTGCACGTATTTAGGGTTATCCATAAGTCGTAATGTCGATTTGTATATACGTATTCTGTTTTTACGAATATCAACTGTTATTACTATTTTTTCTGGACTACACATTGTTTACCTCGCTTTATTGACTATTTTCAATCAAAAGAGTGCCTTCCGTTACAGGTTTTTCTTCTGTCGTTCCTTTCTTATCTTTTATTGTATAAATCGCATATCCGTCAAAAATATTAACGTGAAGTGCTTTTTCGTGTTCGTTGAAGGGCATACCAAATTGATTTTGCCATTCCAAAGGATATACAGGGGTTCTTGACGTGATTTGTTTTCCGTCATCTCTTTGTATTCGTTTATATGTTTCTGCTGCTGTTAAGTCATACACGATTAAGTACAGCCCATTTGCATGAACGAGTTTCCCAAGCATTTTGTATTTGTAATTTAAATCCCAATGCATTAAGTCCGCTATTAACATAAAAATAACTTTGCTACTTGTGGCTTTTGGTTCTCTTTTGCCTTGTTTTGTTATTTTAGACCAAGGTAAACAGTCTTTTGCCGTTTCATCACAAGGTCGAAGAACTAATACTTTTGTTTCTTTTTTTATCATAACTTGAACGTAATCAGAGTGCGGAAATTTATTTAAGCAAACAGAGTTTACATAAAATTTACAATCTGCAAAAGTAACTGACGGCTCTTTTGTGTGCGCAAAAAATTCACGTCTTACAACCTGAAATTCACTTAAATCAAAGTCGTCTCCCATATCAATAAGTTCATCGTTCTTATCGAGAACAGGAGCATTTGGTTGGTTTATTAGCGACAATTTACTGTTTTCAATTTCCATTTTTGACCTCTGTATTTAAATCTTTTAACGCATTGTCTATGTATGCTTTTATTTCTTCATAACTCGTTGTTTTTACAACCTTATCAGAAGCAAATAATTGACCTTGTATGCGTAATTTCCATTCTCGTTCATTTTGTTTTCTTAACTCATCTATAGATTGCTCGTGAAAGTAATATTCTTGCCCGAAAGAGTCTAACCATTCTTGCGGAATTGCTTTAATTCTTTTTCCGTGTTTAGTGACAGGTTCATTTTCGCTATTAACCATAAATGAGTGTATAAATGCTTCAGCATCATCAACGTCAAAAATATAAACAATTTCGTCTGCGCTTTCACATAAACTACCTGCAATTCTATATTTATAATCTGTATTCCACCCAAAAATAGAACACACCGTCCTATAAAACGCAGCGGCAGGAATATCCTTTGCTTCATAGCCAGATAAAGTCTTTTTTACACATTCTACGCTTTGTCTATTCTCTTTTGTGGTGGTTCTTATGGCAAATTTTTGCTCGACAGGGTTTATTAGCAGTTCAATAATGTTTTTATCTTTTAATTTACGGACTATTTCAGCGTTAATTCTTATTTTGCGGTCAACAAACGATATACGGGGTTTGTTCATAACCTCAAAAAATTCATTTCTTATTACTTCAAATCCGCGCAAGTCAAAATCTCCTGCATTGGCGGCAATTTGCATTTCTGTGGGTTTTTCTTTAATAGGAAATTCGTCTTCTTCTGGGAAATCGTATGCTGTTTTTGCAGCCATAAAATAATCGTGAATTTTGAAACCGCTCCAGCGTGGGTTTATTGTGACAAAACCTTTTAATATGCCTTCTTTTATAACCCTTAATTCTGGCAGATAAGATTTGTTCCGATATTTGGCATTATCAAGCATGTGTTGCACAGCAATAAAATCTTCCCTTGATACAATCGGAGCGTGATCGTTTTTATATGTGCTTTTAGGTTTTTTAGTATAATTTTTTTTCGATTTGTGATCGTGATAATTCGGTGTATATGTTTTTCTTGTAATAACCCACCCGCAATGTCTTTCATTACGCAATATTTCTACTATTGAGCCCGGCGACCATACCACGTTTCCTAAATATGTTTTGTGCCCTAATTGTGTTAGTATATTGGCTATTTGTGTAGTCGAATAACCATATAAGTACATAAAAAAAATTAGTTTCACGGTCGGGGCTTCTTCTGGATTTATAATTAGTTTTCCATCAGCATCGTGGGAAAAACCTAATAACTTTGGCGTTAAAGGTATTCCGTGATCTAATCTCATTCTTAATGACGTTTCCATACTGCGACTTCTTGTATGTGATTCTTCATCTGCCATAGTTGCCGTAAAAGATAATGCAAGTTGAGAGTCTTCATTTAAGGAAAAAATCGCTTCAGACTCGAAAAACACACCTACAGACGGTTTAAGGTTTTTCAATTCTTCTATTTTTACTAAAAATTGAACAGTATTTCTTGCAAAACGGGAAACGCTTTTTGTTATTATTAAGTCAATATAGCCATTTTTAGCATCGTCAATCATTTGAACAAATTGCTTTCTGGGCTTTATTGCCGTTCCCGAAATCCCTTCATCTGCATATATCTTAAATAAAGTCCAATTCGGGTGCCGTGCGACTAATTCCTCGTAATATTGTTTTTGTAATTCAAAAGACGTGGTTTGCCTTACGTCTTCTGTTGATACTCTTACATATATTCCTACACTATGCTTAACGTCTTCATTATAATAATCTGGTTCTTCTTCGGCTGGTTGATATTCATAGTTGTCAGGATCAATATTAAATTGCATACGGCGTTTTGTTTGTTGTTTTAGCCGTTCTTTTTCCTCTCTTTTTTCTATATCAATCATCTGTTAATAACTCCGTTTTTTCGTCATCAGGCAAGAGTTTCCAATCTTCTGGTAAGAAATATTCAGCATCTGTTTTGTCATTAACATAATAAGAGGCTAATGTAAAAATATCTTCGGAAACAAAATATATTCCAACAGGATGTTCCAAAGATGCCAAAAACTTTGAAATCATTGTTATTTCCCAAGGATTTTTGGTAACATTTGATACCTTTTGTGTAATTATTAAATCTATCAAGCCATTTGACGCATCATCTAAAAGTCGGCTCCATTCTGGTGCGTTTTTCGCTTTAGGGGGCGACGCACCTTCGTCGATATAAAAACCTTTTAACGTCCAATTCGGACAAAGCGCAATAGTCCGTTCATATTCCGCTTTGTGATAATCTAAATAATTCGGATATTTCGTTTGATTGAAAAAACGAATATAAATTCCTATGTTATATTTTTTGTTTGGGCTTGGATGCTCTTTACGAATGCTATTTAACCAAACTTTATGTTCGGAAATTTTTTGCATTTTGTCATCATTGCCGAAAAACATTTGTAATTGTGTTTCGTTTGATACTTCTGCGAGTTTATTGATTATATCTATTTCTTCCATAATTTTTCCCTGCTTACACAATTATAAATTATTTCACTTGAAAATAAAAAAACCAGTGGTTAAGTCTATAACCATTGGTTAATTTTTAGGAAAAAAATTAAATTCTTTTAAAAAATGTTCATCTATTTTGTTAATAGGTGAACATTTTATAACGCTTTTCTATTAAAGTATGGCAAATTAAAAAATAAAATATATGTCATTTTGGCAATTTCATTGTTTTTAATGTTTTACTTCTTCTTTTGTCAGTAAAATTCTATAGTTTTTTTAAATCGTTTTATATATTTGTGGCATTTTATTTTAGTGATTTGCGGTAAAACGAAGAAAATCACGCTTCTTTAGGCGTGATTTTTATTTTTAACCTCTATTATTATCAAAAGACTGTTTAAGGCTTTTTACAACTTGAATAATACTTTCTAATTCTGCTTTGTTGCACCCATTAAGCAGTTCTTCAAATTCTGTTTTTCTTTTTTCTCTTATGCTCGGAACGTCGGCAAGTAATATTTCATCTGCGGAAACCCCAAGAACTTCAATAATCTTTATGAAGGTTGTTATATATAGTTTACTTTTGCCACACTCAATATCACTAATACTTGACGTTGCTAAATTGGCTTTATAAGCAAGATCTTCTTGGCTTAATTTTTTAGCAATGCGCGCTTCGTGAATTCTTTTTCCTATTTCTTTTAATATATCTGAACTCATTATATTATCTCTTTATCTTTTTTAGACTATTTTATACACTACTGCCTATATAACGCCATAGTCATATCCCTATTTCATATACTTGTGCCTATAAAAACGTTAAAATATATTTCGGAGGTATGACACTATGATGGTCAATTATGTTTCTATAGGCAAAAAAATCAGGCAATTCCGCCTAAAAAAGCACCTGTCACAAGAAGAACTTTCAGATATGGTTGAAGTTTCTGCTGCGGCAATTAGTACGTTTGAAACGGGTTATAAATGTATGAGTTTAGTGACCTTAATAAAACTCGCTAATGCTTTAAATGTTACAGCCGATATGATTCTTTGTGATTGTTTGACGAATCACATAATGATTTCTATGCAAGAGTTTTCATCAATTTTTGAAAATTGTTCTTTGTATGAAAGCAGAATAATTATAGATAACGCAAAACATTTGAAAGAAATTTTACAAGCCGAAAAACATTTAAAAACTACTCCTATTGATAGTTTATAATTCTTGATTTATAAATGCAAAAACCATCAGTTATTTTGTTAACCGATGGTTATTTGACGTGCAAATTTTTGGTTTGGTATATATTTTTGCAAAAACATATATGATTTCATTTTAGGCGCACATTTACTTTTTCTTATTTTTTGACTTTGTTATAATATCTATGAAGGTAAAAAAATGATTTTCATTACGGGCGATACACACGGTCGAATTGACGGTGAAAAATTATTCCAAATAAATGGTGCATATAAAAAGCATAAAAGTTTAACTCGCAACGATTATGTAATTGTTGCGGGAGACTTTGGATTTATCTGGGATAATAATTATAAAAAAAGTATAGAGCCTTTAACCAAATTCGATTACACCGTTTTATTTATAGACGGAAACCACGAAAATTTTGAAATATTAAATTCGTTTCCTGTTGAAATGTGGCACGGCGGTAAAATCCACCGTATTAGCGATAATATTATTCATTTAATTCGCGGACAAGTTTTTACCATTGATAATAAAACTTTTTTTACTTTTGGTGGAGCCGAGAGTATAGATAAGTATATGCGAACAGAGCATCTGTCTTGGTGGAAACAAGAAATACCGTCAGAAGAAGAATTTGAAGAGGCTAAAAACAATTTATTAGAACACAACAATAAAGTTGATTATATAATTACCCACGCTATTAACACAAGAGCATTAACCGATCGAGATAGCCGTTTAAGTGTATATCGTTTTAAGCCTACTTCAATTAACGATATGTTAGAGTATTTTGAACAAACTGTTGAGTATGATAGTTGGTTTTTCGGACATTACCACATTGACAGCATCGTTACGCCTAATAAATTTGCATTGTATCAACATATTATTCAAATAAATACGGAGGAAGAAAATGACTGAACCTAAATTCGATAGGATTTGTTTGGCTTTACACGAACCGCTAATGAACCCTGTATCTATAACAAGAAAAGCATATAAACTCTTATGTGAATTGCTTGGCATCGTTAAACAGGTTAAAACGCAATCAAAATATAATCAATTTACTATAAATTTCTGGGTGAAAGTCCTAAAAGGCACTTTAAGGGATTATGGCAATTTTGCGGAAGAAAAACGGGAGGGCTATGTTAAATCTCATAAAGAGTTTGTAAATAATTGGAATAATAATTATCCAGATGACGAATATTGGCATAATGTTATCATTGCCGAGGATAATGGTTATATCGTCGTGCGCATTGACGAACATAATATTGTCTATGTAGAACCTGAAGAAAAACATAGTTGGCAAGATAGAGATCCTTCTATAATGCTTTCATTTCTAATTGATGAAGCCAAGAGATTTGTTGAAATGGTTGCTAATAATACTTACACACAATATTTATCCGAGACCGTTCCTTATAAATACCGTCACGGTGTTATCAATCGAGCAAAACTTTGGGAAATAGATAAACAATATAAGAAACACGACCTTGAAAATCTTACTAAAAGCGAGATAAGTTTATTTTTGCAAAATTCTCCCGATATGGAAGAAGAACAGTTAACTGACAGACTAACCAAGATGACTGCAAATAAATGGTTTGAAATTTGCTCGCTTTGTTATACCGCTGCAAGGTATGATATTAAAGATATGTCTCCACGGGAACAGTATAAACGTTTTTCAGATAATCGAGATGGCGGATTGCGTGATTTGGAAGGCGATAGTGAAGAAGTTTTTGAAAATTGGTATCATAACGTAAAAAATGATTATCACTCTAATAATTCACATTTATGGGAAATTTCTATGGGTAGTTCTTACACGAGAATACATTTATATTTAGATCACGACGATAATGGGTATTTCCTTATGTTAAGTGGCGGTATTCATTGTAATCAAGTAGAAGTAGTGAGAATGTTTAATGCTTTAAAAGCGAACAATCTTCCCGTGTTTATAACGTGTGGGATAAAACTTAAAAAATTCATTCTCGGTGAAGATAATGTCGGTTTAGTTAGCGACAATGATACGCCGTATGCTTATTGGTATGGCGGTTTTGATGATAGCGACGCTAATACTTTTATGCGTCTTCCTGAAAACGCAGATGAAATTATAAAAAATGCTAAATGGTTTGATTTTGACAATTATGAATTAGCATCTTTATAAGAGGAATAAAAACATGAATATTAAACCTGTTACTTCTTTAAGGAATTATAAAGGATTATTACAAGAGAGCGAAGGCGGGCCGATTTTTCTGACAAATAAACAAGGCAAAGGCGCATTTGTTTTAATGGCTCTCCGAGATTACGATAAAATGGAAGCCGAAATAAAATTATTAAGTAAATTATTAGATGCAGAAATAAGTGTAGCAAAAGGAGAAAAGGCTTTAAACGTGGAAGAATTAAAGAAAAAAAATTGATTCGGGCGAACTATAATGATAAGAATTGTATTTATAGAGCCTTTGCCTAATTATGTTTTGAAGGTGGGCTTTGATAATGGATTGTTCAAAACTTTCGATCTAAAATCTTATATGCTTGAAAACAATAGATTTCAAGCATTACTTAGTTCAGAACAATTATATAAACAAGTAAAAATTGACGCCGGTGGCTATGGCATAAGTTGGAATGATAAACTTGATTTGTCCGCAGATGGATTATATGAACACGGCTCGTCTATTGAGTTAAACCAAAAAGTTTTCTTTACTGCCGATCTGCATTTCGGACATAATAACGTAATCCGTTTTGATAACAGACCGTTTTCAAGTGTAGAAGAAATGGATGCGGAATTGATTAAGCGTTGGAATAATAAAGTCGGCAAGGGTGATATTGTATACGTTTTGGGAGACTTTATATGGAAAAGCAGTACAAACACTGCTACGGCTCTTATAAGGTCGTTAAACGGTCAAATAATCCTTATTAAAGGCAATCACGACAGGTTCTTACATAATGCGGCAGCAAAGAAGGCTCTCGCCGGAATTAAGGATTATGATGATATACACGTCAGATTAAATGACGGTAGTGTTCGCAGGTGTATTTTAAGCCACTATTTTATTCCGTTTTATATCGGGCATAGACAAACAGCCATACATCTTCACGGTCATTCTCATAATACGGAAGAATCTGTTGAAGAACGCCGCATAGTAGAAGAATTAAAAGCCAAAGGATATAATCTCAATGTTTATAATATTGGGTGTATGTATTGGAATTACGAGCCTGTCACTCTTGACGAGATTTTAAAAAAATAGGTAAAACATAAATGGGACCTTATTACGAATATTGTTTAGATGACTATGCTGCTCCAAGTTGCACCTCTGGTTATAAATTGTATTACGGCACAAAAGACGATTTGAAATCGCTTTTGAATAATCTCAAAAAAACAAGACAAATAAGCGAGATAGATGTATTTGAAGAGTTTTTAAGCGGCAATGATAATGTTGAAAACGTGGCAGGTTTTTGTAAGGTGCGTTTCGCAAAAGACGTTAAAGTTTTAGAAGAAAAAGAATTTAACGCAAAAGAAACGCTTTATGATTATACTAATCCCTATGAGTTTCATTATTTCCTTCGTTTTGATGAGATGAAAGGAAGACGTATTCTTTTGAAAAGCGAGAAAGGTTATGCGGTTGCACACAAAACTGTTTTAACAAACCCGAAATACAAAGATCGTTTCTGTCCTGACGGCTGGGCAACGATAGATATGTTGTGGGGCTTTCCTGCAATGATTAAAATAAAAGGAACTGCAAACCACTATACTGCGGAAAATTTGTTGTTTACTTTGGAACAAACTTTTAATAGTGCAAAAGAGGCAAGAGACTATTTTGAGCATACAGAGGAAATAGACTTTCAAATGTTTTTTGAAGACGTGTTCGGTGATGGTTAATGTAAAAATGGACTATAATTTGAACAAGTTTTGGAATGCATAATTTTTGCACGCACTTTTTTTTAAATGTGGGGCTCAAGGTCATAGAGCGTAAGGCATCACCGCAAAATCGGCAACAGTCAAGAAAAAGTCAAGAAAGAATGCATAATTTTTGCAAAATTTTATTTAACGCCAAGTAAAAACAAGTAAATATTTTGAATTTGGAAAAATCGCAAAAAAGCCCGTTTTTAGGCGTTTTAGGCTCAAAAATAGGCTTTTTTAATGGTTTTTATATGTTTTTATTTGTATGAAAAACAGATTAAAAAAATGTGTTAGAACTCGCTACGGAACCGAAGGTTAGGGGTTCGAGTCCCTTATGGCGCGCCAACGCCGCCCGCTTTCAAAAAACGGGCGGCGTTTTATACAATACGACCTTGTTTTTCAAGCAATAATTTCATTTGACTTTTTGCCGATAATAGCCTTTGTGTAAAATCACGGCGGAGCAAATTTGCTCCACCGTAATTTTTTGCTCTTAACTTTATACACGATACACGGCGTCTATTTTAGAATACCGATTGACTTTTAAGGTCGGGCGTGCTACCCTTTATTCGGGGGCGCAATATGGAACTATACGAAAAGATAAAAAAATTAAAGGAAATAATCGACGGATCGGATAATATCGTATTTTTCGGCGGGGCGGGCGTTTCGACGGAAAGCGGAGTGCCCGATTTCAGAAGCAAGGACGGGTTGTACAACAACCGCGGCGTGGAGTTTGAAAAATACCCGCCCGAATACCTGTTAAGCCACAGTTGCATAACGCGCGAACCGAAAGTCTTTTTTGAGTTCTACCGCCAGAAAATGGATGCAAGGCACGTTAAACCCAACGCCGCGCATTTCTATCTTGCCGAACTCGAAAAGGCGGGAAAACTGAAAGCCGTGATAACGCAGAATATCGACGGGCTTCACCAGAAAGCGGGCAGCGTTAATGTTTACGAACTTCACGGCACGACCTTAAAAAACTACTGCGTTAAATGCGGGAAAGACTATCCCGAAAACTTCGTGTTCGACACACCGGATCCCGTTCCCCTGTGTCCCGTATGCGGCGGCACGGTGCGGTGCGACGTAACGCTTTACGAAGAGTCCCTGCCCGAAACCGCCGTGCAAAACGCCGTTTCGGCGATAGCGAAAGCCGAAGTGCTTATTATCGGCGGCACGTCTTTGACCGTTTACCCCGCGGCGTCTTTTATAGGGTATTTCCGCGGAAAGCATCTGGTCGTCATAAATAAAGACCCTTTGACCTTGCGCCTTGACCAAGAGAAAGATCTGGAAATAAACGCACCGATAGGCGAAGTCTTTTCCGCCCTTAAAAAGTTAAATTAGGTTGCAAAATTTTCGCACAAACGCTTGCGGCGGGAAGATTCTCCCCGCCGCGGTTTAATATTTACAGATATTATTTACTTCGTAAGATTTGCGGCAACGAGAGTCGCCGCGCCCAAGATGCCCGCTTTATTGCCGGCTTTTGCCGAAACTATCCTGAATTTAAGCCCGTGCCTGCCGCCGTAAGAATATTCGTCCACGGCTTTTTGCAGCACGGGAATTATTATATCTTTCTGCGCGCTTATCCCGCCGCCTATTATTATGACCTGCGGTCTGAACGCGTTGGCGACGTTTATTACCCCGACAGATAAGTCGTCGAGATAATCGTCCACGACCTTTTTCGCCGCCGCGTCGCTATGGTAATAATCGAACGCGGTCTTGCCCGTTACGGCGTTTAAATCGCCTACGTTCCACATTGCGCTGTTTTTGTCTTCTGTCATAGCGCGCTTGGTCTCTCTTATAAGCGCGGTTGCAGAACAGTACGCTTCCAAACAACCTTTTAAGCCGCAGGTGCATTGTTCCCCGTCCTTTTTTAATACGGTATGACCTATTTCCGCACCCGCGCCCGAATTGCCGGTATAAAGGCTGCCGTTTATGATAACGCCGCCGCCTACGCCCGTGCCCAAGGTCAGCATAACGCAATCGCTTACGCCCTTACCCGCGCCGAACTTATATTCCGCAAGCGCGGCTACGTCGGCGTCGTTGGCTATAACGACCTTTAATCCCGTGCGCTTTTGCACTTCTCCGACTATGCCGAAATCGTGCCAGTCGAGATTGTTGGAGTACACGACTTTCCCTTTTTCGGCGTTGATAAGCCCGGGAACGCCTATTCCCACGCCTTCCACGTCGGAAACGCAAAAACCCGCCGCATCTAAAAGACGGTCGCACAGAGCGGCGATATTTTTCGCCACCACCTTTGCGCCCTTGTCCCTTTCGGTGGGAACTTCGTCGCAAACGACGATATTGCCCGCGTCGTCCACTATTCCGCCTTTTATGAACGTTCCGCCGAGATCTATACCTATATAATACTTGCGCACCGAAGTTATAACTATATCGGCGTTACCTTTCACATGGTACTTGCCGTGATTTGCGCTTACGAAGAAACTATCGCCCCTGCGCATTTTATTGCCGTCGATAAATCCTTCGCCCTTTACGCAGGTAACGCAATCGAAAGTCTTTCCGTCGGTAGTAAAGGTCTTATCGGTAACCGAAAACTTTTTCACGGTGAAATACCTGCTTGCGCCGAGAAAACTCTTTTGCGGCGGTTTCAAGGAAAACTTCTTTAAGTTCATAACGGCGAGCGCCTTTTCTATATGCAAGGGACGTTTTTCGCCGTTCTTGTCCGTCCTATCATAGTCGTAAACCCGATAGGTAAGGTTGCTGTTTTGCTGTATTTCCAGAATAAGACAGCCTTTTTTTATGGCGTGCACCGTGCCCGCGGGTATGAAATACGTCTGCCCCTCCTTTACGGGATAAAAATTAAGAAGTTCTGTAATTTTGTTTTCCGCTATCGCCTTTGCGACTTCGTCTTTTTTGACGTCTTTTTTAAAGCCTAAATATATCCCCGCGCCTTTTTCGGCTTCCACGACGTGCCACATCTCCGTTTTCCCGTAGGAATTTTCGTTCTTTAACGCGTACTCGTCGGACGGGTGCACCTGCACGGAAAGGTCGCTTGCCGCGTCGATAAACTTTATCATAACGGGAAAGAAGGGAAACGCCGTTACGTTTTCGCCGAGTTCTTTATCGGTTACCTTGCTTTTAAGCGCAACGCCGTCAGTCAAAGTCAGCCCGTCGGGATGAAAAGACAGTTCCCAACTTTCCGAAACGACGTCCGTGTCGGAATCTTTACCGTAAAAGTCTTTAAGTTTTCTGCCGCCCCAGATATAATCTTTAAGGGCGGGCTTTAATCTGAACACGCTCATATATCGCTTTTATAAAAGTAAAAAGACATACGATTATTTTAATTATAAACGATGTCTTAAACGTTTTTCGGGCAGAATTTTGCCCGCCTACATTATACTACTCCGCCCGCGGCTTGTCAAACCCTTTGAACGGGCGGCGTATCGTAATAATTTTACTCTTTATCGCCCGCGTCCACAGGGGTAAGCGTAAACGCATCTTTCGGCACGGAAAGAGCGAATACCGGCATTTTATACACCGAGAACTTGTCGTCCAGAACCGCCGTAACGTAATCCTTCCAGCCGTTCACTCTCACGAACACGGCGTTTTTGCCGCCGAGTTTGTCTTCGTCGTACGCGCTTGCGGGTAGAAGATTGCCGAGAGTTTCCGTTTCTATTTTGTTCTTTTTGGCGTATTTTTTATTATACACGAAACCGAGTTTATCCGACGCGAGTTTCATTACGTATCTGCCGTCGGCAATTTTAAGGTCTTCGTAGGAAAGCGTCGCCCCGCCCACACGCACGGCGGTAACGCCGTTTTTGGTTTTTACCATACACTCGGCGCAGTTGTCGGAAACTATCTCCCTGCTGTTAAGCCTTACGCCGTTTGCGTCGCAGAAAGATATCGCGGAGAAAGGAAGGTAAAATTTCACTTCGTCGCCCGCTTTAAGTTCCGCATCTTTACAACGGAAAGCGAAATAATCTTTTTTGCCTTCGATTTTAACGAACACGGAAGTGTTGTCGCTCCCCGCGAAAGTAAAATCGACGACGCCCCTTAATTCTACGCTGTCGGGCTTTTCGGTAAGCGAAACGGCGTTGGTAACGATATTCATGCTTACGCAGTCCTTTTCGGCAAAGTCGAAAAGTTTTTCGGCGATTATTTCGGGAATCTTCCATTTTATACCGGCAAACTCCGCTACCCCGCCCGATATCGTGCAGTCGAACTTATTGACCATGGGAACGCCCATTATAGCCTGATTCGTGTCGATGTCGAAAAGGTGCGATTTATCGGTATCGAATTTAAGGTAGACCTTATCCCCCGCCTTTATGGTGTGATCGGTCGGCGTGGTAACGATAACGTTATGGGAAAGTCCCGCTACGGCGGCGTAAACTATCGTTTCGCTGCCGAGATGCTCCACTACGTCCACGGTGGCGGCTATGCCGTCGCCGCCTAAGAAAATGTTTTCGGGACGTATGCCGAACAAAACTTTCTTGCCTATCGCGGATCTTTCTATCAGTTGTTTCGCCTTGTTTTCTTCGAATTCCGCCTTGCCTTCTTCGCCGAAGGCAACGGAAAGTTTCCCGTCGTTACTTAAAAGTTGCGCTTCGAAAACGTTCATCTGCGGAGAACCCAAAAACGTGGCTACGAAAACGTTACAGGGCTGTTCGTAAAGCGTGGCAGGCGAATCGGTCTGCTGGATAAACCCGTCTTTCATTACGACTATCCTGTCGCCCATGGTCATAGCCTCCGTCTGGTCGTGGGTAACGTATATGAAAGTCGTGGCGAGTTTCTGGTGCAATTTTATTATTTCCGAACGCATCTGCACGCGAAGTTTCGCGTCGAGGTTAGACAGCGGTTCGTCGAGTAAGAATACGTTGGGCTCTCTTACGATGGCGCGCCCTAAAGCGACTCTTTGTCTTTGTCCGCCCGATAGCGCCTTGGGTTTTCTTTCGAGAAGGTCGCTTATGCCGAGTATTTCCGCCGCGTTCCTTACCCTTCTTTCTATCTCGTCGGCGGGAACTTTTCTCAGTTTAAGCCCGAACCCCATATTCTTAAAGACGGTCATATGGGGATAGAGCGCATAGTTCTGGAACACCATTGCGATATTACGGTCTTTGGGTTCTATATCGTTGACCTTAACGCCGTCTATGAACATTTCGCCGGAAGTTATCTCTTCTAACCCCGCTATCATACGGAGCGTGGTGGATTTCCCGCAGCCGGAAGGTCCTACGAATACGATAAATTCCTTGTCGGCGATTTCGAGATTGAAATCGGAAACGGCGCGAACGCCGCCGCTGTAAACCTTGTAGATGTTCTTCAATAATAATTTGACCATTATGACTCCTTATCGCCTTTATATAAGCCTTTGCCGACGTATTCGGGGTAATTGTTTTTATTTATATGGATATCGAAGGTTCTGTGTGCGAATAAAGTCGCCGCCGCCACCGATAAGCCGTTAAGGAAAAGCGCATACAGAAAAACACACGCTATCGCAAGCCACGGCGAGAAAAGCGCCGCGAAAAACTTTACGCCGAAGAAAAACGCGAAATGCGCTATCGTCGCGGGAAATGCAATGAGCGCGAAAGCAAACGAGTTTTTCCGCTGCGCAAAGAATTTAAGTTGATAGAAATTTTCGCTTGCGCAAAAATATTCCGCCGCGCCGAACAACACCGCAAGTTGCAGGATAAGCACTCCTATCCCCGCCCATTTAAAGAAGGTTTCGGAAAAGTACAGTAAGTACACCGTTCCGACGACGCAGATAAAAGCGGATATGCCCACCGTAAGCCCGTTGAAAAAGCTTCTTGCCCCCGAAGTTCTCACTGCGGACAGTATCTGCGGGGCGATAAAACATCCTTCGTTATGCGCCTTTTTCTTCATGACCGAAAAACAGGCGTTTCTCCCGACGTACTTTATCCCGAAACACGGCGTGCATATAAGCCCCATGTAAAAGACTATCGGAAATACGGAAGAAAACGAAACTTCAACGTTCACGATAAACAGGTACTCGAATATAAGCGCGACGGCGAGCGGCAGGGAAAAAAGCGCTTCCGCAAGGCTCAGATCGACGAGAAGATAAAAATCTTCCTTTATGATTCTCCCGAAAAGGCGTTTCCGCGTTCTCGGAAGTTCCGCATCGGCGGGGTTTACTTTAAGTTGCCGTTTTATCTTTGCCATAACCGTTCAGAAACTCCAAAAACACGACGGCGGTATCGGTAAGCGCGTCTCCGCCCGAATTAGGCGAAGAAAGAACGATAAACGCCGCGTACCTTTCGTCGGTAAAGGCGAAATACGCCGCGAGATTTTCTTTCGTTTCGTCCGAAATATACGCCCCGTAAACCTTTCCGTCCCGAACGTACCCGTCGCCCGAAACTTCTATTTCCTTAAAAGTTCCTTCGCACTCGGTCTTATCGGCTATATCTTCGGAAACTATCACCACGTCGCAACCATTCAGCCCGACGGTGGAATACTTCGTTTTGAAAACCGAATCGGCGGGATCGCAGGAACTTATCTCCACGGTTTTTACGCCGTAAGCCGACATCTCGGCTTTCACGATATCTTTGAACAAATAATCCTTTACCGTGCCGCCGAAGAATATTTTAACCGTTTCGGTGGGTGCGGGCGCGTTGAAAAGCGAAAACGCAAAATACCACAGCATAACGCAGACTATCGCCAAACCTACGTAGATCACCCAGTCGTAGTAAAGCCTTTTTTTAAAGTAGCCTTTCACTTTTTATCACCCGAAACCACGACGCCCGCGCGCACGTTAAAAGAATACGTCGCGCCCTTTTCGAAGTCGTTTTGGCGCAAAAGCGCGTTGACCGTGCGGACGCTTCCTTCGCAGTCCAGCGTCAAAGTGCGCATTAAAAGCCCGTCTTTCGTTATTTCCGATATATCGGTAAGAACCCCCGTTTCGACGTATTCTTCCGAAACGGTCATTTTTCCGTACAGGGCGATAAGGCTTTTTCTCTCGGCGAAAGGGTTGGTAAAAAACCAGAAAGATCCCCAGGCAAACGCCACCGACAGCGCGATATCTCCCACCATGAACCAAAAATATTCCCTGCCTTTCGACGTTAAAAGAAGCGTTACGGAAACGATAAGATATCCCGCGGCGACCGCCGCGTAAAGTATCGCGCTTTTTTTGAGCGCGGCTTTCTCTTTCAAGATATCGTTTTCCGTCCAGAAAATCATTTATCTATCGCGTCCTTTATCCTGCCGACGAGTATATCGTAACTCTTTCTCGAAAAATGCAACTCGTCGGGCAGGTAATTTTCAAGTATATACTTCCCGTCTTTTTTGCATATATCGGCGGTGTCTATATAAGTGATGCGCTCGTCTTTTGCGGCGATATCCCTTTGCCAAGCGTTTAAATCCGCCACGAAAGACGCAAACTCGTCCCTTGCGGGGCTGGTTTTGGTCGCTATCGTTATTATCCTTATATCGGGGTTGTCGGCTGTAAATCTATCCCAGGTCTTTTTAAAAAGTTCCTTCGTCTCTTCCACGGTATAGCCGCAAACCGGTTCGTTATCCCCGAAATACCAGACGAGAACGTCGGGTGCGAAGGGCTTTGCTATATTCTCGTAATGAAACAACGCTTCGTCGGAAGTAGAACCGCCGAATCCCGCGTTTACGGCGTTATATTCGGCAAATTCGTCTTCCAAAGTCTTCCAGATGGCGAAAGTACTGCTGCCGTAAAACAACACCTTGCAGGGACGACCTTGCTTTGCCTTTATCGCGTCCAACTCCCAGCCGTAACGGTACATATCGACTCTATGCGGTATCATTTGAAATACAACTCCCTTTCCGTCGCGATAAACGCGTTTTTCACTTCCTTGCCCCAGAGAACGTATCCGCACAGACTCATGTGCAGTCCGTCGGAGAGAAAATACGCCTTGTTCGTTATCCCGCTCTTTTTAACGAGAACGCTGCCCGCGTCTATCAGCGTAATATACTCTGCGTGCGCGGCGTTTTCGGCGTATTCCGTAACTATTCCGTTAGCGACGTCTATTTCGCCGTAATAATTCCTGAACCCCGGAACTTTGTTTATCATTATAAAGTAAATATGCGCTTCGGAAAGGTGTAGGTGTATATCGTCGAAAAGCGTTACGAGCGCGTTCCCTGTCTGTTCGCCGTCCTTTCCGTTGTTTATTATGTTGTTTATACCGACGTAAAGTATCACGGCGCGGGGGTTGAAGGGGTATATAAGCCTTTGGGCGAGTTTTTCGCTCCAATGCTCCACCGTAGTGCCGCCGATCCCCACGTTAGCGGTGGTAACGGGCTGCATGTCTTCCACCGAAGTCGCCCAGTTTTCCATAGACGACGAACCCGCCATTATAACTGAATAGGGCGGCAGGTTTACGTTGTTTTCGTATTTTACCGCTTTGTTCTGGTATGTGTCGTTATCGGTAACGGCAAACTCCGCCGAAGCGTCGGTAACGTCGATATTTATTTCGCCTTCGTCTTCGCCGTTGTCGTAGGTTACCGTTACCCGCATGCCCGCGTAGGTTGCGGATTTCACCGTCGTCGCCGAATTTACGGTGTAGTTAAGGAGTTCCTTTACGTTATCGGCGTTCTCTTCGAGAAGTCTTATCGCCGCCCGAGTAAGTTTAACGGTGTTCTCTTCCACGAAACTGTTAAGCACTCCGAATACGTTTATATCCGAACTCTCGTCTTTCTTTTCGGTAAAGGAAAGCGACGGCTCTTCGTACTCGTCCTGCTGGCCGCTTTCGTCTCTTACCCACTTCGCGTAAAGCGTTACGCCGCCGGACACGGGTTCGTCGAAATCGAAAAGTTCCGTTCCTTCAATATCCGTCGCCCAGCCGTCGAACACGAAGCCTTTTCTTTCGGGAACGTCCGTCGGCGCGGATATTTTTTGTCCCGCGGTGATTTTTTGCGAGGAAAAGAGCAAATTATCGCCCACGGCGTAATATCCCGTGGTAAGATTGACTTCTTCGCCCGAAACGTTGGTCATAAAACGCGCGTAAAGTTCAAGCGGAGCATATTCGGCATTTTCGCCGCCTTTGCCGTCGGCGTTTCCGCCGCAGGCAAAAAGCGTGCATAAAGCCGTAACCAGACAAAGCAACACGGCAAGTTTTTTCATAATTTTCCCTCCGAATACACCCCGTCGCAGAACTCGTTAAAGTCTGCCGTGGCAACGCAGACGTATTTGTCCGCCGCACCGTAATAGACGAACATAACGCCGTCTTTTACGCATATTCCCGTCGGAAACACGCACCCGTTGTAATAACCTTGGGTTTCGAAATCGAATTCGGGTTCTAATATAAAGTCTTTCGCCCTTGCTATTATCTTTTCGGGGTTTTTGCCGTCGACGATTATCGCGCCCACGCGGTAACCGCCGTCCTTTTCGGCAACGCCGTGATAAAGGATAAGCCAGCCGTATTTACATTTTATCGGCGGGGTAGAACCGCCTATCTTCTTGTTTTCCCACCAGGTTTTGCCCTGCATTAAAAGTCTGGGAGTTCCCCACTCCGCAAGGTCGTCGGAATAGGATATCCATATGGCGGGGTTCTCGTTTTCGTAGCCTTTGCCGCACCACTCCATGGGGCGGGAAAGTTTTACGAATTTACCGTTTATCTTTTCGGGGAAGATATATACGTCCCTGTCGTCGAACCTGCTGTCGGTTATTCTGCCGAGTTTTTTCCAGTTTTTAAGGTCGCGGCTCACGGCAAGGTGCGTTACGCTGTTGTTGTTTATGAGAAACGTCGGTCCGAATTCCGGCTGAAACCCGAAGTACTCCTTGTCTTCTCTCCAATACTGCCCCGGCGCGAAAGTTCTCGATGCGTAGGTAAGGTAGTAATACCCGCCCATTTTAACCAGTCGCGGATCTTCCACGCAACCGCCGTCCGCACCGTTTATATCGGGCGACAAAACGGGTTTGTCGGAAGTTCTTTCGAAGTTGAAACCGTCCTTACTTACCGCAAGCCCCAGATAGATATAGTGCTGTTTATCGTTGCCCGCGGCACGGTAAAGCATCTTGAAAAGCCCGTCTTCCTCGTCGTAGATAACGGCGGGGTTGAGAACGCAAAGACTTTCCCATCCGTCCCCTATCGGTTTTAATATGGGGTTGTCGGCGTATTTTTTTAACTTTATCATAACTGTCCCTCGTAATCTTCTACCGTAAACTTCGTGGCGTTCGCGCCCGTACCGTCAAAGGTGATTTTGTCGAGATAAACTTCGCTTATCTCTTCGTCGGCGGTGTTGACGATGCCGAAAGTTATTTCGTCGATAAACTGAACCTTCCCGCTCGAAAGCACGATGTTTCCCGTGCCTTCTATCTTGCTGAACTTTTCAAACCCGATGGTGTAGACCTTCCAGTCCGCGGAAACATTGGTCAAGGTGGCGCGGTATTTGAACCTTACGCCCGAGTAGGTCATAAAGATATTGACGTAAACGGTCGCCTTTCCGTCGCCTTTGAGTAAAAGTTTCACCGCGTTTGCGGAAACCGATTTATCCACGACGAAATTGAAAGCGTAGGCGACGGAATTGCTGTTGCCTTTATATTGCATGGCAAGGCTCTGCCCTTCGCCCGAAGCCGTTACGTCCGACAGATACAGGTTCTCGTAATCGTAACCCTTTTCGCCCTTAAAGGCGAGCGTTTCTTCGGTAACGCCGTCGAAATCTTCTACTATACATATCTTGTCGTTTTCTTCCGAAGGCGCAAGTTTATGGGTAAGGTCGGTAACTTCCGACTCCTCGTCGAAAGTAAACCTTACGTTATCGACGTAAACGACGTTGCCCGAAGTGTATACAGGGTGCGGCGTGCCGTTTGCCGCGTAGTAGTAATATTGAAGTCCTATCTTAACGGCAACGATATTTTCCGCGGCAAGCGGAGTTATCTGCCCGAAATATCCTTCGGCGAGTTCAAAATCACTAAACGCCAAAGTGTAGTCCGCCCAGTATTTCGCGAGAGTGTCCACTTTTGCATAGTACTCTTCGCCGGTTGCGACGAACAATGACACTATCATTTCGGCATTGACTTCTTCGAGATAGTTGAACGCCGCGTCGTCGTGCTTGACGGACGCATCCATCGCCCACAGCGATACCGCCGTGTAGGCTTTATCGGGGCTGTCGAACTTGGTGGCGTACATAGCCTGCCCCATGTCTGCCTTATAGCCGAGTTTAACGCAGGTGTTTGCTGCGCCGAAAGCGAAAGATTTTTCTATCGCCATCGCCTCGTCCTTATTAGACTCCGAAAGCATCCATTTGTAGTACATTTCGACGTTGGAGTTATAGCCGTTGAAATCGTCTATCACGCCGTTATCGTCGACGTTGCTGATATAAAGGTCTGCGATTTCGTCTTCCAAATTCGTTACGGCGAAATCGGATATCGTTATACTGCCCGTGGAATATACGTTCTGAACGCCGAGTTGCAGTTGTTTTAAGTAATAGAACTGCCGCGAACCGTCGCCCTTGTATTCCGAAAGCGTGAACGCCATATACGGCACGACTATATAGTCGCCCGATAAAGCCGAAAGTTTGTGTGCGTAGGACCATCTGTCGCCGTCTTCTTCTATAAGCCTTATGAGCAGGTTGCCGGAAGAACCGCCGCCTTCGTGATTTACTTTAAAGCGGAAGGCGTCGCCGTTGACCAGTAATTTTTCCACGGGGAATTTTACGAACCCGTAGCCGTTTATGCCCGAAGGATTGAGTTCGTTAGCCGAACCCGAAAAAGAATAGGTAAACGACGAACCGTTTTCGCCGACCGAAGTCCCGAAATTGTAATTATCGTGTATTATATTGCCGCTTAATTCGTCGAAATCGAACTTATCCACGAAAAGATAGCGGTAATCGTCGTATTTTATGGCGCGCAGATCGCTTATCATGGCGACGCCGTCCCCGAACGACTTTTCGAAGACGAGTTCGACGTATTTTATATAATTGTAGTCGAAAACCTGATTCGCTATCGTCGTGCCGCCCTTTGTACGCAGTTCGAAAGCGTCGAATTTTATAATGACCGTCTGCTTGGCGTTGTGCGCGAGTTTTATTCGGGCGTGCCAGTATTCGTTGTCCTCGTCCACCACCCTTAAATAGGCGTCGGCGTCGTCGCCGCTGTAATAAAAGTTAAAGTAGAAAGCGTCCACGCCGTACATTTCCGTTTCCTGCGAGCGGGTAACGACTATCCACCCGTCGGAAGAAGGTATTCCCTGTTTGGTGTCTTCTTCCACGAAACTTACGACGAGCGAATTTTTGCCGTTGCCGAAAAAGTCCCCGTTATCCACGGAAACCGTGGCGTTGGAGCCCTGTTCGTGCACCGTCCACTCGTCGGCGTAGTTTACGTCGAAAAGTATTTCCTTTTCGTCGGCGGCGAGATAAAACACCCCCGTATCGCTCTTTTTACGCGTGTCGCCGTTGACGGCGGTAACGCGCCAGAAGTAGTCGGCGTTCTTTTCCTTTATCCCCGAAAACAGTTGATACCGCGGCTCGGTGATACCCGTCTTTTTAACGTATATCTTGTCGTCTTGTTGCGAGAAGTTTTCCGAAGAACATATCTCGAACTCGTAGGTGTCGGCGTTATCCGCCGCGTTCCATAAAAACGTCGGAAGAGAATAAACGCTTTCCCCGTCCGTAGGGGATAAAAGGTTTATTTCCCCTATCGCGCCGATGCGCTTTTCAAAAGTTACCTGATATTCGGTAAGACCTTCCCTGTCTTTTCCCTTACCGCAGGCGGCGAGAAAACACAGTGCGCCGATAAGCGCCATCGCCGATATTAAAATCTTTCTTAATCTTTTACTCATATCGCACCTTAAAGTTTTTCGGAAGATATAAAGGTTACGCAACCCGCGGGAATTTCCACGGTAACCTTTCCGTTAAGGTCTCCGTCAACGACGGCGTTGGGCACGACCGTTCCGTCGCTGCCTAATTGCAGGTATTTTTCGCCGAAAACGTAGATATAAAGTTTCCCGCTGCCGTTTATCTTCTTTTCTACGGTAAAGGTCTTTGTAACGGGGTTCATATCGCGGTTCACGGCGATTATTCCGCCGCAGTTACCGTCTTCCGTCACCGCAGCGAGAGTTCTGAACTTATCGTTTTCGGTAAAACTGCCCTTATATATCGTGCTGCCCGCTTTAAGCATGTTGGTAATAAGCGTGGAAGAGTGATACCACGGCCTTAATTCCTGCTTTAACGGCGACGCACCGGATAAGGTGGAAAACATACCCCACTCTTTCGGCGTCATACCGTTTTCGTTGTACATAAAGTGCATAGCGTCGTCTAAATCCCAGTAGCATATTCCGTTCGCGCCCGCAAGAAGGCTTTGTACCGTGAAGTCCGCCATACGCAAGCCGTAGGAATAATTCGCTATATAGCTGTTACAGTCGGTAACGGCGTTCTTGCCGTCCAAAAGTCCCGATTCCCAGATGATAAAGCGGTGCTCGTCCCCGACTTTTTTATCTATTTCCTTTATGGCGTCGTAATTCTTTTTGAGGTCGGTGTAAAAACTCCCCGTATCTATAAGGTAGTTGCTGACGTACAGGTGCACGCCGTAATTGTGGACTATATCCGTCATTTCGCGCGCCACACCCATAAGATAAGTGCTGAATCCCGTTCCGCTCGCCGTAACGTCTCCGCCGATTATATCTATATACCCCAGGTCTCTGCGCACGAATTCTTCTTTTACGTTGGTAACGCCTTCCTTCCATTTTTCGTAGGTGTTATAGGCGTTTTTCGACGAACCGACGTTGCCGACGTAGTTGGGTTCGTTGGTGTTCACGAACCATTTTATACAGGTGTAGCCCTTGTCTTTCACGAGAAATTCGACGAGATCCGCGCAAAGTATCGGCCAGCGCGGGTCGGCGGTGGAATTTTTTATCATTCTCCACACGTCCACGTCTTCGTCGGGCGAACCGATAACGTTCCACACTCCGAAAGCGACCTTTATGCCGTTATCCTGACAGTAGTCTAAAATATCGCAGGTGTTTTTCATCTGCTTGTTGGAAAAATTGTATTTCCACTCGTCGTCGGTCAGATCCACCGATCCCTTGTCGTCGTAGTCGTAAACTATCCAGTCAAGGTTGGTCATGCACCGAACGAGAGACGGATTAAGCCTTTTGACGGCGGCGAGCGTCTTGTCCCACGCGCCGACGGCGAGCTTGTTGGTGTCCTCATAAACGCCCCAGTCTATACCGATACCGTCGAAAGCGGAACTTACCTTACCGCTTTCTTCGAAGACAATTTCCGTCTCGCTTAAATTCGATCCGCAGGCAGAAACCATACCCGCCACGGGGAAAAGCATTATACACATAATTAAAGACAGTAATCTTTTCATTTTACTTATTCAACTCGTCGTTTATTTCTTTTAAGACCTTGTTCCAGGTATCGGTCTTGAATTTGTTCTTATAATCGTCGAGAGTTTTGACCGTCTGCCCGTAAACGTAGTTCATAACCGTGGCGTTGGCGTCGTCGAGCATCTTGCCGGAATTTTCCGCCTTATAGAAGGTGGTAAGCCACTTGATACTCGGATCTTCCACTAATATGCGCAGATTGCCTTCCGAATACTTTTCGTTCATAAACGCCGACCAGTCGGTAAGAATTTCGTAGGAATCCCCGTCCACCAACGGATCTATCGGGAACAGATCGTATCCCAACGTACACATATACCTTAAATATTTCGCGCCGTTGTACTTTTCGATATACTTGCCGTCCAGATCCTTTTCCCAGCCGGCTTCGCTTAAAACCACTTCTCCGTCCACTATTTCGTAGTCGTACCCTTCTTTACCGTAGACCGCCATCATAGTGCCTTCTTCAGAAAGAAGCCAGTCCATGATATCCAGCAGTTTTTCCATCTTGGCGTCGGAAATGCCGCCCGCAAAGAAGGTCGCCGAGAACCAGTTGTCCGTGCCTTCCAGCGCGTACTTGCCGTCGGGACCGGTAACTTTCATTATCGCGGTAAAGTCGTCGAGTTGTTCCTTCGTGGTTACGTCGCTCCTTTCCCACACTTTCTTTCTTAAAGTGGAATAGTTGGATAAAGACAGGTTTTCGTAGAACACGCCCACTCTGCCGCCGTAGTAGCGTTTGGAAACGTCGCCGTCGTTCGCCGAGAACTGGTCGTCGTAGTACACGCCTCTCGTTACCAGATCTTTCGCATATCCGAGCCCTTCTATATAGTTATCGGTCGTATAGGACGCTACCGCCTTTCCGTTCACCATGGCAAAACAATGCGGTTCTTTTTTATAAAAGTTGAGTACCGACGGGAAACCCCACTCCACGTCGGCTATCGCCGAGAACTCGCTGTCTTTATACTTGTTGGCAAAAGCGTTGAGAAGGGTGTTGAACTCTTCGAAAGTATAAACGTCGCCTTCCTTGTACACGTTAAGGTCTTTCGCCCAGTCGCGGCGATAGACGTAGGTAAAGGGGGAAAACGGCGCTTCTTCGGATTTTATATTCTTCGCTATCGGAATACAGTAGAGTTTGCCGTCGAGCCTTAAAGCGTCTATATTCGTCGCTTTTTCTATCATCTTTTTGATATTACCCCATCTCGAAAGGTCGTCGGGCAGGGGTTTTATCGCCCCGTCTTCCGCCCAGAACTTATAACTTCTCGCAAAGTTATAGTTATCGAGATTGAAGTGGAAAACGTCGGAAACTCTGCCGCCGTTTATGGCTTGCTGGACCTGTTGCGTCCAGTCCGCCCAGGAATAACTGGTCGTTTCGAACTTAACGCCGAACTTCTCCTCTATTTCAGCGGTATAGAAGTCGTCGCCGTTCCACTCGTTGAAATAAAGGTTTCTCACGTTAAGGATAAGTTTGCCGTCTTCGGAATACTTATCTTCGTTGCCGCCCGAAGAGCACGCAGATAAGGAAAACAGCGTGGCTACGGACATAACGGTCGCAAGTACGGCGCAAATGAATTTTTTCATAATTTCCTCCTTGATTTTGCCGCAAAAAGCGGCGGATTATACGAAAGTCGCAGGTCTTTGTCAGCCTTTTATCGCGCCGACGACCAGACCTTTGACGAAAAATCTCTGTAAGAACGGATAGAACATCATCATGGGCACTATCGAGAAGAATATACTCGCCATGGTAAGTCCTTCCGAGAAAGTTTCCTTCTGCCCGGGATCTTCTATATTACTGCTACTCGTCGTTATCATTTCGCGAAGGACGAGTTGCAGGGGTTTATAGGCGGGTTCTTCTATAAATAGCAGGGCGTTATACCAACTGTTCCAGTTGCCCACCGCAAAAAAGAGTCCCACGGTGGCGAGCATGGGCAGCGACATGGGAAGATAAACGTGCACGAATATCTGAACGTCGTTCGCCCCGTCTATTTTCGCCGACTCTTCCATATCGGGCGGAAGGGATGCGAAATAGTTGCGCATTAAGAGCATATTGTAGGTGTCTATCGCGCCGGGGATTATCATTACCCAGATTTTATTGTAGAGCCCTATGTTTCTTATAAGGTAGTAGTACGGTATCAGCCCGCCGCCGAAAAACATCGTAACGAGTATCATGTTCATGACGAAATTCTTGCCGAACCACTTACCGCGCGACAGAGCGTAACCCGTGATTACGGTAAAGAAAAGCTGATACGCCGTGCCCACGATAAGTAACAGCAAAGTTACGCGGAAACCCGACCACATGGACGCGCTTGAAAACACCGTGGCGTAGTTGTCGAAGGTTATCTCTTTCGGCCAGAGCAAAAACGGGGTGTTTATATACACGCTTTCGGGCGAAAGCGAGATAAGAAGGGCGTTATAGAAAGGATAAATAACGAGCAGGGCGTATATGCCGAGCACGACAAAAAGCACCCAGTCGAGTTTTCCTATTCTTTTATCGAAGGTACTGCCCTTGGGTTTTAAGGGCATATAATCGATATTTTTGAATTTTCTCATATTATGCCCCTTTCTCCCGAAAGTTTCGCTATCCTGTCGACCGCAAGGACGAGAATAAACGAAACGACGGATTTGAATAGTCCTATCGCCGCACTGCGTTCCGCAGGTTGCATTTCGCGGAGAGTAGAGCGGTAGATATAAGTGTCGAGAATATCGGCGACGTTATAAACGAGCGGGTTGTACATATTAAGTATCTGGTCGAATCCCGCCGACAGCACCCCGCCGACCGAAAGTATAAGTAAAAGTATCGCCGTCGGTTTTATGGCGGGCAGAGTGATATTGAAAATCTTCTGCAATCTCGTCGCGCCGTCTATGTCGGCAGCCTCGTAGAGTTCGGGCGAAATGCCCGCCATGGTGGCGAGATAAATGATACTGCTCCACCCCGCTTCCTTCCACACGTCGGAAGCGAAGATAAGTCCCAGAAAGAATTTCCCGTCGGCCAGAAACCGTACTCTCGTTCCGCCGGTCGCCGAAATTATATTATTGACGATACCGTTCATACCGAAAATGTTCGCAACGAGTCCCCCTACTATTACCCAGGAAAGAAAATGCGGAAAGGTTACGATCGTCTGCACGGTCTTTTTGAAGACTTTCATGCGTATCTCGTTTATCAATAGCGCGACGAGTATCGCGGAAATGAAACTGATTATTATTTTGCACGTTCCTATGAACACGGTGTTGCCGAGCACCTGCCAGAACTTTTCGTCCTGAAAGATAATGGCGAAGTTGCCGAACCCGCTCATATCCGCCCAAGGACTTCCCATAATGCCGCGGCTCGGCAGGAATCTCTTGAAGGCGATAAGTACGCCGTACATGGGAACGTAGCAGAAAACGGCGTAGTAAATTATCGCGGGGATTATCATAAGGATAAGGTATCTGGATTTTCTGATACGTTTCCCCGCGTTGGCGAAAGCCCCGTTTTTTCTGACGATAAGGTCTTTCTTGGTTTTAGTCGTTAAGTTGTTTCGGATAAGAGTTTTATTCATCTTCCGTACTTATTTATGTAATCGAGTATGCGGTTTACTTCGGTAAACGCAAGTCCCACGACGGTATCGGCGCCGCCGTAATAAATGGCGATTCTTCCGGTATCGGCGTCGCAGAGCGCGGCGCAGGGGAAGATCACGTTGGGAACGAACCCGCAGGTTTCGTAGTCCTTTTCGGGAGTAAGAATAAAGTTGGTGCAACGGCGTTTCACTTTGGTAACGTCGTTTTTATCGAGAAGAGCCGCACCCATACTGTAAACGTAGCCGCTGCACGTCATATTCGCACCGTGGTAGATAAGAAGCCAACCTTCGTCGGTTTCTATGGGTGCGCAGCCCGCGCCTATTTTAAGGGTTTGCCACCACTCGTAGCCGTTGCGCATAACGAGAGTGTGTTCTCCCCAGTATTTCATATCGAAACTTTTCGACGCGAAGATATCCCCGAATTTAGTGTGTCCGCTGTCCGACGGACGGGAAAGAAGGACGTATTTGCCGTCTATTTTTTTCGGGAACAGCACGCCGTTGCGGTTGAAAGGCAAAAACGGGTGCGAAACGAGTTCGTAACGGATAAAGTCCTTGGTTTTGCCGAGCCCTATGGAAGGGTAACCGTCCTTTCCGTCGCACCATACGATAAAGTATTCGTCTTCCACCTTTATAACTCTGGGATCGTAGGCGTACTCGAACCTGTATTCTTTACCGTCTTCGTAAAATTTAATGCGTTCTTTATCAAACTTGAAATTTATACCGTCCTGGCTCTCGCCGTAATAAAGGTAGGGAACGCCGGTGTTGGTTTCACCGCGGAAAACGCCGACGAATTTGCCGTTAAAAGGCACTACCGCGCTGTTGAAAATTCTCGAAACGTTTTCGACGGGATTTCTGCCTATAACGGGGTTGCCGGAATATCTCCAGACGGGGGCGTCCGTTACGGGATCTTGCCAGGGGATGTTTTTAAGGGACGCGCCCAGTATTTTTGCCATGTGTAGAAAATTCTCCTTATAAAATATCGGTATTATTTATATTGCCCGTCGAACCGCGTACGACGGTTTCGCAGTCTATTATTATCTGCGAGTATTTTATGTGTTTTTTATTTATGTGGTTGACAAGATATTTGGCGACTTCCCTGCCGAGATCTTCTCTCGGCACGTTGACCGTGGTAAGGTCTATGTTGGAATAGCCGCTGTCGACTATGTTGTCGAAACCCGCCACGGCGTAGTCGTCCGGTACTTTCTTGCCCATTTTCGCAATGCTTTTCATAGCGTTTATCGCGATAATGTCGTTTGCGCAGACGACGGCGGAAATTTCGGGGTGTTTATGCAGAATTTCGACAAACCCCGCGTTATCGGCGTAATTCCCCGCCGCGTTTTTAAATAACAGTTTATATCCCTTAACGCCGCTTACCGCGTTGTCTAATATACTCGCCGAGAAACCCTGTTCCCTTTCGATAAAGGAACTGCTTTCGTCGGTCGCACCGTAGAAAAGAAAATTTTTATGTCCGCCGCGGATAAGGAGAGACGTTATTTCGTAACAGCTGTTGAAATTGCTGTATTTTACCTGTAAATGCCTGCCTTGCAGGTTGTTTTTGGGATCGATAACGACGACGGGGCGACCGGTGTTCTCGGCGGCTTTTACCAGCGCGTCGGGATTGTTATGCATAAATATATACCCCGCGGCGTTGACGTTTTTTATTTTTTCCACGTCTTCCGCGCCGAGAGTTTCTTCGTCGTATATCTGGTATTCCAAATTTACGTGTTTTTCTTCGAAAGTAGCCGTTATAACGCGTATTATGGGTTGCCAGTAATCCTTTTCCAACAGCATTTTGGAAGTCATTACGAGAAGGACTTTACTTCTGGTCTTGTTTTTAGCCCGAAGTTTGCTGAAATCGTAATTCATGGCGACGGCGGCGTGAGTTATCTCCTCGCGCATTTTCTCGGAAACGTCGTATTTTCCGCGTAGCGCGCGGGAGACAAGCCCTTTCGTTACGCCGACCTTGTCGGCTATGTCTTGTATGGTAACTCTTTTCATTTGCTGAAACAATGTGCGAAAATCCGCTTGTTTTCGTAAACTATGCGTCTTTGTTTACGGTTTTCGCGTTTTTTAAGAGCCGAAGATTTTTTCGGCTCTTAAAGCCGTTTTAATGGTAAATGGCGTAGTCCGTCGAAAGAACGCTCGATTTTACCCTGTTTACCCAGATAGCGTAGCCTGCGGAAGTCATGTGTATACCGTCGGTAAAATAGGAACTCACCGCCGTACCGCCTTGACTTACCATATCGACGTCCGCGTCGATGATTTTAAGCCATGCTTTACCCGCGGCGTAGGACGATATCCGCGAATTGAAATCGTTTATCTGGTTTACATAATTATTGCCCTGCCCGTTGCTGTAAGCCAAAGGTATCTGGTTTACGAGCAGGTAATATACGGTGGCGTCGGGAAGTCTTTCGTGCATTTCCGCAAGGAACGCCGTCATTTCGCCGGCGGCGGCAGCCGCCACCGTGCTTAAATCTCCGCCGTGTTCCGCGGCGTATTTTATGTCGTTTATACCGACGTAAAGCACCACGCCGCGCGGGTTGTAGGGATAAATCAGCCTTTCGGCAAGGTTATCCGCCCAGTCGGCTATGCGCGTGCCGCCGATCCCTACGTTATAGGTCGTGGCAGGCGACATATCGGAAGAAGACGAACTCCAGTTTTCTATCGAAGAAGAGCCCGCGAGTATTATCCCGTAAGGGTCTGCCGATAAATTGTTTTCCAAATTCTGCGCCTTGCTTTCGTAAGTGCCGTTAGAAAGAACGTAGTTTGCCGACGCGTCGTTAACGGTTATATATACGGCGTGATTACCGCTGTAAGTATAATTTACCGTTATCACCCCCGCGGAATAACTCGCGGAAGTTACGCTTGCCGTCGACTTGCGGGAATAATTCAATAATTCCCTTACGTCGTTATGATTGTCTTGCAGAATTTTAAGTCCCGCCGCGGTAAGGTTTACCGCGCCGTCCGTTACGGGGGCGTTCAATACCCCCGTAACGGAAACGCCGTTTGCGATATTATTATCTATTTTCTCCGTAAATACCGGTAATACTTCAACGTATTCAAAGGGACCTTGGTCAAAGAGAGTCGGCAAACGCCAGATTGTCTATCTTCATGAACGCATCGCCGGAACCCTGAGCGCCAAGCGAAATGACGATTTCGACTTTCTTGACGGCAGTTCTGTCGAAGCTGACCGTCTTGAGAGCCCAGCCCGCACCGCTTGCAATACTGAAACTGCTGTCTCCGGTAAGAGCGACCAGTTCGTTATTTACGTCGTAAACCTTGACCGTGATATTACTCTGTTTAGCGTTGCCGTTACGGTTGTTTGCTATGGCAAACGAGAAACTGTCCGCTATGCCCTGCGTATTGAGCGAATAGGTAATCGTAGTCGTAGAAGCGCTTGCGGTACCGCTACTTGCATATTGCGCGGAAGCGTATTTGCCGCTCGAATTGTAGCCGTCTCCGCTATCGTTCCTTACATACAGCGTTCTGGTGCTCGTCACGTTACCCGCGGGATTCGATAAAGCACTGCCGCTACTTACGTTGTACCCCTGGAAGTCCTGTACTTCCGCCACCGATGAATAATTCGACAGATCTATCGCACCGGGATCGGGAGCAATATCGGTGTTGTTGAGTTTAAGGTCGTCCATGTACAGATAGTTGGTGCCCGAACCCATATTCGTTACGAAATAGAAGTATTTTACAGCCGTTTCGGGGAAGTTGTATTGCAAAGTGGTGAACACTCTCGAACCGAGACTGTTAGAACCTTCTTTTGCCAGGGTTTCGTAAGCGCCCGCACTACCCGCAATATATATTTCGTTGTCTTCGGTATCCACGATTACTATCTTGTAATTTATCGCGCCGCTGTTAAAGTAGTTACCGAGTTTCACCGAGAAGTAAGACGCAAGCCCGAGCGTGCTGCCGCCGTAATTGTAGGCGTATCTGCGCACGTTGGTGTCCGCATACATGTTGACCACCGCATTGCCCGACGTATTGCCTTCGCGCACGTTCATCTGACCGGAAGCGGGATTGTTGCCTACGTATTGCGTCCAGGAAGCGTTGCTATAAGAGGCGTTACTCGTATAAGTTCCGAAATCCATGTAAAGGTCTACGGGATCGGGTGTCGGCGGATTGAGTTCTTCCGCAGAAGTCGGTATCGCACTGTTGCCGCCGAGAAGTTTAAGGTTGTCAAGATAGTATGCCTTCTGCGAATAGTTGGCGTTCGCACCCGACGTGGTAAAGTAGATGTTGCTGATAAGTTTAAGCACGTCGTCGAACCCGCTTACGCCAAGGAGACTATATGCGGCTGAAGGAATATTGCCGGGATTATAAGAACTGTTCCCGTACGGAATCTGCCAGTTGCTGTCCGTCAGAGAAATTTCAACGTGATACCACTGACCGCCCGATAAAGAAAGGTTAGTGTTTATTCTGTAATTCATATACACACCGATAGAGGTCATTATCTGAACGGTGGTATAACAACTGTTTGAAGTATCGTCGTGCAGTTTAATATCGAAAGCGACCGCTTTATATGCGGTATCGCTCGTAAGCGTTCCCATCGTCTTCCCGAAACGGAAGGAAACGCCGTTTATATAGGGTTTGAATTCTATGGATTTGCCTTCGGCAAGATAGTCGTCCCCGAGCCCTATCGTAACGTTCGCGCTCGGCGCAACCCAACCGCTGTTTTCATATTTATGCTTGGTCCAGCCGAAGATCTGACTTGCGTTAGCGTATTCGGAAGTTTCCAGAATCAGGTCGTTGCCGTCTTTTACCTTTGCGAGATATTCCTTGGTCTGGTTTGCACCGCCGTCCTTATATAAGGTGTTGGTCGTGCCGTCCCAGCCGTCTATCGCCCTTATCCATATCGGCGCGCTGTTGATGGTGGTAACGGTGTTGGCGTTGTACTCGACGAAATTCTCTCCGTCGTCGGAAAGTTCCGTGCCGATCCCCGCCGTGGTCCAGGTAGCCGTAGGATTGTTGTTCGTGCTGGTTACGGTTATCGCCGCGTCCGCTATATGGTAAGTAATTTCCGCCGCCGCGCTGTCGTCTATTTTGCCGCCGTTGCCCAAAGCGACTACCGAAACTTCGTAATCGCCCGTCGTGCTTTCAAGTTCTACCATACGCCCGCCGCCGGTAGTCGTCGGAGAACCGCCGTTCACCGTAACCTGATAGTCGGTAGCGCCCGCTACCGCGCCCCATGTTATACCGTCTTCGTCTATCGACAGAACGGGAGTCGCGAGCGTGCGGTGAGAACTGTACGTCGTACCCGCGCTTTCCGTTATCGTTTCGTAATCGGAAAGGTCGGCGGGAAATCCCGCGCCGGGGGTAACCTTACGCACGAACGCTTTATATCCGTAATTGTGCGCTACGTTGTACGGAATTTCCAAAGCGATGAGTTTATAAGAATCGTCCGATATGTCGAAGATATCTTCCACGTCGTATCTTACCGAACCTTCGCCGCTTTTAAGTCTTATCGCTTCATAATAGGTCTGCGTGTTGTAGTCAACCCCGTCTATCGTATAACCGATAACGTAAGTGCCTTCTCCCACGTCGTCAAGATTGAAAGCCGTCGCGAACACGATATAGTCGCCCGTCTTGGACGTTATATACTTTGTCGCAGTAACTTCCACCTCGCCCGTCGCGAACGCTTTGCTTCTCGGAGCAAGGCTCGCCGCAAATAAAGCGATACTTACGCACATACCGATAAACAGTATCATTATCGGTAAAGATAAAATTCTGCTTTTTCCCTTCATAATAATCCTCCTAAAATCAGTTGGCGTCAAAATCTCCGCCGCTAATCAAACCGCCGTGCGGTTTTTCGTCTTTCTGGTCTTCTTCGCCGTTTTCGTTACCTTCTTCGCCGTCTTCGTCCTGTCGTTCGCCTCCGTCGTCTTCCTTTGCGGCTTCCTTCTCTCCGTCTTCATCGGCGGGAACGGTAACGTCCGTTTCGTTTCCGCCTTTATCGCCTGCGGCTTCTTTTACGTTACCGCAACCGAAAAAAGCGCACGTTGCGAGAAGCAGAACGAAAATGAGCGCGGCAAAAAACCGTTTCATACTAATCGCTCTCCCACTCCGATCCTTCGTAATCGCCTTCTCCCGAATAAGACTGCAAAAGGATGCAATTTTTTTCGAGATAAGTTATCAGGATCTCTGCCTCTTGATACTTTTTCTTCATAACCTTTTACCTCTTTTATTTATTACCTCTTTTTATTTGTTACCTTGCGGCGGCTTCCGTGCCGCCGCAACGTCAAAACCTTTATTATATAGAATCGCCGAACGTCAGGTCGTCGAGTTTCATAAACGCGTCGCCCGTGCCCGCCGTCTGTATGGACAGCACTAATTCTACCTTTTTGACCGCCGTCCTTTCGAAAGTAAACGTCTTGAACGTCCAGTCTGTACCCGCCGCTATCGTGAAATCAGCGGATTCGTTAAGATCCACCACCTTGTTATTGACGTCGTAAACCTTGACCGTAACCGCAGTATTTTTCGCGTTACCGTTGCGGTTGTTTGCTATCGCGAACGAGAAACTGTCCGCTATGCCCTGTTCGTTGAGCACGTAAGATATCGTGGTCGTAGCATTTACCGCGGTGCCGTTACTCGAATACTGTGCGGAAGCGTATTTCGCACTCGAATCGTAGCCGCCGTCGTTTCTTACGTACAGCGTTCTGGAACTCGAAACGTTACCTGCGGGGTTCATCATCGGGAACGAACCCGAATATCCCTCGAAATCCTGATATTCCGCTACCGACGAATATTTGGAAAGATCTATGTCTGCCGCTGTGTCGGTGTCGTTGAGTTTAAGGTCGTCTATATACAGGTACGCACCGCCGCCAGCTTTTACTTCGAAATACAGGTATTTGACGTCGGTCTCTTCGAACTCGAACTCTTTCTTGACGAAAGTTCTCGTCGTGTAGTCGGTGTTGCCGCCTGCGGGAGAAAATACTTCGTAGTTTTCGCCCTTGCCGCCCGCAAGATACGTTTCGTTATCCGATATATCAACTAAGACGATCTTGTATCCTATATCTCTTCCCGAAAAGTAATTGCCGAGACGTACCGAGAAATATTTCGCTTTGCCGAGCACGCCGCCCATACCGTAGGCGTATCTGCGTACGTTGGTGTCGGTGTACATATTTACGACCGCGTTGGTCGTCGCCTTATCTCCCTGACGGATTCTCATCTGTCCGGAAGTGGTATCGGTACCGATAAACTGCGTCCAGCCCGCGTCGTTGTAGTCCATGTTCTTGGTATAAGTTCCGAAATCGAGATAAACGTCCGCAGGTTCTACTTCGAGTTTGGTTATTTGCGTCTGCGGTTCCTGCGCGTACTTAAAGACTATATTGTCGAAAGGTATCTTGGTCGACGCACCGTTGGAAGTCGAACCGTAGAGAATTATGCTGAACGTGTCGCAGAAAGCGATAACTTCGTCCTTGGACGTTACGCCTACCGACGCGCCCATGGTTTCCAGCGCGACGTCTACGTTGTATGCGGCGCCGTTATAGTTTATCTTCCACGCGCTGTCGTATAACGATATTTCGTAGTGTGTCCAGCCGCTTTCAATCGTGCCCATGGGGGCGTTTATATATATCCCCGAATTGCTGTCTTTTACGCTCAACTCCATCTTGGCTATGCCGTCGCCTTTAACGTCGAAAGCTATCGCGTTGTAGCCGGCGTCGGCGGTATAGGTCTTGCCGTAACGGAATTTAACGGTGTTATTCCAGCACTCGAACACCGCGCACGGACTGCCGTCGTAGGCTTCGCCGAGAGAAATGCTCGCCGTCGTCGATTGCCACGTCTGATCGTATTTCTTTATGTCCCAGGTGTCCTGTAAACTTCCGGTACTCGCCTCTTCGGCGTCTTCTATCACGAATTCCGCCGTTGCGGGACCAACGAGTTTAATGCTCTTAACGACGTCTTCGCCGTAGAAAACGCTACTCTCGGCAACCCAGCCGCCTACCGCCTTAAGAGAATAGTTGCCTGCGGCAACGTCCTGATATTCGGTAGCGTCTGTGTTTTCGTATTCGCCGCCGTCCACGGACTTCTGCAATTTAACGCCCGCAAACTCTACGGTGAAGGAACGCCCTTCGCCTTTCGTTATATTAAGTTCCGTTGTCTTGGTCTCGTAAGAGAAGGTCGCTTCTTCGCTGTCTATCGCCGTTTCCCCGCCGACAGCGTAGGCTTTCACGGTATGCGTGCCGACCGTCTCGTTGAAAGCGACGAACGCGCCGTCCGCCCACTCGCCGTCGTCTTCTTTTACCTTGAACGCCGTCGCGGTATCGTGAGTAACGGTTATCCCGTTTTCACCCGCCGTTATCGTAGGTGCGGCGTAAGCCGTTATCGACTTAACGCTCTCGCCCGTATAGAAAATACCGCTCGCGGCTACCCAGCCGCCCGTCGCCTTAAAAGAATAATTGCCTGCGGCAACGTCCTGATATTCGGTAGCATCCGCATCTTCGTATTCGCCGCCGTCCACGGACTCCTGCAATTTAACGCCCGTAAACTCTACGGTAAAGGAACGCCCTTCGCCTTTTTCTACGGTAAGTTCCGTTGCTTTGGTCTCGTAAGAGAAAGTCGCCTCTTCGCTGTCGAGTTTATCGCCGCTGCCCACAGCGTAAGCTTTTACGGTATGTGCGCCGACCGTCTCGCTGAAAGCGACGAACGTGCCGTCCGCCCATTCGCCGTTATCTTCTTTTATCTTGAACGCCGTCGCGGTGTCGTGAGTAACGGTTATCCCGTTTTCACCCGCCGTTATCGTAGGCACGGCGTAAGCGACCTTGATCGGTTCTTCCGGCTTATCTTCGGGCGAAGGAGAGCACGCCGTAAACAAAGACAGCGCGAAAACCATCGTAAGCCCGAGTAAAATTACCAAAAATTTTTTCATAACTGTTCCCCTTTTCCGACCGTTATATATTATGTTTCCGTTATCCGTCGGAACGAAGTTCCGTAGAGTATCATCTCTCAGTCTCATTTTAACACATCAATTTTCACCCTACAAGACTGCACTTTGTAAACAACACCCTGTTTTTTGTAAACAAATTTAAGAAGTTTACGACGCTTATTGCTTTTTTATTTGTCGGAATCCGTCGGAAATACGTTTTTAAACAAGAAAAACGCGCAAGCCGTGCCGCTAAATGCGACCTTGCCTGCGCTTATAGTTTTGGCATTTTATCCGAATTATTTACCCGTTTTTTCCTTTTTTATCGCGAAGAACCGCTCCCGCGCCCGCCGCAACCACCGCCGCCGAAGAGACTATTATTGCCGTTTTCGCCGTTATCTCCCGTGGACGCGTCGGTTTTTTCGGCTTCTTTATCGGCTTTTGCGACAACTTCTGAAAAATATTCGCTCACTACCCTATGTCCTTCCGCGGTAAGGTGCGGATCGGTCTCTATCTTGCCGTAATTTAAGTCGACTTCCGCGTTCACGCACTTTTCCTGCGAACTCTTAACGGCGAAACTTGCGTCCACAACGATTACCCCTTCCTGTTCCGCCATAACGTTGTTGAGTTTCTTTATCCATTTTTCCGAAATCGCGCCGACGTTTATTCCCCCGATCACTATCCCGTCGTAAGGATTATACTGCGTGAAAAGATATATCCTGCCGCCGCCCTTTGCCTTTATCGCCGAAAGTATTCCCGCAAGATTTTCTCCGAACGTTTTTATCGTTTCGTTCATCTTTGCAGTAAATTCCGTGCTGTTCAACTGGTTTTTAATATTTTCGACGTTTTCGTTTTTGATGTTCTTATAGTCTATCCCCTTGTCGTCGGCGTAAGCGTAAAGCGCGTGCAAAAGGTCGTTCGCGCCTATCCACAGTATTATTTCGTCCGCCTGCGAGCAGTCGACGTTTTCCGTTTGCAAAAATTCCAGAAGTCCCGTCGAATCCATACCTATTTCGGCGTAGTTGGTAAGCGAATACCCCTTGTCGTCGGCGTATATTTTAGCGTAAGAGTTGCCGTCCACTCCGTACCCGTAGGTAAGCGAATCGCCGAAGGCTATAACCTTTTTCGTTCCGGCGTACGCTTGTAACGTCGACGAGAAAAGGCACATTATTGCGACCAAAGCAAAAACGCATAAAAATTTTTTCATGGTACACCCTCCGAAACTTTTTCGTAACCCCTTGAATTTTATTGTAACATTACGGTTTACCGCCCGCAAGCCCGCATTTAGTGAACAAATTTATATTTCTTGTAAACAACGTTTTCCGCGCCGCACCGAAACGTGCGGAAGAAAAATCCCGCCTTAAAGCGGGACGTTCTCCATCTTTCGGTTTTTATAAGTCTTTTACGCAACTATCCACCGCGGCGAGAACTTTTTCGGCGAGTTCTTCTTTGCCTTTGTCGTTTTCCAAAACGATATAGCGGGAAAGGTCTTTCTTTTCGTAGTCGAACTGCGCTTTTATCCTTGCCGTTATCTCTTCTTCCGAAAGATTCGACCGCTTTTTGACGCTTTCTATCCTGTCTTTAAGGTCTCTTTTTATCACTATCACCCTGTCGAAATATTTTTCGGCTTTGGTTTCGAAAAGAAGCGGCACTTCCACCACCGAAAGGTCGTTTTTTTCCGCCCGTGAAAGGGCGACGGAAAGCGCCCTTTCCGTTACCGTTTCGGTGAGAAGTTTATACGTCTTGTCGTCCGAAAACGCCTTTTCGGCTATCTTTTTTTTGTCGGCTTTAAGGAATATCCTGCCCTTTATCTCGTCGGGGAATATTTTTTTGAGTTCTTTTAAAAAAGCGCGGTTTTTATACAGTTTTTTCACCACTTCGTCGCAGTTTACGACCTTTATTCCCGCCTTTTTAAGTGCGGAAACGGCTACCGTCTTGCCGCTGCCTATTCCGCCCGTTATCGCTATCTTCATATCATTTCGCCTCGAACCAGTTTTCTCCCGTGCCGACGCTCACGGTGAGCGGTACGGAAAGGGTTATCGCCCCTTCCATTTCTTCTTTCAGTATCTTTTCCACGCGCTCTTTTTCTTCCTTCGGCGCGTCTACTATAAGTTCGTCGTGTATCTGCAATATAAGTTTCGCTTTAAGCCCTTCCTTTTCAAGACGGCGGTAAACGTTTATCATGGCGAGTTTTATTATGTCCGCGCTACTCCCTTGCAAGGGCATATTCATAGCGGCGCGCTCTCCGAAACTTCTTAAATTGAAGTTGGCGGAATTTATTTCCCTTATATATCTCCTGCGCTTTAACACGGTAACGGCGTAGCCCGTCCTGTGCGCGTTTTCCACGTTCTTCTTCATATACTCTTTAACTTCGGGATATTCCGCAAAGTAAGAATCTATATATTTTTTCGCCGTTACGGGGGATATGTGAAGGTTTTTAGCCAGTCCGTACTCGCTTATCCCGTAAATTATGCCGAAGTTCACGGCTTTGGCGCTGCCCCTTTCCTTTGCCGTTACCTTTTCTTTGGGCACGCCGAAAACTTTCGCCGCGGTCGCCGTGTGTATATCCGCGCCGCTGTTAAAGGCTTTTATAAGCGGTTTGCAATCCGAAAACGCCGCAAGCAGTCTTAATTCTATCTGCGAATAGTCGGCGGAAACCAGCACGCCCCCGTCTCTCGGCACGAAAAACTTGCGGAGTTCTTTGCCTTCGTCGTCTCTTACGGGTATGTTTTGCAGGTTCGGTTCTTTCGAAGAAAGCCTGCCCGTAGAAGTTACCGTCTGGTTAAAGGACGTGTGTATAAGCCCGGTTTTTCTGTCGATAAGGGGCTTAAACCCTTCGACGTAAGTGGAAAAAAGTTTCTGTATCTTGCGGTATTTTAGAATAAGCGGTATCACGGGGTGCGCGTCTTCGTAACTTTCGAGTATCTCGGCGGAAGTCGAATACCCCGTCTTGGTCTTTTTGCCTTTGCCTATTTTCAGTTTATCGAAAAGCACTTCCCCCAACTGTTTGGGCGAATTTACGTTGAGATTCGGTTCACCCGCAAGGGCTTTTATTTTTTCGTCGTACTCCTTTAAAAGTTCCGAATACTTTTCGCCCGTAAGGGTAAGCGCGTCTATATCCACCTTAAAGCCCGCCCTTTCCATCGAAAACAGCACGTCGACGAGCGGAAGTTCCACGTTTTTATACAGGTCTTCCATGTCTTCTTCTTTAAGCAGCGGGTAAAGTTTTCGGTATATCCCGTAAAGCGAAAAAGCGGGCGCGTCCTTGTTCTCTCCGTACCTTTCCGCGAGTTCTTCCGCCGTTTCGCCGCCGCCTGAATAGTCGGCGAGATATTTTATAAGCGAAACGTCTTCCGTCGGGGCGGTTAAAGATATTGCCCCGACGTCCGCAAGAAAATGCATGAGTTCCTTTTTATCGAACACGATAAGCGGGGTGTCGCCCGTAAATATCGGCTTTAACGCCGCTACTACCGCCGACGGCGAAAACCCGTAGTCCAAAAGCGTCTCCGCCGCCGTCTTATATCGGTATTCGCATTTTCCGTCGGAAAGGTTTATCCCGCCTTTTGCGATATAAACCGCTATCTTTTCGGCGGCAAGTATCTCTTCGGGAACGGTTAAACTCGTCATATCCTTCGTCTTTATCGGTTCTTTTGTCGCCGCTTGTCTTTTTTCTTCCCCGCCGAAAAGTTCTTCTTTTAGGTAAAGCGACTTAAATTCCAGTTCCCTGAATTTCTGCCGCAAAGTTTCGGAAAACGGCGTTTTAAGCGACATATCTCTTTCCGTTACCTGTAAATCGCAGTCTGTCTTTATGGTGGCGAGAGTATAGGAAAGGTAGGCTTTTTCTCTGTCTTCTTTAAGCCTTTCGTAAAGTTTTCCTTTTATTTTATCGAGATTATCGTACACCCCGTCCAAAGATCCGTACTCTTTTAATAGCGAAACGGCGGTCTTTTCTCCCACGCCGCTAACTCCCGGGATGTTGTCGGAAGAATCGCCCATAAGCGATTTTAAGTCTATTATCTGCTTGGGGGTAAGTCCCGTTTTTTCGGAAAAATTAGCCTCGGTATAGGCTTCCGTTTCGGATATCCCTTTCTTGGTAAACCGCACTTCGGTAGTTTTGTCGACGAGTTGAAAGGCGTCCCTGTCGCCGGTAAAAATAAGGGTGTACAGGTCGGTGTTTTTAGATAGAGTGCCTATCACGTCGTCGGCTTCGAACCCTTCCTTTTCGACGACCGCGACGTTCATCGTTTTAAGAATTTCTTTTAGAAGCGGTATCTGCGGTCTTAATTCTTCGGGCATGGGCTTTCTCGTGCCCTTATACTCCGCGTACATTTCGTGGCGGAAAGTGGGGGCTTTAAGATCGAAAGCGACGGCGACGAATTTCGGGCGGTCTTCGTCTAAAATCTTAAAGAACATGTTCATAAACCCGTAAACCGCGTTGGTGTAAACGCCGTCTTTCGTGGTGAGAAGCGGCATGGCGTAGAAGGCGCGATTTATAAGACTGTTGCCGTCTATCAAAACTAATTTTTCCATAAAACCCCTTAATAACGCTTGCTAAAAGGTGAAAATTGTGCTATCATACAGTACGAGATTTAGCGCTTTTAATTTATTGTAACATAAAAAAAGCAAAAAATACAGGAAAAAACGCAAAACCTTAAAATTTTCCCACGAAAACCTTGCCGGTGTGGTGGAATTGGCAGACGCGCTGGACTCAAAATCCTGTGGTAGAAATACCGTATCGGTTCGACCCCGATCACCGGCACCAAATACGCCCCGAGACTTACCGTCTCGGGGCGTATTTATGCGAACCGAAAAAATAAGGTCGTCGCCTTGCCACAACGCTTTTCGCTTTTATTTTGCCGTGCGCCCTTGACAAACCGCACTTAAAAAATATATAATGTTTCTATGCACGGCAAGCGTAAGAAATATAATCAGAGCAGATACCGTTTTATATATTTTCTCCTCCGCGGCGCGGTCTTTTTGTACACGCGCCTGTTTTTGGGCTACCGCTGTAAAGACAAGTACAAAATAAAGAAAGGCGAATCGGTGGCGGTGCTTTGCAACCACCAGACCGATTCCGATCCTTTTTGCGTTCTCACTTCCTTTAACCGCCCCGTGCACCCCGTCGCCACCGACAGCATTTTCGCGGGAAAATTCAGATCGAAGTTTTTTTCTTCCTTGGGCGTTATCGCCAAGAAAAAGGGCGTAAGCGATCTTCGCACCGCGGTCAAGATACGCAACGTCGTGGAAAACGGCGGTTCGGTGCTTATGTTTCCCGAAGGGAACAGGAGTTTCTGCGAGTTTCAGTTTTATATTTCAGACGACACCGCAAAACTCATAAAACTCTTAAAACCCACGCTGGTGCTGTTTAACCTGCACGGCGGCACGGGTAAAGCCCCGCGGTTCAAGAATAAAAATCGCAAAGGGAGATTTTACGGCGAGATAAAGCGGGTGCTTAAATACGAAGAATACTCTTTGATGAGCGACGGAGAACTTAACGCGGTCATAAAGAGCGAACTTAAAGTTTTCGACAGCGAATCGGGGCTTTTGTACAAGTCGAAAAGGCGTGCGGAATACCTTGAAAGGACATTTTTTATATGCCCCGTGTGCGGGGAAAAAGAAAAAACGTATTCCGAAGGCAATTACCTTTACTGTAAGGCGTGCGGCACCAAAACCGAGTACACCGAAGATTTAAAGCTCAAAAACGCCGACCCCGCCTTCCCCTTTACCCGCATGATAGACTACTGGAATTACCAGAAACGCTATATTAAAAACCTCGAAATAAAGGAAGGGGAAACGATATTTTCCGATAAAGACGTTAAGGTAATGCTCTCTACCCCCTACGAAAAGAGAAAGTTGCTGTACAGGGGCGATATTTACCTTACCGATAAATATCTCGTTTACGGAAAGGAAAAATTCGAACTTAAAAATATTGAAATCTCTTCCGTGGTATCGGGAAGAACGCTGACCATATCGTACGACGGCAAAGACTACGCTATTCGGGGAAACGAACGGTTCAACCCCGTGAAATACGCCTTTATTTTCAACAAACTCGACACGAAAATGAAAGAAAAAGGGACGGACAAATACTTTAATTTGGAGGAAGATTCTTAAATGGGTGCGTGGACTTTCGATCTTTCGCAGTACGGTAGCGTGTGGAACACCGTTATAAATATAGGCGTACTTTTAGCGGCTTTACTTATAGGCAACTTGCTTCGCCGCGTGATACCTTTTTTGCGCAAGGCGTTTATTCCCAGCGCGCTTATAGGCGGGTTTTTAGTATTCGTTATAAATATCGCCGTAAAGGAAATATTCGGCGTCGAGATAGTAGACAGAAGGATAATGCAGGTGGTTACATACCACGCTTTGGCGATAGGATTTATCGCCATGTCCATGAAAATCGTCGAAAAGAAGAAGGACGGGCGCGGGCTTTTCGTCGTACAGAACGGGCTTTTGACCGGCGGAACGTATATGCTCCAAGCCGTAGTCGGCATCCTTATAAGCCTTGTGTTTTTCTGGATAGGCGGCACTCTGTTTTACGACACGGGGGTACTGCTTCCGCTGGGGTTCGGACAAGGTCCCGGCAACGCCCTTACCTGGGACGTTATTTTCACCGCCGACGGACACCTTACGAGTAACGGCTCGTTGGGACTTACCATTGCGTCGATAGGTTTCGTGGTGGCGTCCGTCGTCGGCGTTATCTACATAAATATATATAAGCGCAAGGGCGAAATAGTAAAAAAGGAAAAAACGCTCCTTCGCAGCGTTTCCGACTTTGAGACCGACAACGAAATAGAAGATTCCGAGTCGGTGGATAAGTCGTCTATACAGTTTGCTTTCGTCGCGGTAAGTTATCTTCTCGCGTTTCTCATAATGTTTTTCTTCAAAAAACTTTCCGACTGGA
>JAEEGH010002434.1_pt1 | contig 50461 bp, 46 predicted proteins | sample 9134181 | NCBI WGS metagenome assembly JAEEGH01 (sample SAMN16246544, study PRJNA631951) | gut metagenome | biome: gut microbiome; feature: rumen; material: DP-attached | host: Bos | place: Iran: Karaj | collected 2018-10
ATCTCCCAGAGACAGTTAGCTTCATAGGTGAAGATGCCTTTGCCGGTTGTACCTCCCTCCAAGGTATTTACTTTGGGGAGAGCTCCCCGTCTGCTGTCAGGGGGATTGAAGGAAGTAGTAATGATACATCAGAGGAAGTGGCCAGATACAACCTTTCCGGCCGTCCTTGTTCACCAAACGATAAAGGCGTTCAGATTATAGTTTACTCCGATTTTACAACCAGAACGGTCATTTCTGATTAATATATGAATAGGCCATATATTATTTCACGAATAACCGAATCTCTAAATAGAGGTGAAAGTACAGAAGAGGCCTTCGAAAGGTTCATATACTATTGCATGTTCCTCGACCGAAATTATCCAGCAGCCAAAGCGTCCAATAGCCCAACTCCTTTAGAAGTTTGGGAGAAACTCAAGGACAATGGTGTTATCAGTCAAGAAGACATCTTTTTGAAGCACACTAAGGTAGCAGATGTTATTTATGACACGGAATTAATCGTCAAAATACATCCTTCATTAACCGTGGCCGTGGAAAGCTACGATGGGTTTAAGGTAGCCGTGAATGGGGTAAGCAAAGTCAAGAACTGGGTCTCGAATCTATCTGCAGAAGAGACTGCTCAGTGGATGATTCGCATGAAACAAAATATGCCAGGCTATATAGCGGAATGGGATGAAATACTGAATACAGTCTCAAAAACACTCAAAGGACAAAAGCTGGCAATGAGTGTCATCAATGCAATCATCGTTAATGTGATGAATAATTATCAGAAGGTTAAGTATGCAATTAAAGCGCAGAAAGCACGGGCACGAATAGATTTCATACTTCCCAACGGAGTTTGTAAGACTATCTATGCCTACTGGAAGTCATACCCCCAAAAACTGCCTAATCAACTTGAAGAATTAAAGGCACTGATTGACAAACTTGAGATTTGAATATGCAATACACAAAAGTACAGATTAACAGTAACATCCGCAGAGCGTTGGAAGACGGCAGGAGCAACGACGATGCTCTTGACCTCTACCTTAAGATGAATATGGAGAACGACCTTGGCCCCGAACGCCCCTTTATCAAGAAGGGGCCTTCACCCTCCGATGTTCACATGAACCTGATTGGCAATCATGTCATTGATAAGGACGATTTCAAGCTTGAAGTGACAAAAAAGGCAAAAATTCCGGTTCAGCGGCTGGTAGTCAAATTATCACCTACATGCACGCTCTACGCAGAGACATATCACTATTCAATGCATGTCACCCTCAATGAGAAGATTCTGACCAGCATATACTTGAAGTCATACCGAGCAGAGGATGTCGCTCTGTGGCTGATACGTCAGAAGCAGCATCTTGATCAGTACATGGCCGGTTGGGATGCCGTCTTAAGCCAAGCCGGCAAAAAGGCCAAGAGCAACCGTATGGCATTCCTCGGCATTCGTGCTATGATCACTGAAGCCATGAAGGACTACCCGCGTGTAAAGTACCAGATTATAGAGCAGAAACGTCGTGCTCGGGTCAAGGTGATGATTCCCAACACACATCTTGGAGTTTACCTCGATGGCTGGTGGGGGTCATACCGAGACAGCCTTCCACGGCAGATTGAGAGTCTAAGAAAGATCCTCGACGTTCACAGCAAGAGCATTTTAACGAATTACTTTATTTATCACTAAAATACTTAGATACAGTTGCAATATGGCAGTAATGATTAATATTTCAGAACTTAAGGAGACATTGGAGTCCACTCCTTCTACACAGAACATCATGCTCGTAGGCAAACACGGCATCGGTAAGTCAGAGATCCTCACCGGCTATTTCAATAGCAAGGGAATGAAAGTGGTTACCCTGTTCCTGGGACAGATGGCAGACCCTGGAGATATCATCGGTCTTCCCTCAAGGGTGGAGAAACAGAATTCAGACGGTAACGTAACCTCACTTACCGACTTCACACCACCCTATTGGTTTCCCCAGGACGGCAAACCCATTGTCCTCTTCCTCGACGAGCTAAACCGTGCCCGTCCCGAAATCCTTCAAACAGTGATGGACTTGACCCTTAACCGTAAGTTGGCAGGCAAGGCACTGCCCGAAGGCAGCTATGTCATATCAGCTGTGAACGATGGAGACGAGTACCAGCTCACCGACCTTGACCCTGCGCTCGTCAGTCGCTTCAACATCTATGAATTCAGACCTACCGTAGAGGAATGGCTCAACTGGGCTGCAGGACAGGGAGTTGACGAGCGTGTCATCAACTTCATTCAGGACAATCCCGCCTGGCTTGACGACGATAGCAGTGACAAGAAGCGCGACTATCAGGGACTCGACAAAAGTGCAGACCGCCGCGCATGGAAGAAGGTATCCGACATCATGCTCAAAGTGGAAAGTCTCAAGGACATTCACAAGCGCATCATCGCAGGCATTGTGGGATCAGGCGCTGCTGCAGCATTCATTCGCAGTGTTCAACAGCACAATGTCATTACGGGCAAGGACCTTTTGCTGAAGTACGATAAGACCATGAAGACCGTGGAGAAGTACCAGCTTCATGAATATGCCATCCTGAACGAGTCAGTGTTCCGCTTCCTCGAAAATACTAAGTTCGACGAACGCGAGAAAAAACTTGTTGCCAAAAATCTCTGTCTGTACATCGACTTCCTCTGCACAAAGAAGAAAAAGGAGGCTCTTGCCAACTTTACGAGCATCTTCGAGAAGGGCACCTATGACAAGGCTACTGTCTTCATATTCTCTAATGCCACCGAGGTGTACGATACGCTCAATGATTTTGTAAGGGAACTATAGTATGCTAGAACGTATATCAAAGATCACTGAACGCTGGTTTCTCAGCGAGGAACCCCTATTTTCTGTTTTCTGCACCCATCGGGTTGCTGAGAACAGCACCATGGCGTGCCACGTCCGCGTAGGAAAGGGTGTCATTGAGGTCAACCCTATCCTGTGTGAAGACGTTAGCGACAAGGAATTGGAGGAACGGCTCCGTGTGGAGGTCATCCGTATTCTACTGAAGCACCCCTACGACCGTCAGCCTGATAGTTGTAGTCTCATGGCCAGAGCATCAGGTAGTAACTGTGTCATTGGCGATTCCTACCACCTTCAAAAGGTTGAAATGGAGAAGCCTGCCGACTTTGCCCTGCCTTCCAACCATCACTTCGAGTTCTATGCGCGCTGTATACAGAGACAGCTTCAAATGATGGACGGACTGGGCCTTACAGATGAAGACTCCGACAACCAACAAAAAGCCGATATAGCAGCTAATTGGCAGCAAGACGATCTGATGTCAGCACAGGTCAACGAGGTCATACGTAACATTCATTCGTGGGGCTCATTGTCAGGCCATTTGGTTGAAGAGATTATCGCTTCCACCAAGGCACGAGTTGATTACCGCAAGATTCTGGCCGGATTTCGGGCATCCATTTTGTCCGAGAAACGTAAGCTGACTCGCATGCGCCCCAACCGTCGCTCAGGGTTCGACGCTATGGGAAGCCGCTACGACTTCACAACGCACATGATTATCGGAGTGGACTGTAGCGGAAGCATCTCAAAAGAAGACCTCCGAAACTTCTACTCCACCATCAACCGCTTCTTCCAATACGGCATCAAGCAGATTGACGTTGTACAGTTTGATGCAGTTTTGGACGAGGTGCAAACTCTGCTCAAAGCGTCAGAAAACATTAAGGTCACTGGACGTGGCGGAACATGTTTCCAGCCATTCATCGACTACGTGGCTGAGCATCCCGAATACGACGGTGCTCTCATCTATACTGATGGCTATGCGCCCAAGCCCACCATTCCAACCAATATGCGCACACCCCTTTGTTGGGTACTTCGTTCAGAAAAAGAGTTGGGAATGAATGAACAATGGATGTGTCAAAGCGGTAGAGTATGCGTCATTGAAAATCCTTAATGGGCCCAAAACCGTCATTTCTGATTAATAAATGTTATAGAAATCGCATTATTTACACTTTTATTTGTATCTTTGTCTCAAATTTAAAACTTAGGATACGATCTTTACTGAATAAGGGCCCTATGGATACAGAACTTAAAATAAGCGGATTGAATCAAGTATATGGTGTGGTTGACAAAGAAGTGACTGAGATTGTCATTCCTAATACTGTGGTTTCTATCAAACCTAATTCATTCAAGGGATGCAAAAAGCTTAAGACTGTTAAAATACCAGATTCTGTTAACACAATTGGCTCAAGTGCATTTGAAGGATGCTCTTCATTGAAGGAGATTGTATTGCCTCTGAATCTTTCCATAATTGATGCGAATGTTTTCACTGGTTGCACTTCTCTTCGCAAAGTTTATATTAAAGATTATGTTGATAAAATCGCTTTGACTGCTTTTATTGATTGTAAGCGGATTGAGGAGTTTGTAGTATCAGAAGACAATTATAAGTTCTGTTCCGTAGACGGCAGTATATATAATCGTAACAAAAATATTCTCTATAGAGTACCTGCAAAGACAAAACTAAGAAATTTTGTGATTAACAAGAAGGTTAAGAAGATTGAGGCGACAGCTTTTCGTGGTTGTACAACAATTGAAACTGTTAACTTTCCAGAAAAAGAAACTGTTTTGCGCAGGAGCGTATTTGAAGGATGTGAATCTTTAAAGGAAATAAGCTTACCTGATACAATTTTTCAGGTTGAGGACTCTGTCTTTTCTGGTTGTAGTTCACTTAAGGAGATAAAATTACCAGATAATGTAACTTATCTGCCTTACTATTGTTTTAAGGATTGTACTTCTCTTGAAAAGATAGAATTCCCAAGCAAGTTCTGGGGCATTCAAGATACTGCATTCCAAGGCTGTACCTCTTTGAAAAACGTCTCTTTACCTGCCAGCACTTGCGTCATAAACAATTCTGCTTTTGCTGGCTGTAAATCCTTGGAAAGAGTTGATATCAGTCCAGACAATTCAAAATTTGCTTCTGTTGACGGAATTGTTTATAGCAAAGATCTGTCTAAAATTGTGCTCTATCCTTCAGCACATCCTCAGGATTGTTATACAATTCCAAATTCAGTTAATCATTTACGTAGTGGTTTATTTGATAACTGCATAAATCTTCGTGATATCCATATCCATGATTATGTGTCACTGGAGTCAAAGACATTCCTTAATTGTTCATCCTTATGTGCAATTCATGTGGGTGTTTATAGGCTTGCCAATGCTCCAATAGATAAGGATGCGTTCTATGGTGTAGATAAGAAGAGTTGTGTGCTCTATGTCCCCCAAGGACTTGCTGACGATTATCGTAGACATCCAGCCTTCTCTTCGTTTGAAAACATTCAAGAAGAAGTACTTCAAGAGAATAATATGGCGGAATTAGATATGGTTGAACTCGGTTCTGATGGGAAGACTCTTATTTCTGTGAAAGAACAATTTAAGCCATACATCACCCATTTTGACATACCCAGTGGAGTTACGACTATTGGCAAACATGCATTTGAGGATTGTTATTCGCTTGAACACATTTTATTCCCAGAGACACTTGAAACCATACAAGTCGGGGCATTTAGAAGATGTCGCAGTCTAAAAGATTTGTCTCTCCCCAGTAGTCTTCGTGAGATACAAAATTTTGCATTTGCTGAGTGTAGCTCGGTAACCAGTAAGTTCTTGCCAGAGGGTGTCAGAAGGCTTGGATATGGAATTATTGAAAAAGTGTCTGTTTCAGAGATATTCATACCATCAAGCGTGAAGAGGATTGACCCAAACGCTTTTAGGGGCTGTGGCCAGTTGTCGGAGATAATAGTTGACCAAGCAAATCCTTATTTCGCATCTTTGGAAGGATCGTTGTATAACAAGGACATGACAGAACTTATCTGTGTCCCATACAATACTAACATCAAAGACTTCAAGATTCCTGATAGTGTTTTATCTGTCTCTAAAGATGCTTTCCACAAATGTGCTGGCATCAAGAGCATAAGTTTAAACAATGCTATAGAATCTTTCCCCGTTGATATTTTTAGTGGTGACCTGGTTAATTTGGACAGTATCACTGTTGGTGGGGAATCCAAGTTGTATCAGGTAAAGGATGGAGTTCTCTTTTCTAAGGATGGCACGGAACTGATAAAGATGCCTCGCAAAGTCCAAGTACAGGATTATGTAATTCCGGATGGTGTTAAAAAGATTCACGATCACGCCTTCAAGGGATGTGGAAAGCTACAGACGATTACCATACCCCAAAGTGTCTCAGAAATAGGTCATAGTATCTTTGATGGCTGTAAAGGAATAACAACTTTAAAGTTACTTTGCGCCCTTTCCGACCTCTATTGGTATACTTTCACTGAATTGGATAAGAAAAAATGTAAGGTATATGTTCCTGAGATGTCGTTCAGATATGGATTCAAAGGAACTGCCATTGAAAACTTTGATGTCTATTCTCTTAAAGAACTGGAAGCGGGTGCTAATCCCGATTCAGAAGTGATAGTGGAAGTAAGTGTTGATGAAGCCGTTATGATACCTGCAGTTATCTTGTTTCCATACATCTTAAGACCTCCGACCAGATCCAAAGTTTTTTAAATCTTACAATCAGAGGGAAATAAACGTTAGAAAAATCGACATGGAAAATAGTAATATCTGCACGATATTACTGTTTTCTGTATTGGGAGGGGGTATATCCCGTGCAGTTTTTGAAGAACTTGGCGAAATAATTCTGATCAGGATAGCCTACGCGGGAACCGATCTCGCTTATAGGCAGTTCCGTTCTGGTAAGAAGGATCTTAGCGAGGTCGATCCTCAGGTTCTGAAGGTAATTAAGGCAGGTCATGGATGACTGCTTCATAAACAGATCATTGAGCTTGTTGCGGTTGATCGCGAACTTTTTTGTAAGGACGTCGATAGTAATACGGTCAGCAATGTGTTCGTTAAGATATTCGGTTATCTTAGTAAATTCTTCCTGTTCCGGATCGTCAGTGCTGTCGGGACTTACTTCCACATATGAGTAGATGATCAGGTGCAGCATCTCCATGAAAAACGATCTGCTCCTGCAGGGCCAGTATCCGTCGAGCTGCCCCCGGAGTTCTTTCTCCATAGCTGCGAAAAGTTCTTTCAGGCGCTTAAGTCCGTTAAGCGGAAGAGAAATGATTTTATTGCATACGTTCGGGTACATTCCGAATGGTCTGACTAGCAGATAATCCTGGAAGACTGACTGTCCTTCCGTTTTCCCGAATTCTCCGGAATCGATCCTCCCGAACGTAAACTCATCGCGTATAACTGAAGGCTTAAAGAATACGATACAGGCTTTTATGGGTTGATCTATCTGATATTTGAGCCTGTCTTTTTGCGAAAGCATGATAAGCGCAGGTGCTTTTACTTCACGCGCAGAACCAGCGCTCCTGATCCCTAGAATGCCTTTTTCGAGAATGATGATCTTATATGTCGAATCATCATTAATGTATTCTGGGAGGCATTCACATCTCTCAGTGTAAATGTCAACTATCCTGTCCCAGCCTTCCCAGTGGCATTCGGTGTAGAGCTTCATTTGTTTTCCGTCCGAAAATATCAGTCCTTTAATATCAGGGTTATTATAGCGTAAACAGTCATGTTGTTGATTATCAAAGATATTATCTGTTATTCTTAATCTGCGTATCCGCACATGATCAGGGGGTAATAATAATGAAAAAACACGTAAAGATCATATCATTGGTTCTTACTTTTTCGATGATTCTTGCAATGTGCTCATGCACGTCAAAACCTTCTTCGGGTTCGGGAATCGTTCACAACGACGCGCAGAGCAAGCCTGAAAAGCCTTACGGCGTGATCGTAGATCCGGTTCCGACGGCCACTGATCCTACAGATTCGACACCGACGCCGACTCCGGCAACAGCCCCTGATCCGGATGATATTGACATGACCCTCTCCGATCTTATGTACATTTCGGACCTGTGCATCGGTATTACACCGGATGCTGCTACCGAGCTTTTGACGGCTGTTCTCGGAATAGATAAATATCAGACTTATGATGATCATTATGGTTCTTCAGGACTTCCCATGGAGCGTACCTTAAGAGACCTCAATAAAGATGTCGTTGTAAATGGTGTCGTGTTCAAGAGCATCGGAATCTACAGCAATGATTCCGGTATTGTTCTCGGAATACAGTATACCGTAAAAACAGCGATCTTTGAATCTAACGAGGCTTTTGACAGCGAACAGTTTTATAACACGCTTTATCCCGTATTCTGCAATAACTTCGGCGATCCGGACGACGGTTATGCCGCTTCCTGGGTTGACTTTGATAAAAGCGGAAATTACGGATGGAGATACGGTGATGATTGCTGGGTATCCATGTTCTGGGGTGTGAGCTGCCAGTCTGTAAAAGGCAATGATCAGTTCATAATCGAACTGGAGTGTACGGATCCCGAAAACCACATTTCCGGAATCGCAAATACAACGACGACACCGGCACCCACAGTCGATCCCGAAGATCTGACCGATAATACCTATGAGGATGTTTACGAAATGATCGGCAGTGTTGTTGGTCTGGACATCAAATCTGCAGAGAACAAGGTCAAGGATTTCTTCGGTTTTGATATCGGAAAAGCTTCCATAAATGAAGGCGAGTCAGGCATCTCGACAGCATATTCCTACAACGTAAACGTCATGATAGAAGGCGTGGTATTCAACCAGATAGAGCTCGATGTAAACATGGACGGAAAGGTCTTCTACGTTGGTTTCTTTAACAGCGTGGATTCAGATGAACTCCTGATGGATTACTGTGCGTATTTCAAAGAGATACTCGATGATTTCATGGGTGATCCGGATATGGAGTATCCTCTTGATGACGACAATACCATGATAGAGTTCTACGATTATTATGTAGACGGCCAGGTTTATGTAGCCATCGGCGCATACTACAGCGGTCTGGGCTTCAGCAGCCTCTGGCTTACATACAGTGACGATTCTTTAAGGTAATTTAGTTAGCGGTCTTATTCTTCAAAAGATCTGCCTGCATTTTCTGCGGTCAGGCGTCTTTTCTCGAGAGTCTTATTGAACATCTCGTCTGCTGCAGGCGGAAACATATCGTAGATGACACGGGTGCCCTCTTCGGTAATTCCGCCTTTGGTCGCGACTCGTTCCACCACCTCGTCGAATGAAAGGTCTTTAATAAGCATCAGGTCACCTGTCGCGCTCATGGTGTTCAGCACCATCTTAACTATCTGTTCGCGGGGAATATCCGTATGTGATCCTGCTGACGTGCAGATGACGTCGAAGATCGAAGCTATGAAGCCCGGCATGCAGCTGACAAGCTCGGAGCCCATGCCGACTTCTTTTTCGGGCAGTTCGATGACTTCACCGATGGTGCCGAGAAGTTCACGGAGAACATCCTTGTCACGGTCTTCAACCAGACCGTTAAAGCATACGATGGTCTGTGAACGGTCGATCTCTGCCGTGAGGCTCGGAATGACTTTTGCGGTTTTATGGTCAATGACCTTTTTGATCATGTCGAAAGTGATGCTGCCGTTAAGCGTAACGAGCAGAGCATCGCTTTTAAGGCACGGGCCGATCTCCTGAAGGACTGATTTCATATCGGCAGGGCGGACGCATACAAAGACGATGTCGGCTGCAGATGCCAGCGCTTTGTTATCGCAGATAACGGCAATGTCTTTTGCCTCTTCAAGCTTGTCAGGTGTCCTGTTTGCAACAAGCAGATCGCTTTTGTCGATTTTGTAATTTGAAGAGAGCTTCCAAAGAAGCATCTTACCCATGCTTCCGTAACCGATAATTCCGATCTTCATATTATGAGCCTCACTTTTATCTTATATGTCCTTCGCGGTATATTACGATCCTTCCCGTGTCAGGATTTGATACCAGTCCATGACCGGAAGTTCCTGTGCCGACAGGAGAGTATTGGATTATGACATAGTTCCTGATATCACCTGCACCGACTTTGTCGAATGCAAGATGCACAGGAAAGTCGTCGAGCGAATAATCCGGATCGTGTGCATCTCCGACCTTCATCAGAAACCATTTCGGGTAATAGTCTTCGCCTTTTGATCTGTATTCTGCGATCAATAGATTAATGAGTTTATTGTAATCATCTTTTTCAAGTGTAAACGCGCAGATATAGAATGAACCAAGACCGGTGTTCTTGCAGTAAAAACGCTGGTACTTTGCGTTTTCCGGTATATCAACGGGAAACCTTACGCTGAAGTTTTTGCTGAATTCTTCGTATGAATCATACTCCCATTCTCCCAGCTTCATTCCGAATCTTCCGAATAGAACAATGCCGATAACGGCGAGAACTATGATTACGGGTATGAGGATCTTTTTGTTCATTTGGGACCGTTCTTTTCCTTAAGATACTCTATAGCCTTTTCGAGGACCTCGATCGTTCCGGGCGACAGGTTGTCGGGAAGGCTGTCTATAGGGAAGAAGGCCTGCTCGATGACTTCCTCTTCCTGCACCTTCATCTCGCCGGAGTACTCGAAGCACATGTAGACGGCACCTGCGAAATAGACTTTGTCCTGATTGGGGTATTCGTAGTAAGTGTCTTTGCCTGATCTGAGCATGAGAAGATCCAGATCGCCGCAGAGGAGCCCCGTCTCTTCCTGTACCTCTCTTCTGGCGCACTCTTCAAAGCTCTCGGCAAGCTCCATGGAACCTGCCGGATAAGCCCAGTAACCGTTGTCGGCACGCCTGCCGAGCAGGATCTCACCCTTGTCATTTACAAGGATCACGCCTGCTCCCGTAAGGATTATAGGGTCATGTCCCCATTTTTTACGTATGTCGAAAATATATCCCAAAGTATTATTCTCCTGTTCTATGCGTAGTAGTGATACTGGCTTGCGATCCATATAAAAATGAATGCAGACAATATTTCAGTTGCCAAAAGAATGCCGGAAATGACTATGCATACGGTTGCCCATTTGCTTTGACGGTTCTTTATCTTCGCTATTACAGCAAGGATGATGCTTCCGATCATGCCGCATGTGCAGCAAATGACCATTACGATCATGGCATCGATCACGTCCGTATCCTGTTGTCTCTGAGTGGCCGCATCAAGCCATATCACCATGCCCACAGGAGCGAGCAGGTTGCTGATGATCATCAGAGCGGTGGAAAGCCCGCACAATAATCCGGAAAGACCTTTGCCTTTTTCAGTGGACATACCGGTACTCCTCTCAGTCTTTTCCACATTTTACCATTGTTCCCGAAAACGTTTTCAGGTGGTTCCGTAAGTGTTCATGAGCCAGACGAAGAAAAAGGCGACCAGGAATGATTTCACCATGTTAATGCTGATATAAACTATGTTTGCCACGGCCCATCTGCTTTCGCGGTATTTGACCTTGGCAATTATCGAAAGGACCAGGCTTCCCACTATGGCAGCTCCGCAGGTTATCAATATGAACGTAGACTGGTTTATGTATTCCTGAGTTCTCTCTAATACTGCCATCATGTATAGCAGAACGCCGAACGGGGTCACGCCGAAGAACAGGCATGAGATGCCGGTTGCTATGCCGCACAAAGTCATGGCATTCGAGATGCGGCTGTCAAAGATCAGATAATTGTTGTCTATGTGATCATACTTATGTGTATACTTTTGTTTTTTCTTCTCTTTTTTCTTTTCCTTATCGGTTCCCATATTCTTTCAGTCAGCCTGTTCCTCTCACTTTTCTATCCTGATATTGGTAATCGCGCACTGGTCTCCGGTGAGCGCAACATAAATGTTCTTCGGCTCAATGCTCAGTTTGGTAAGTGCCTTTATTGATATTCCTCCGTTTTCGGTGGTGGTGACGATATCATTTCCTTCTCTTACGATGTTGACCGTAACATCATAACCTTCGAGATTAAACTGTTTCCAGTAATTCCAGTCCTTGAAATCACTTGTTTTGGTGACTTTAAGATCCAAGGTGCTGTCCGGATCTCCTTCCCAGCATTCACCGTCAAGTCTCATAAGCGCAAACTCCCTGTAATCCTTTCCGTCAACTGTGCCGGTTTCAGAATTGAAAAGGCAAATAAAAGGACAGTGCCAGACAAGTCTTGCGGTCGGAAGGCTCATCGTGTGGAATGAGATCTTCAGTTTATCTTTAAGAAGTATACCGTCTGTGGAAGAAGACCTGTATCCGTCAGCCTGAACATTCGGCACGTCGCCTTCAGGAACATTGATGTAACTGATCTTTTCGGCGATCCTCGGAATGTAATCCTCAGGTTCCGTGTGGTCAGACTGCATGAGTTGGATGTCACTGAAGAGACAGTGTTCTCCGGTGAGGGCGAGATATAAGTATCTTGAACTGTCCGGAAGCGCGATTATCGTTTCTGATGCCTGTCCGTTGCCTTTGATCCTTACAAGAGCATGATCTTTTATCCTGACGGCTTCGATCGTGTACTGACCGTTTTTGGCTGATGTATCTTCGGTGATCTTAGACTCCATTTTCCGGGCACCCGAAACGGTGTGATTTCCATTGAACCAAATCTCACCGTATTCGAAGTCGAGCATCTCTTTTTTGTCTTTTTCGATCTCATGCATGTGTCCGTCCAGCGAGTCGAACAACAGCACCGACGGCTTGGGAGTATTTCCGGAACCGGGAATATCAGGACTTATACGCACTTTTATGGAAGTCATGTTCGGACTGAGCAGCACACCGGGTGATATGGTACTTCTGCGGTAGCTTATAAGGATCTCTTTCCTGTCGCGGAGTTCCTTGTTCTCTTCGCGGTCCTTCATGGCGTACTCGGCATCGAGATCTATGAGATGAAGCATGTTTCTTGCGAATTCAGGGTCGAACTGCGTGCCGATGCCTTTTACGAATTCCTCACGTACGATATGCTGCGGGATCGGATCACGGTAGCTTCTTCTTGAAGTCATGGCATCGTACGCATCAGCACAGGCGATGATCCTCGCGATCTCAGGGATCTCTTCACCCTTGAGTCCGTTAGGATAGCCTTTGCCGTCGTAGCGCTCGTGATGGAAATGGGCGCCTACGCTGAGGTAGGAAAATGCATCGATCTGTGAGAGGATGAGGTTGCCCTTTTCAGGATGCTGTTTGATGATGTCGAATTCATCCTTGGTGAGCTTGCCGGGCTTATTGATTATGGAATCCGGTATGCCTACTTTTCCAACGTCGTGAAGAAGTGCAGTGAAGTAGATCTGCTGACATTCCTCATCGCTCTTGCCGGCCAGCTCGGCGATCTTAACCGCGTATTCGGCAACACGTGAGGAATGACCGTTTGTATAAGGGTCTTTGGCGTCAACCACCTGGGCGTATGACTCAATGATCTCCTGAAGGATCTTCTGGTCTCTGTCCTGCTGTTCGGAAGAAAGGTCGAGTTCGTCTGCGTGGCGGGTATAAGAAGCGACCATCATGCCGACGAGTCCGACTCCTGTCAGGAATATAAGTGAGATGACTAATACCCAGATCGTAAATGCGTTGGTATATGCACTGATACCGAGCATCGAAATGTCGGTTCCCACATATCCCTTGCACTCACCGGCACTGTTGATGACCGGTACATAAGTGGTAAGAAGCCATCCGTATTCGTCATTGGTCTCAATAATATCGATACCTTTGCCTGACAGAAGATCGGGGATATGTTTTTCAAATGACTTATCAAAAGGATATACATGACCGATATCAAGCTCACTGGGCTCCACTTCCAGGTAATCGGCCAGCTCTCCGTCTGACGTCGTCAGATCATAAACGATGTGGAATCCGTCCTCGTGAGCCTGGACCACATACAGGTATTGAAGGAACGGTGTATTGTCCAAAATGTGCTGAAGTTCTTCTTTTGTCTCGAAGTATTCTTCGTCCGCTCCGTTTTCGAGCCAGTAATCTATCTTGTCAGGATCGATCTCGGAGATTGCAAGCCTGGCAGCTTTTCTGAGTGTTTCTTCCCTATAGGAGGTGGCATTTTTTTTGAACATCGTGATGCTCGTGAAAAGACCTCCGCCTACGGCTACAACTGCAAGAAGCACAAATACCATCAGCACACGGATATATCTTTTACCGCGTGTGGTCTTTAATCCTGATCTCTTTCCCGTTTCTTTTGAATTCGTCACTTGCCGTTCCTTTGCTCTTCCTGTATGGACACAAAATTACAAATTCTATACTATCTATTTTATCTTTTTCTTTTGAGGATGGGTTTATTCAATGTTAATAATAAGAAAATTGTGTATTAATCAGGAATGCGGATATAAAAAACGGGGCTGCCTGTATAGACAACCCCGTTTTTCATTCGGGAAGTGAATTGTTTCAGATCTCTTCTACTCTTACATTAGTGATATGGATCGTAGCCGTGTCACCGTGCTTACCCATGTTGAACTCGAGACGTCCGTTGTTGTCATCCTTCTCGGTCATGTCGAAAGTGAATTCGAAGGTCTGCCATTCGGTCGTTAAGTCGATCGAAGTATCAGGGAAGTAGCGGATCCAGTCGACATTCGGAGCTGAGACGCACACTATGCATTTTCGTGGCTCATCCGCTCGGATATCGAAGGTTATCTTGTACTTGTGACCTTTATACAATGGCAGATCCGGATGGACAAGCTGGACGGAGTATTCCTCCGTACCGCAGTTGGTCGATGTGATGATCATCTCGCCGTCCTTGATCTCTGCAGCGCCTTCACCCTCGAAGAAGAGGAGGAACTTCCAGTCGACATCGTCAGTCAGGTCTTCTGCCACGGAGAAGTCACCGTTACGGATGAAGTTACCGTCGGGAAGCGCTTCGCGGAATGACTTTGTAGGCTTGGTTACGTTGGTGTCGTACTCTGCCTTCTGATAAACACGGACGTAATCAACGAGGAATTCTGCTTTCGAAAAATCTGTTGTAGCATCAGGATTTCCGGGCCAGTTCCCACCGACTGCGAGGTTCATCTGAACATAGAAGGGCTGGTCGAAAGGTGCAGGATAAGGCTTGTCGTCTGCGCCTGCAACTGCCGTAAACCAGTCATTTACCGTAAGTACGAGTTCGTCGTCCGTGTAGAAACGCATTTCACCGGGCTCCCACTCGACTGAGTATTCATGGAATTTGGCGGAGAAGCTCTCATCTCCGGTCTTGGTGATGGTACCCTGCTGTTCAGCGTGGGGCTCGCCGTAGTGGATCGTAGAGTAGGAGATGGAAGTGTCGTTGCCTAGAGATTCCATGATGTCGATCTCTCCGCACTTAGGCCACTGGCCATATTTGGATTCCTGGTTCGGCATCATCCAGATAGCGGGCCAGAGTCCCTGACCCTCAGGAACCTTAGCTGAAACGACAACCTTGCCGTACTGGAAATCAGTCTTGTTCCAGCCTGTGACTTTTCCGGAAGTGTAATAATCCGCACCGTCCTTCTGGGTCTTTACTGCCTTGAGAACGAGATTGCCGTCGCGGACGAAAATGTTCTCGTCAGAATTGGTGTATTCCTGAAGCTCGTTGTTTGTCCAGCCGGGTTCGTGAGTTTCACGGTTCCATTTGGTCTCATCGAGCTTCTTGCCGTCGAACTCGTCGCTCCAGAGAAGATTGTAGCCTTCAAGCTGTGGTGTTTCAGTCTTCTTTGGCGCACATGCTGCCATGGGCAGGAGCATTGCAACGGCTATGAGCGAACTTAAGATCTTCTTGCTCTTCATATATGCCTCCTTGGATTAATGTCCTTATCTGCCCTCAAAATATCAAATCCACCCCGCGCCATTATTGCCTTTTGTTATCTTGTTTTTGCTTTTTCATGCTATAATGACTGATGTAGAGCCCGTTTATCACGCTTATTTGACATATATGTCCGGAGGACAGAAAATGCCCGTTCAGCACAAGAAGATCTCATATCAGGAGTTCCTTCACAGAGAGTATGAATTCTTCCGGGCTCCGCTGGCACCGGAGATGGATTTTTACGAGACGATCCGGTCAGGAAATCTCCGTAAGGTGCGTTCGCTCCTCAATGAGCCGTTCCACATGAAGAAAGGCCTTGGCGTCCTTTCCGATGATCCGCTTCAGAACCTCAAGTATCACCTGACGATCACGACGGCCCTGATCGCCCGTTTCTGTATCTCGGGAGGACTCTCGCAGGCTGAAGCGTATTCTTTGAGTGATTACTACATACGTCTTGCTGATGAAGCGTCAACGCCTGAAGAGATCTCCGAGATACATAATGAGATGTGCCTTCATTACACGAAGCAGATGCAGAACCTTCAAAGGAGCACCGTCACTTCAAAAGCCGTCAGCACCGCGATCAACTATATTTACGAGCATCTGCACACCAGGATCACATTGGAGACACTGGCGTCTGTTACCAATCTGTCGGCGCCCTATTTTTCGAGACTGTTCAAGCAGGAAACGGGGAATTCCGTCAGCGGATACATCCTTGCAAAAAAGCTTGAGACTGCCAAATCAATGCTCGCGTCATCTTCGTATTCGATTGCGGAGATATCTGCGTCACTGGCGTTCCCCAGCCAGAGCTATTTCACGAATGTGCTGAAAAAAGACTGCGGCCTGACACCCAAGGAGTACAGGGTTCAGAACCGCAATATTAATTTCTATCTGCAGCGTGCGCTGAAAAACTGAGGCAGTGTAATGCAAGGTTGAAACTTTATTCTTTACAGATACAACTCCATATCAGTACAGTACCATTGACCAAATGGAGTCTCTACAGTGTGTGATCCATAGTCTTTGAAACCGACAGATGAATAGCATTTCTTTGCTTTAGGGTTGTTCTCGAAAACACCGAGATCGACTCTTGTTGCCGTCAGATTATCTTTTACATAATCTACTGCAAGCTTCATAAGCTCGCGTCCGCAGCCTTTTCCGCGGATGTTCGGATCTACGATGACAAAACCGATCCTTACCGAAGAATCGTCGTTTTCATTGGGATATCTGATAATAAAATGACCGACGGGGCGCCCTTCGTCATCTACAGCTGTCAACGGAATGAAACGGCCGCTCTTCATGGCATTAACGTAGTTGTCATCGATGCTGTACGGCAGGAGAGGGTAGAAGCCGTAGATGGAAGCTGACCACTGATATAATTCCTTTTCCGTTCTGACCCACTTCGCGATGACCGGTGAATCTTCTTTGGTATATGCACGTAATCTCATAAGTCACCTCCGGCAGAATGCCTCGATCTCTTTTTCCAATAAACGGTAAACATTTGCCACCAGAAATCCGTCGGCGACCGCATGGTTCAGACGGACGGTGAGGGGCATCATAAGCCGGCTGTCTTCTTCTCTGTATCTGCCCCAGTTGATGATCGGCGCAAGGTAGATGTATCCGTCGGGCAGCTCGACATTCAGAGAGTCATAAGACAGCCACGATACATAAGATGCATCGAACCAGTTAGGATGGTTCTGAGGATCGAGCAGATATTCACGCGTGTTTTTTGCCATCTCGATATCGGAGGACGCATTCTTATAGAACTCTTTATAGTCTGCCGAATAGTTTGTGTACACAGGTGTGCAGGTCTCGGTGTCCTCGTGGAAAATGTATTGTATAGGATTTATCACGTCGTAGCAGACCAGCTCATCAGTCTGCCAGAGATAAGCCATCTTGTAGTCATCTCTCGAATTCAGGACCTTGCATAAGAGGTATAGGAAGTTGATGTAGAACTTGGTGTCAGTTTCCTTCGAATATTTAACGAGATCAGTCACGTCGAGGCGCGCAGTCATTGAGACTGAGCATTTGCAGTCTTCCGTGAAATGACGGAAAACGCCTTTGCGGTAATATGTTTCTTTATCTATGATTTTGTAATTCATTTCAGTAATCCTTTTCGTAATAAACTATATCCATCCGGTCGCTGATGTGGTCCACGCGGCCCGTCTGATGGTAGCCCATCTTCTCATAGAGATGGAGGTTGCCTTTTTCCTGAAGGATGGTATCGAGGCACCAGTGATCAGCTCCGTAGATCTCTTCGACGGCGAGGATCGCGTCCTGCGCATAGCCCCTGCCGCGGTATTCTTTCATGATCCACAAGGGAGAGATGCGCTTTCTTGAGCCGTCCTTTTTGTCGACTATCCTGATCACGCCGACGTCAGCACCTTCAGCTTCAATGAAGTAGTATGTCGTCCAAGGCTGCTCGAACCGTGCAACGATCTTATCTATGTTTTCAGCACCGGGGCTTATGTCATAGTCCTGATATGTCTCGAGAAGGTCGCGAAAAGCTTCGATCTGCATCTCCCAGATCGTCGGAAGATCCTCTCTTTCTGCCTGTCTTAAAGATACTTTCACTTTTCCCTCGTCAATACCATGCATTCTGTGGAGTCGGTAAATCCCAGGCTCTCATAAAGCGGTCTTCCCATTGTGGTGGCATCAAGACTGATCTCCGTAGCGCCTCTTTTCCAGGTTTCATCGATCAGCATCCCGACCATCTTTCTGGCGATACCCTGACGGCGGTATTCGTTTCTCGTGTAAACATTCATGAGGTGGGCGCGCTTTCCCGTCGGATGCGAGAATGTCGGCATTATGCGCATGTAGCTCATGGACGCGCAACCAATGACTTTACCGTCATCTAATGCGAGAATTGTCGTCTGGTCGCCGTTAAGAAAATAGTCGCGGCTCTCATTCACGATCTCATCCGAATATTCGTAATCGTCAGACAGACCGTTTACGACACGGAGCATCTCAAGCCTGCTGCTCATCAGGAGGTCAATATCATCTTTTGTTGCTATCCTGTATTCGATCATAAGTCTTTCCTTTTAAGAACAGCGATAGCCGCGTAGTGAAGCACATCAAAATTATCAGGTGCGTCCTTGAGGAGTTCCCTGTGTTCAGCATCCCATCTGGCAAGCTCTTCGTGAGACAATGATGCGCCGACTCCTCTGCACGCGAACATGCGGCCATGCCATGATTCTTTCGTGAACGGCACTTTTACATCGTATTCCTCGTGATCTTCCATATCGAAATAGTCATACATAACATCAGGTATCCAGATGGGATGTCTTGTCTCTTTGCCGCCTGTCCAGGCAGGATTGTATTTCCGGACGAGATCCTCGCTCTTTCCGGCGATCTCATCTTCAAAGGGAAGCCACGCCATATAAAGGATCACGAGCCTTCCGTCCTTTTTGAGAATGCGGTGGAATTCGGGTGCAACTTTCTGGTGGTCAAAATACCAGAAGCACTGGCATGCTGTTAACACGTCGAATGTTTCTGAAGGGAAGTCTATCTTCTCAGCTGATACTGTTTTGAATTCAATAGTCATGCCGGCTTCCGAAGCAAGCCTTTTTGCCTGTTCTATCTGTTCCGGCGAGATATCCGTTCCGACCCATTCTGCACCGAACTTATACATGTTCCGCGGCAATACTCCTGTGCCGGTACCGAGATCCAGCACTTTCTGTCCTTTGACGCAAAGCCCTCTGTCAGCTGCCTTCTGATAAAAAACCGGCGGGTATATGTCCCTGTATTTAGCGTATTTTTCGGAGGTTTTTCCCCAGTCAAATGCCTTTCCCGCATCGATCCTGCTGTCTTTGATTTCCAAAATGATCACCCCGCATATAAGTGTTTTCTACCATGAGATTATACCGCAGTATGTATTGAAATTATGAATAACCGGTAACATGCGTGTAAATGAGAAATATTTATACGCGTGATAAAATAAAGCTATCTTTGAAAGAGGCGGGTACAATATGAGAATAGCTTTATCAGTGATCTTTTCCATACTGATAATCTCACTTCTTGTCTGCATGGTTTTTTCCATGTGTTCGAAAAAGCCCGTCGGAAAAGCAGTTGCATTTCTTATAGCAGGAATGGCTACACCGGTTCTGGGAAACCTGATACTCATTATCTCATCTGCCCAGCTTATCTCCACCATAGGTTATTACATCTATTTCATAGGCATGGATGTTGCAGTCTATTCGTCGTGGTACTTTACACATATCTATTGTGATATAGGAAAACCTAAGAAAACGTTACAGATACCGATCCTGATCTTCTTCGCTTTAGATATGATCTTATATACCCTGAATCCGTTCTTCAATTGTTCTTTCTCGACCGAACCGATCATGGTCGAAGAGCGTGCATATTTCAGACTTGTTCCTTATCTGGGTCAGACATACCACAGGGTCATATGCTACGGATTATTCTTTGCCATCCTGATCATTTTCGCTGTTAAGACAATAAAGGCAACCAAGGTCTACAAGGAGAAATACAGGGTAATCCTTTTCTCTATGATCGCTACGGTTGCGGTCGAATCATATTACATATTCTCAAGACAGCCGCTTGATATCTCCATGGTAGGCTTCGGAATATTCGGACTTCTTGTATATTTCTTTGCTTTGAAATACAGGCCGCTTAAGCTTTTGGACCGAATGCTCGCCAGTATGGCGTCAGAAATGCCGGATGCACTGTTCTTCTTTGACAGAAGCGGAAAGTGCATATGGGTAAATGAGCCGGGTAAAATGCTTGTCGGTATCAACAAGGAAAATTACGATGAAGTAAAGGCTGATCTTAATTTCCTGTTTGATGACATAGATCTTAGCGGCAGCGGCTGGTCAAAAAGAATAACGCTCGGAACAGGTGATGAGGCAATGTATTATTTCCTCTCGATGAAGTCCGTAGTTAACGATAAGAAAAAAGTTATCGGTTCATATTTAAGCGTCCGCGATATTACTGAAGACCAGCGTGAGATGAAGCGCGAGATGTACAGGGCAACACATGATTCGCTCACGGGCATTTATACAAAGGAATATCTCTATGAGAATATAAGAAAACGGCTCGAAAATGATCGTAATACAAATTATATGATCGGGTTTATCGAGGTTACCAATTACAAACTGATAAATGACGTATTCGGAAGTGAATTCGGAGATTATACGATCAAGCACATTGCCGACTATATAAGCAACAACACCAGCAAAAAAGTATTGTACTGCAGATTGTCTACTGATTCTTTCGGCATCCTGCTCGACAAGGATACCCTGAACCTGGATATCATTGAGAAGAGGCTTGAGAATTTTACGGTTAAGGATGATAACCTCGAGCACCGCATTCTGATCCACATAGGAATCTATGATATAAATCCGGATGATGAGACAGACATTCCTTTGTTCTTCGACAGCGCAAGGCTTGCTGCGACTATGATCAGAGATGATTACAAAAAGCACATAATCTATTATGACGATAAACTGAGAAATGAGCTGATCCATAACCAGCTTATTTCCAACCAGGTCAAAGAAGCCATTGAGACAAGGCAGATACGCCCTTATCTACAGCCGATCGTAGACTCGCGCGGCATGCTCGCCGGAGCCGAAGCACTAGTAAGATGGATACATCCTGATGAAGGCTTCATGAACCCCGGAATGTTCATACCTGTATTTGAGCGTAACGGCCTGATAGCAGATGTGGATAGGCACATGTGGAGATGCGTCTGTGAGATCCTCGCTGACTGGAAGAAAAGAGGCATTGATAATTTCATCTCGATCAATATCTCACCTAAAGATTTCTATTACATGGATGTTGTCTCAGAACTTAAGAAACTTGTAGAGGAGTTTGGCATCGAACCTGTCAAGCTCAGGGTCGAGATCACGGAGACTGCCATAATGACGGGATCGATAGACATACTTAAACTTGTAAAAGAACTCCGTGAATACGGATTCATAGTCGAGATGGATGACTTCGGAAGCGGTTACTCATCTCTCAATCTGCTTAAGGATATGGATATTGACGTCATCAAGATCGACATGCAGTTCCTTAAGGATTCCGAAAGCAACATAAAGGCAAATACGATCATCAAGAATATTATCAATATGTCGGAAGACCTCGGGATAGATACGCTTACCGAAGGTGTAGAGACGGCAAGGCAATATGAGAAGCTTTATGCGATGGGATGTAAGCTCTATCAGGGTTATTACTTCTCAAAACCTGTACCGTTGGAAGATTTCGAAAAACAGTGGTTCGATTAACGCCTCATTAAGAAAGACGGGGAAAGAATGATGATCACCGATCCTGACATTTTCAACCAGATAGCTTTCTCGTTCGCGGGACATTTCGAATGTGTTTACTATGTGAACATAGAGACCGGGCATTATATAGTCTTTGCCGAAGATGAATTCCTGGACAATTCGGAATTTCCGGGCGAAGGCAGCGACTTTTTTGCCGATGCCGTTAAGAATGCGCATGTGTTCATCCATCCCGGCGATCTTGATCTCATGAGAAAGGTCTACGACAAAGAGAATGTGATCAAAAATCTCTCGGATACCGGAAATTACACTGTTAATTTCAGAGCTTTGGTCGGCGGCAAAGTAATCCATATGCGTCACATTGAGATAATGTGCAAAGACAAGAAGCATGTCGTGTTCTGCCTCGAAAACGTGGAGAGGGAATTCCTCGAAAAAGAGGAACAGAAGAAGGATCTTATGTCTGCCGAGCTTATGGCAAGACGCGATGAACTGACTGGCGTAAAGAACAGTAATGCTTATAAGGAATATGAGGAAAAGATCGACAGGAAGATCAGTTCAGGAGATGAAGATCTGAAGATCGGAGTCGTCATGTGTGATATTAATGACCTGAAATACATTAACGATACAATGGGTCATAACTTTGGCGATGAAGCGATACAGGCGACGAGCAATCTGATATGCAGTGTATTCCAGCACAGTCCGGTCTTCAGGGTCGGCGGTGATGAATTTGTCGTAGTGATAAAAGACCACGATTACGAGCACCGTGAGGCTCTTCTGGAAAGATTCAGAGAAGAGGCAGAGGTCAACAGAAAGACAAGAACAGGTCCGGTCGTGGCATCCGGAATGGCCGTATATGAGGAAGGTGACAGGAAACTTGCGGATGTGCTGTGCCGTGCCGATCATCTTATGTATGAGAACAAGGGTGATCTTAAGTCCAGAAAGAATGATTATGCTTCAATGGGCATGGAATCATCCGGCATTCCGATTCCGGATGAGAGACGCCGCAAGCTCAATGCCATGTTCTCTGCTCTGTTTACCGTGGCAGGTGGAGGATATATCTATCTTAACGATATGCGTTACGATTTCTCGCGCTGGTCCCTGTCGTTCACTGATGACTTCGGAATTGAATCCGAATATATGTATCAGGCAGACAAGGTCCTGCTTAAATGCATACATCCCGATGATGTGGCGATCTTTAATCATGCTGTTGAGACGGCTTTGCGCGGAAGTGCAAAAATGCTGCCGATCAGGTACCGGGCCCGCAGGAAGGATGGCAACTATGTCGTTCTTTATACAAGAGGATTCATCATTAATGACGACAACGGCGTTCCCGAATACTTCGGAGGAATCGTTATCCCCGAGGAAGAATGAGGACCGCTGCCTGAATCTTAAAGAGTCTTCAGGAACGCGTCTGCCAGTTCAGGCCATACACAGACTTCAGGGTATTTCTCGGCATCGGGATCGTAGGGCCATGGCTTCAGGAAATCCAAAAGGCTCTCAGCCCCGTTTTCAGGTGCATCTATGAGTCCCGCTTTAATGGCATTGACGAGGGCAAAACTCTGTTCTGCCGTATAGGGTTCGCCGTGCTTTCCCCGGGCCCAGTCATCTGTGGGAATGGACAGACCGTGGAAACCTCTGGGGAAGGTCTTGTATTCATAACGGACGCCCTTTTCCTTCAGCGCTGCGGCATAAAGATAACTGTTCTGAACGGGTACCAGATCGTCAGTCTCTGTCTGCCAGATAAAGCAGGGAGGATTGTTCTCCTTGACGTGCTTTTCGAGTGAATATTTATCCAAAAGAGTTTTTGCTTCAATGTCATCACGGTCGTAAATATCCGCGCCGAGAAGGAAACGGAATGAATCCTGATGTGCATATTCGCCTGAAGTGATAACGGGATAAGAAAGGATCGCAGCATCGGGACGGCAGGATATATCGCTGTATTCGGGATTGGGATCCGTGATCTCGTCCCAGTAATCGCAGACTGAAGCGCATACGTGCCCTGCAGCTGAAAAACCGCAGACAAAGATCTGATCAGCCTTAACGTGATAAAGGGAAGCATTCTTTCGCACAAACCGGATGGCCCTGGCAAGATCTTTCATTGCCTGATCCATTACCGGGGAGCGCATGAGCTGGTTTGTCGTGTAAGTCATGACAAAACAGCTGTAGCCGAGTTCGTTAAACCTTTTTGCCACCAGTTCACCTTCTGGAGGAACCACTACGGCATAACCGCCGCCGGGGAGAATAAGGATGCAGGGGTGATCTTTACCGTCTTCTATCAGGTACGGTCTTAAGTTCGGTGCAAATTCAAAAGCTAAAGGATAATTGTATTCACCGGCATCCCAGATATCGATCCTGTTCATCTAAAATCCTCTTTTCTTATCCGTCAGTGGATCTGTTCCGTTACTGCACGGATCTTATCTTCGGCATTCAGGAATGCTTCTACGATCGCGGGATCGAAATGCTCGCCGGAGCTTTCCTTGATTATTGAAATAGCCTTTTCAAACGGCATTGCAGGTTTATATACACGTTTTGCTACCAGAGCGTCGAAAACATCTGCAACTGCCATGATCCTTGCGGACAGAGGGATCTCTTCGCCCTTAAGACCGCAGGGATAGCCCTGGCCATTCCACTTTTCGTGATGGTAGTGAGCCATGTTCTCGGCCTCGCCCAGATAGTTTTCCTTGAGCTCCTGATTATCAACGGTCTTTTTGACCGTGCGGATGATCTTGGCGCCTTCTTCGGCATGAGTCTTCATGATCTCATATTCCCAAGGTTCGAACTTGCCCGGTTTATTGAGTATCGTGTCAGATACTTTGATCTTGCCGATATCATGCATAGGAGCGGAAGAAACGATGTTGTTCTTGAATTCCTCGTCAAGGATGTCGGCATATTTACCTTCCTTGATAAGTTCGTCACAGATGATCTCGACATAAGATGAAGTATTCTTGATGTGTTCTCCGGTTGACTGGTCACGGCTCTCGACAAGGTCTGCCATTACATTGATCATGCCGCTCTGGAATGTCGAGATGGCTTCATTCTTGCGCTGGGACTCGTTGATGTAATTGACCGTGTCAAAGGTTGTTTTAGCGATGGAATTATAAAGATGTTCGATCTCGTCTCCGGTCTTGATCTCAAGTTCCTTGATACTCTCGAGCGTGCCCTCGCGTGCCTCATCATCAGTATAGGCAAAGTCGCTGGTTAGCTTGGCAAGACTGTTTACAGGAGAGACGATGAAACGCTTTGCGAGATATACGCTCAAAGTGAGGACCATGACAAGGAATCCCAAAAGGATGGTCGTGATCTTGAATGTAAATGTTCTCTCTATGTCTGAAATATTAGGCATCGATACGTCTACGCATACATAGCACTTACATCTGTTGTTGCTGTCATATACGGGAACGTAAGATGAAAGCAGCCATCCGTAGGTGTCGTCGGTAATAATCGGATCGATCTCTTTTCCTGCAAGAAGATCATCTATATAGGGAGCGAAGCTCTCATCAAACGGGATGACCGTACCGGTCTCGGAACCCGGGGTGTCGGGAGTATCCACGTCAAAGACAACATGACAGCCGTCTTCCTGGATCTGGTAAACATACAGGTACTGGATCCTGTCCGAACTGTTCCAGATCAGGCTGTAGTAGCGTTTGATACGGAAATATCCTTCCGCGCTGTCCTTACGCCTCAGATATTCATCCACCTTGTCGCCGTCGATCAGTGTTGCCGCGAATTTCGCGGTATCAGTAGCATACTGGGCCTCAGAAGATACCAGAGTATCCCTGAACTGGTTAAAACTTACGTAAGTTACGACCGCTGCAGCCATTGAGAAGATAAGGACGACGGATATGATGATCTTTCCGCTCAAAGATATGCCCTTCTGGGCAAGTGTTGCAAGATTAACTTTGTCTTTCTCGGGTTTGAACTTCTTGGGATAGAGCTTATAGAGAATGAAGGCAAAGATAACGCTGATTACCTTATCCGGAATATCCATAATGACTCCTGCGTACATTTGCGCCCAGAAAGCATCCTGGACTACATTGGTATAGATCCTGCCTGCAAGAGATGAAGCAAGCTCATCGCCCATTGTGTTGCCGTAAAGTCCCCATGTGATGACGGAGCCAAGACCGCCTCCTATGAGGATAAAACAGATCGTGGGGATTATCAGCTTCCAGGTTATCTTCCTGAAATACTTTTTCTGCGAAAAAGCCGCTGCGACAATGGCGATAAGGACGTTAAGGACCCCGTAATAAAGATTGGAGGTATCTGATAAGCTGCTCAGGATATTTGTAAAGAATCCGACCAGAACCGCAGGCATGAAACCGCCGACGATCGCAGCTAAAATAGTGCCGATGCAGTCAAAATATAAAGGGAGACCTAGCAGAGTTACAATTTTATTCAGGAGCAGGTTGATAACAAGTCCGATGACAACAAGCCCGACCAGCTTAATGTCTTCGTGGGACTTATTGAACTGCAGATCAAGCCTTATGGTATTGGCATCTTCCTGTTTTCTTTTGTTATCAGACATATTCAGATTCCTTGTAATTCAGCCAATATCGCTTCTATTCAACCTACGCAAATATCTAAAATAATAAATATATGCTAACAAAATGGTATGTTAACTTCCATTAACATAATGTAAAAATTTATTTATATCAAGCGGGAAAAATCAGGAAAAATTTTTTCAGCCGGCTGCCCTGACAATAAGGCTTATTATGATGTCTGCGATAAAAAGGCCCGCCGGTATGAAACACAAGGCAAGCCATGCGTTCTTCGGCATCTTATTTTCGAGCTTCTCAAAGACCGGCACCACCACAAACCTCAGGAAAATGCCGGAAATTCCGAAGAAAAGGACAGATCTGGCACATACGAACCCGCCGATATTGCCCCAGTTAAGGATCTCTTCGTTGTAATTCCAGAGTCTGATGCCCCAGACCGTCAGGATGACCCAGCCGGTAGCAAGTTCCAGGATGCCGGAAGCTACCGTCGCCAAAAGGCAGACAAGAAAAGGGTTCTTTCTTACCTTGTAGGTCAATCCGAGGATCAGTATCCCGCCGAACCCGTAGATCGGGATCCAGGGTCCGAAAGTAGTGCCTCTCTTGACCCATTCCCCCAGATCGAAACGGTAGAATATCTCCTCATAAATGAATCCGAAAATACCGCCGAAGGCGAAAATGAGCATCAGCATCGGAAATCTGTTTTTGAGATATTCTTTATTCATCTATATTCCCTTATGTCACGCCTGCAGGGCCTTTTTGACCGTAAGACTTAAGATAATGTCCAGTATGAACAGTGCGAAAAGAGATATGGCGATCACGTTAAACACCTTCGGATGCTTATCCTGGAGTTTTTCCACAGGTGTCAGAATGACATACATCAGGATCAGCGCGAACAGTCCCCACGTTATTACCGATCTCACGCATATATAACCGTTAAGATTGCCCCAATTCAGTATCACGAGAGAGTAATCCCACAGTCTGATGTGGAAAAACTTATCGAGCACGAATCCCGTTGCCAGTTCCAAAGACCCGCAGGACAGCGCGCTTACAAGGAATACCAGCCAGGGTTTCTTTCTGAACCTTACCGTCAGGAAATATATAAGAAGGCAGCCGAATCCGTAGATCGGTATCCAGGGCCCGTAAGTCGTGCCGCGTTTGACCAATACTCCGTCATTGATGTAAACGCAGATCTCCTCATATATGAAGCCCAGAAAACCTGCGATAGTGTATATCAGCATGAGCAATGGTATGAGCTTTTTGAGGGCTTGATTGTTCAAAGCATGGCTCCTTTAGTCTGGGGCTTTTATGACGGCGCGGCAGTTTCTTCCTTTGGCCTGTACACATAATGTATTTTCTCATAATTCGAGTTTTTTGCACTCTTTGTCATGGCTTCGTAAGCCTGGTTGCGCAGGGTTTCCTTGCGCCTGTCCATCGGAAGGTCCATATCGGGGATGAAAGGACCGTCGACGTAAACGACCGTTCTCGCGCCGGGGAGCAGCTTTCTCTTCTGCCAGGTCGTAGTGAAAGTGAAGACGGGTTTTCCGGTCTCGGCAGGGTAGTGGAAGGCAGCTGACCTGAAAGGCCGGATGCCGGTATATTGGTGCCAGATATGCGCTTCCGGGTAGAGTGTAACAATGTGACAAAGCTCTGAATGGCGGCGAATTGCCTGCGAATACTTCTTAAATCCCTTTCTGCCTGAAGGAAGGGCTATTCCGCCGAGATCCTCCACGATCCTTCTTATTCCGGGGATCGAGAAAGCATCCTGTCCTGCTACGATATATGCCTTCTTAGGCCACACCAAAAGTCCGGGGCAGTATGCGTCCCCCATCGTCCTGGTGTGGTTGCCGTAGAGGAAGAACCCGTCCTTGCGGTAACCCTTGAGCTTTTTCCGGCCGACGATCTTCTCACCGTAAACTATTTTCTGAAGAAACCATACCAGTGGACCTGCCGCATGGTAAAGCGCGCACGAGAATCCGCGTCTTAGGGCTGTTTTAGGGAAATAACTGTAATTGTCGGGAAGATCTTTGGTGTTGATATTTGTTCCGGCGAAATCGTCATTTAACAGATCCGAGTAATAGACCGTTCTTTCCTTCATGGATCAGGCCTCTTTCTTGCGCATTTCCGAAGCTTCAGTGAGCATCTCTTCCATTTTATTCATGCATTCGGTAAGCCTTGAGACATTCGCCTGGGCCCTGTATTTTTCCTTGCAGGCGCTGAGCTCATCAGGGTTATCCATGAAATATTCGATCTTATTTTTCAGATCCTCGGAATCCCATTTTCTGTAAAGACATCGGTCATCCTGAGCGAAAAACCTGGCAGCGCTCCTCTTGGAATTGCAGATGATGGGCACAAGTCCCGTAACGATCGCTTCCAGACATGCGATAGACTCGAGCTCCACATATGCAGTATGAACATAAAGATCTGCGGCATTCAGCACTTCCTTTAGCTCTTCGTGCTCGATGAAACGCATCTCGCAGTCAACGCCGTTTCTTTTTGCCAGACGTCTGTAACGCTTGCCTTTCGGACCTTCGCCGGCCATGATCAGCTTGATCCTGTCCTTATACTTTGATTTTGCGATGGCTTTTATCAGCACCTGCTGGGCTTTCTCGGATGAATATCTTCCGACGACCACGATCGTGAACTTATCTTTGTTCTTCGCTTTCTGTCTGTTAACTGCTTCCGCCGGAGCGGGTTCAAAGAATGATTCCGACACACCGTTGGAGATGACCATCGAAGGCACGTGCTTTTTGATGTTGCTCTCGAAATCTTCCTTTATGAATTCTGTCGGATAGTGCGTCAGGGCGCAGTGACTGTAGACCTTTTTGTAGAAGTATTTATAGACTTCCTTTGTAGCGAGGCCCGACTTCATCAAGCCGATGTGACAGGTAAAATTCTCAGCCTGCACATGAAAGCTCGAAGTCATCGGAACGCCGTATTTCTCGCATATCTTTACCGCCTTCCACGACAGAGGGAACGGCATCAGGAGATGAACGACATCTGCGCCTTTGATCGCATCTTCAAGGATCGCGGCATCCGCTTTTGCAGGCACCACCTCATTTCGAGCCAGAGCCGCATTGAGTATGGGTCCCAGATTCAGAGTCGGAACGATGCGGAACCCGCTCTCGCCCTTCTTATCGGCATCACAACATACGACAGTGACATTGTGTCCCTGAGACTTCAGATGGTTTATGAGATTATATGCTGCTACGCTCGTTCCGTTATTGGGCTCACCGAGCACATCACATATGACCGTAATGTTCATTGTCGGACCAAACACCCTTGAATTATTTGCTTCTTGTCGTGTTCATTATACATTAAGAAATGCAATTCAATTCTCTGATAATACTTTTTCAGTGCACAAAAGAAGAGATTTTGTGCATTGAAAAAGTAATAAAGCGGCTGAATACCTTTTCAGAGCATAAATGAGGTCGATTTAGGTACTGAAAAAGTATTGAAGGGTAGTACGGGGATGAAAACGCCGTATGACGCATGAAGAGCGTGGTGACAAAAAACGACAAATAAAAGGCGTCTCCCGAAAAGAAAGACGCCCGCAAAACACTTTTCGAATCTGTCACGACTATTTAAAATCTTCCCAGGTCCTGTCATCTTCCTTATAGCCGCTGCCGGATTTGATCTTGACGATCAGTTTGACGATGAGGCCGGAGCAGAGGATGAGGACAATGGTGAGCCAGCCGAAGATGATGTTGGCCTTGAGCGAGTAGCCGTCAGCTGCGCCATAGATGCCGCCGCCCTTAAAGAGGTTAACGAGGTTCCAGACGAACAGTCCGATGAGAACGACGGGTGAGATGAACTTGATCGAAGGAAGGAACCACCAGGAAGGCATCTTGAAGCCTTTTGTGTTACGGTTCAGTTCGTCAAGGATCTTGGTGGTCTTGAAGAACCAGCCTGCAGCGATCATCTCGAGTATTCCCGTGATGATGAGCGTGTAGCTGTTGATGAAGTAGTCGACGATATCGAGTACGGCAAGACCGGCACCGGTTACATAGATAAGGCTGAGGACACCTTCGATGATGCAGATCGTGAGCGTCGTTTTCTTTTTATCGAGCTTGAACTTGTCGGAGACTGCGGTCGAGATGCCTTCGATGATCGAGAACAAAGAGTCAATCGCGAGCGTTATCAGGCAGAAGTAGAAGATGAACGCAAATATCATATTGAAGACACTGCTGCCGGAGATCTTTACGATTGCCTGCGGATAGATGATGAATGCGGTTGCGATTCCGGAAGCAGACATGTTGTCGAGCATTCCTACGCCTGCCATGGTCGTGAACATAACGATGCCTGCGAGGATGCTTATGAACAAATCCGAGAAAGCGATGATCATCGTATCGACAACGATGTTGGATTCTTTATTAAGGAAAGAACCGTATGCGAACATGATCGCCATTGAAGTTGAAAGTGAATAGAATACCTGGCCTATCGCATCGACCCAGAGATTGGAATCGGCAAGAGCGCTCCAATCGGGAATGAAGAGCTTTGCGAATCCTGTCATGGCATTGGGCATCATGAGTCCCCTGACAGCCATGATGAGGAGGCAGATAACAGGAAGTGAGACCGTGAACTTAACGACTTTGCCGACCGTGGTCGTACCGTTGCGGATGCATACATAGCAGAGGATCCAGGCTACGATAAGACAGCCGACGACCGGCCAGGATACTGTAGTGAATCCGGAGGTCGTTCCCGTGGTCTTAATGGTGGTTGCCCAGAGAGAACTTGCGGCTTCAGTGTCGCCTGTCATTCCCATGAACTTATAGCTCATGAAGAACATTAAGATGACCCATGCGAAAACAGCCGCATAATAGATCGAGATACCGATACCGTTGGATACTGCAAGCCAGCCGATACCTTCGACCTTTTTATTCATAGCACGCATGGATCCGGGCGCGCCCTGCCTCGTGTATCTTGCTACTGAGATCTCCATCATGAGAAGAGGTACGCCGATGATCAGCATTGCTATGAGATAAACAAAAAGGAAAGCTCCGCCGCCGTATTTGGCAGCCAGTCCCGGGAATCTCCAGGCATTTCCGAGTCCTACTGCGGATCCGATCGATGCCAGGATAAAAGCTGATCTTGATGACCATTTTTCGCGCATATTAAAACACCCCCTCGCACAAAGATAATAATACTTCTTAAACATATGGCAAGTCAAAAACAGTTGATAGTGTGGTAAAATCGCCACAGGAGCAATGGGGGTAATTAATTATGAATAAAGTAAAAGCAGCGGCTTCAATAATGGCTATTGTCATGTTTGCCGGAATACTCTCCGGATGCAGTAAGACAACTAAGATCCCGACAGACAGATTTGTTAAGGCATGTGAAAAAATGGGCCTTGAGGAATATGATCCCGATGACGGAAGTCCGGAACCGGATGAACTTGAAGACGGAATCTATTTTGATGCTGATGAGGATAATATCGGGAAGATATTAAGAGAATTCAGCCTTGACGAAGTCATTGATACGGATGACGTAAAGTCCATGGCGGTTGCAGCCAGATTCAATGGAGCCGATGAACTGGAAGATCTGACGGACATAGAAGACCTTGCTGATGTAAAGGCTGAAGGTGCATTTGCCGTTCAGATGGAACTTAGCGAAAACTATACTGATGACGTCATGGATTATGTTGACGACTGGCTTGATTCCTTAGATATCAGGAAGAGAAACCTTACTGACAAGGAATACTATTCTTCGAAAAATGAAGGGTATCTGAAGTTACATATTGATATCGCCGATGCGGCAAAGATCATTTCGGATGATGACGATTTCATGGATCTTGCAGAAGAAGCTTTCGGCGAGGGTTTTGAGGATGTATTAGAAGACATTTCGGGAGACATTGCAGTCACTATCGAGATCAACGGTTCCAATCTTTTCCTCCTGGCCGGTGGTTCTATGAATACAAAAGCATCGGTCTATAACGATTTTGTAAAAGCAATGGGCGTATCTTCCGATCCCATGAATATCCCTACGAATAAGAACGTGGTAAAGGATCTTATCGGCAGCCCCGAAAATCTTTTGAATAACATCCCCGTAAATCCGGGTTCTTACCTGCCTGATGACGGTAATAACGTAATGTTTTCCGAAAACCAGGTCGGCATATCACTGCCCACAAAAGATCTCATGAGATGGAACAGTGACGGCGAAAGGATGAGAAGCGAACTCGAATCTGACGGTTATAAGGTCGATCTTCAGTATGCTACGAACGATATCAACACGCAGAAGGTACAGATCCAAAGCATGATCGATTCAGGCTGCAAGGTGCTAATTATTGCTTCTATCGATTCAATATCGTTGAAAGATGAGCTGGCGATGGCAAAAGAGAATGGCATTGTGGTCATTGCATACGACCGTATGATCATGGAAAGCGAAGACGTTGATTATTATGTGTCTTTCGATAACTTCCTGGTTGGTGTGCTTCAGGCAGAATATATAGTGAACACATATGGAATAGACAATACCAAAACAACATATAACATGGAGATCACGGCAGGTGACCCGGATGACCAGAATGCAAAGATGTTTTATAACGGAGCTTACTCTGTTTTAGAGCCTTATATTGATTCGGGCAGGATCAATATCGTTTCCGGCCAGACCGGTTTCATTGATGTTGCTACTCCCGGCTGGAGTACGGATCGGGCCCGGGGAAGAGCCGAAAATATTATTGGCACATATTACCCTATGGGATCGATAATCGATGCCTGGCTTTGTTCGAATGATTCAACGGCCTTAGGTGTTACGGATGCACTTGCAGCCGTTTATCGCGGACCTTATCCGATCGTTACCGGCCAGGACTGCGATATTGCAAATGTCAAAAACATAATCAGCGGCAAACAGGCTATGTCCGTTTTCAAGGATACCCGTACCCTTGCTTCACAGGCGGTAAAGATGGCCGAACAGATCCTGGAAGGACAAGACGTTGACGTTAATGACACATCAACATATAACAACGGCGCAAAGATCATTCCGGCATACCTCTGTGATCCGATATTTGTTGATGCCAATAACTACAGAAATGTGCTCATCGACAGCGGATACTATACAGAAGCCGATCTGGACTGATCAACAAATCCCCTTAAAAGCTGGGTTTTAGTGGAAATGCGGTAAACAAGAACAGTGAGCGGCATAAACAATAGATATTCTACATATTAAGAAATAAGTCAAAAGGATATGATTTTGTGGTAAAATTCGGTTATTCCTATAAGGAGGGTACAATTTATGAAGAATAAGGTTATAGCTTGTGTGCTCGCAGTAACCATGCTTGCCGGCATTTTCGCGGGATGCAGCAAGACAACAAAAGTTACTCAGAAAAGTTTCATTAATGCTTGCAAGAAATTAAAGCTTGAGGAAATTGATCCCGAAGATGCAGATCGTAATTCCGGCATGGAAGCTCTTGAAGACGGTCTTTACACGATCAAAGACGGTGACTACCTTGAAGATGCACCTGAAGAGGTTGCTGACTACCTTGAGTCATTTGGTCTTGATGAGATCATTGATGTTGACGACGTTAAGTCTGTATCAATTGCTGCAAGAGGTAGTGGTTTAGATGATCTTCAGGATATGAGCGATCCGGAAGAACTTGAGGATGCTAAGACAGACATAGCATTTGCCATGCTGATCGAGCTTGATGAAGATTATGTTAAAGACGTCATGGATTATGTTGAAGATCAGTTGGATACATATGATATCACCACAAAGAATCTTTCAAACAAAGAATATTTATCTTCAAAGAACAACGGCTATTACAGACTCCATGTAGATATTTCCAAGCTTACAAAGCTTCTTCTTGAGAATGATGATCTTATGGAACTTATCGGTGCTTACTATGATGAAGACGATTTCGAAGACCTCTGCAAGGCACTTTCTGGTGATATTGCATTCTCGCTCGAAGTCAATAAAGACAGCATCTTTATCATTGGCGGCTTCTCACTTAATACAAAGCCTTCAGAACTTAATTCATTCTCAAGCGCATTCGGTGCTTCCAACCCGGCAAAGATTCCTATGAACAATAAGTTCGTTGAAGAGGTCATTGAAAATCTTATTGCCAATATGGGTAGTCTTTCAAAGAACCTTGGCGGTTTGCAGGATGTCGGAATGGACGATGATTATTATGATGATGATTATGATGACTATGATGACTACGACTATGATTACGATGATGAGGATATCTGATCGTTGATCTGAATTTGAGATTATTAATATGGAGCTGCCTTACATCGGGCAGCTCCTTTTTTGTGTTGCTTTTTGGAAGGAATGGTAACAGCTCAGAACATTGAAGGCGGGAATAATCTCGAAAGGATAACGAATGTCGGCCCCAAATTTGAAACATCCAGAAGAACACCGCTGAAAAGGAACGCTAGGATGAGGTAGACCGGAAGCATTGATGAGAACAGCCTTGAACGTGTGGAACGGATAGGCAGTAATGTCAACATTGTTCCGAAAACAAATGCAAACAGGCTGACTGCGACCGTATAGACGATTACCCGTACCGGACTGAATTCCGTTCCTGATGCAAGAAAGCATATTAACGAAATGACAAATGCAGGGAAAGTAAAGACGAAGATCTGGATGAGCCCCAAATAAATACGCTCGATAAGACGAAAACGAAGATATATGCGGTTATCCTGATCGTTAAGGAAGGCGAGAGTTCCCAAAAGAGCAGCCGTGAAGATAAAGAATCCTGCGAACTTGTAAAGCGGGATAGGAACCTTCTCGGAGCGCGTGATGGCATTATAGTATTGACCTTCAACACTTTCCAATGCGAACAGGGTCCTGTCGGAAACGTATTTTCCGAAAAGGCGTTCTATATCAGGATCGTGAGCATCTACTTCGTATCCGTATTGGGCGAAAGTATCACTTATGATCTCTCTGGCACAGTAAGCATAGACTTTCCTGAAGACCTCATCTCTGGAAAGAAAAGAGAAAGTAGAAGCAGGTGTCTCCACTTGTCTTATGTCGTAGCGGGTGCCGTTGTCCAAAAGATGTTCTGAAAAGCCTTTCGGGAAGATATATCCCGTATTTGCTTTCCCGGAAGCAAGATCTTTATAGAGTTCGTCTTCGTCGAAAACTTCATAGAAGTGGAATATCGAATTCATCGTGACAAGATCGTCCATGATCCTATTGGTATCTGAAGAATTATCTTCATTTAATACGGCAACGGGAACATAGACAGAGGTTTCTTTTTCCGGCACAAAGATTACGAGGAGGGCCATGACGATAATTACGGCACACATGACATACATCGCAGGATTGATAAGGCTGCGTTTGGTGAGTACCGATAATCTGTTCAGAAATAATCTCATAGGAACATCGACCTCGTAAAGAGCGTGATCACGTAGTGCATGGGGTTGTAATCTGCAATGGCCGTAAAGAAGTGCGGCATATATTCAAGTGGAAGGAGACCTCCTGAAATATACATTAGACCGGTTACGGCTCCGAAAGAGATATAGGATACTGTGGAAGGGCTCTTGACCAGATAGCACAGAGCGGTTCCGCAGGCTGCGATCAGAATGAAGAAAGGTATAACCGAGAACAGGGCAAGCAGATTCATCTCTCCCAATAATGCGAACAGACATATAAAAACCAGAACATAAAGGAAATAGAGCATGAAAGCAGCACACCCCGTTTCGATAAGGAAAAGCTTCCATGTTCTGATCCCGGAAAGCTTTGCCCTCGCACGGAAGACATCGTTATTTCCCTTGAAGAAGAAAGAAATAACAAAGATCGACATCATGATGATGTAAAGCGTATATGATGCAGTGAGCTGCTCTTCCAATTTGTATTTTGCAACCAGATCATCAGCATCGATCTTTTTGAACAAAAGATTCCTGGCCATAACGTAGCTATAACAGTTATTCATAACAGCGATCTCAATATCATATGCCACCTGATAATCTATGTTGTTTTCTTGGGCATATTCACGTGCTGTGATGATCGCGCATTGCGAGAGCCCCAAGAAGTCACTCATAGCGTAAATGATATCGTTTACGACATGCTCTTCGAAGGTATCTGCATCACGGTAAATTATCGATCCCGATACTGCATCCTCGGTTCCCATTGTCTCCACAAAACCGTCAGGGATTATCAGGGCAGCAACAACTTTCCCACCTTCAACAAGGCGGACCGCTTCTTCCGCATCTGTTACGACTTTAAGGTTAACGGTATGTTTTACGCTGTCCACATTCTTTATGAAGTTCAAACCCAGACGGGTGTATGTCTCTTCATCAGGAACACAGATTGCCATTTCCACAACGTTTTCAGTGCTTTCGTCAAAAAGGAATGCCGAGGCATTCATGGCAATTCCCATCATGGCGATTCCGATTGCCAGAAAATAGCAAAGCAGATATGGAAGGAAAAGCAATACTCTTTTGCAGTATGCTCTGATCATTTAAGAGCCTCCGCAGGTGAGATACCGGCAGGCAGAAGGTTAACAGAGCCGTCTTTCAAAAGATATACTTTGGAGCAATGTCTGAACAGTTCTTCGTTGTGGCTTGCTACAAAGATCGTGCCGCCCTTGTTCCTGAAAGTGTCCATGAAGTCGATTATCTCGTTTTTCGCCGGTATATCGAGAGATGCCAAAGGCTCATCCATAAGAAGAATATCAGGTTTGGAAAGTAGGACAGATGCAATGGCGAGGCGTTTCTTCATGCCTCCTGACATGCGTTTAACTTTAAGATCTATGAAGTCTGCGACCTTTAATATGGACAGTTCGGTGGTTGTCAGTTCGTTTAAGATTTCCTGTTTGCCAAGAGGAGTCCACATCTTAAGATTATCCATGGCTGTGAGTTCATCTATCAGGGCATTCTCCTGAGTGACAAAGCCTGCTTTACCATTTATCTTGATAGAGCCGGAAGCAGGTTTTCTGAGACCGGCAATAGAAGAGAGCAGAGTGGATTTTCCGGATCCGTTGAGACCGAGAAGGCCGATGATTTCGCCTTTATCGGCACTGATGGAGACACCTGTCAATACGGTCTTCTTATATTTTAACGAGACATTCTCGATAATAACGATAGGATCAGCCATAAACAGCAAGCACTCCTTTATTTAATAGGGAGATTATAGCATAGAGAAAGAACAGTTAGGTAAAGGGTATGATTCAGAGATTAATTGTATTTGGCAATAAATAACTTTAGATCATCAGAAGAGATGGCCGGACCCATGAACAGACCCTGGAATCTGTCGCAGCCGCTGCCGGCGAGGATATCGAACTGGTCCTCCTGACCAACACCTGTTGCCGTTACCGTGATGTCTATGTCATGCATGAGAGTGATGGCGGAGCGTGTCAGGATACGGACTGTCGCATCCGTGGCGAGCCTTGAGGTAAAATTGCCGTCGAGCTTTAATACCGAGACGGGGAGGAGAGGTATTGCATTAAAAGACGAGTAACCTCTTCCGAAGTTATCAAGAGCCATCTTAACGCCTGTCGTGGCAAGCTCCTCGATCGTCATGCGGATGTCTGAAAGACTCGTGATGAGGCTCTCTTCCTGAAGATCGAGAATGAGGTTATTTACGTTGCAGTCAGTCGAAGATACGATGTTAGAGAACGACTGGATAAAGTCCGGTTCTCTGAGCTGATAGTTCGAGAGATTGATGTTCATGGTGAGTTTCGGATCGATCTTGTTGATCTGCGAAAGGGCACCTAATGAACTTTCCATCGAAAAACTTCCGATCCTTCTCATATACCCGGCGTTCTCGGCAGCTGCAAGGAATACCTGAGGGGGGATGGATTTATCGTTCTTGTCAAATCTTAAGAAAGCTTCGAAGCCGGTGAGCTTGCGTTCTGCCGTAAAACACGGCTGGTAAACCATATGAATATTACCGTCATCGATAGCCCGCTCGAAGATGGCCACGATCTCTTCCTTGGACTTGTTTTTGAAAACTTCCGAACCGGGAAGTTCAGTCTGTTCATCAGAATTGTTTTTATTGTCCGCACTTGCTTTGGCAACTATGCTCATGCGTTCTTCGGCTTTAGCTATTATCTCGCCGGCATGACGCGAATCAGTCGGATAATGCGCGAACCCGTAATGAATGCTTGCATTCATCGAGTCGATCCCTGCCGCGAAGGCTCTGGAAGCTTCTTTGGCAAGCTTGTCAGCATATTTTATCTCTGCTTCCTTTGAGAGGACTCTCTTGAAAAGGATAACAAAATCCGCATCGTCGATCCTTGCGACCATGTCCGTGGGGTCTGCCGCCTCACGGAGACGGTGTGCCATATTCTGAATGAAGAGGTCCATTGACTTGTGTCCGATGGCTCTTGTTATGTTGTCGAAATGATCAAGCGCGAGATAGATCACGGTGAAGGGACGGCAAACAGAATCCGGTCTGTCGCTCTCCTGCATGTTCGCAATGTCTTCTCTTATGAACTTGTCTGCACGTTCGGTTATCATGTCACGTCCGGGGAGTGTCGTAAGAGGATCGATTGAACTCGTGAGGTTACGTCCTATGGCTTCGCTCAATCCCTGATGGCTTCCCATAACCTCGTGGTTAACGATAAGGGATGTTCTTGAGAACATCTCATCTTCCAGTTCCTTGCGGATGGCCTTGCCTCGTTCAATACGCTTGGCATCCTCAATGCCCTGTATCTTTCCTGCGACCTTGATGACGTAATACTGCAGGAGAAGATCTATGAACATATTGATTATCGTCATGACGATAAGCATCGGTGCTGATTCGCTCTGCAGCATGATGTATTCGTATGTGTAGATCATGAACTGCACGAAATTCAGGGCGAACGAAATGTAGTATCCGAACTTGCCTTCGAATATGTTCATCAGGAATGCAAGAAGTATCAGTGCCGCACCGATGAAATATCTGGTGGATGTCACACCTGAAAAGATCTGGAAAGCGAGCAGAACTATAAAGAGCACAACGCTCACGAAAACGACGGTGACATAAACCGCGTCATTTTTTATGAATAGTCTGCTGTCATTATTTTTCATACGCCTTATTATCCTATGTTTCAGGTCGGAATGTGTTACTCGAGTATTAATATAATATTAAAATTAGGCGATATTTGTCACAGTTCATATTTTAATATATAAGACAACAATTTGCTTTGATTTGTTTGCTTGAGTATAATCTGTATGCAACAAATCCGCTTATTCATCTGTATATAGGGTGAAAGCGGTGAGTAACTCAAGGGAATAAATGGAATTAACTTACGAAGCCAATCTACCGCTTTTAAGAAAGCTCGCAATACTGCTTGCAGTGTCGGGTCTGGATGACGATAATCCGTTCACCCTGTCCGGCAACGGTCCTGCAGAGACTTTTGACGAAGTGCCTTCCTCAGGGGCATCCCGCAAGTCTGACGAGCAGATAGAAAAGGAAGCGGAAGAGATACTTGACCTTCATGGTAATTCCATCCTGCGTCTTGCAATCTCTTACCTTCACAACAAGGAGGACGCGGAGGATATACTTCAGGAGACGATGATCAAGTTCGTCACCGTAAGACCGGATTTCGAGAGCGAGGCACATCGCAAAGCATGGCTTATGAGAGTTGCATCTAATCTTGCAAAGAACCGCATTGATTACAACAAAGTCCGTGACACGATGGAACTCAATGAAGAGATCGCCGGCGAGGTACAGGAAGATCTTGATAAGGGTGACGAATACAAAGCCATCTGGGATGCAGTAAGAAGTCTGCCCGTCCATCAGCGTGAAGCAATCCACCTTTTCTATCAGGAAGGTTATCAGACCTCTGAGATCGCCGCATTAACAGGGCGACGCGAGGCCACAGTGCGCTCAGATCTTAAGCGCGCCCGTGACAAACTGAGAGAACTGCTGAAGGAGGTGGATGATTTTGTCTAAATATAACGAGATCATGAATAACATAACTGTTGATCCTGAGATGAAGAACAGGATCATGAGTGCTGTGTCCGCCGCCATAAAGGAGCAGGGAACCGGCACGGGATCAGCAGAAACAAGAAAAGCACACGGAACCGTAAGGACAGCCAATGTACATGAACCTGCAAAAGTTACGGCCATTCCGGCAGAAGAGGCCAAGGCTCCGGTAAGAAGAAAAGCTAAGAAGACACCCATTATTGTGATTTCTTCCATCGCTGCAGGCATAATCGTTATCATGGGCGCATTGTTCGTGTTCAACTATTTGGGAATGTCAAGTTCGTCACCAAGTTCAACGATGTTCAAGAGTTTTGATGTTTCCGGCGGCCACGCGAACAGTGCTGCAGAAGCTACCACGGCAGGACGTTATGATGCAGCTGAAGCCTGCGCAGAAACACAGGCAAATGATGCCGGTGAATATTCTCTTGATGCTGAAGCTGACGAGAACGATTACGACATTAAAGATGACATAAGAAATGCAACCGGAGACCAGAACAAGAACACTTTTTCTATCGGGACCGTAAGTGTTGATATTCATACTGATGCAAGCGAGGGCATGGGTGATGCGCGCATTGACGGAATCTCCAGAGCTCTTCCTTTTGACATGAAGGGTTCGGGATCCGGTAAGTACTCCGATACGATCAGCCAGGAAGTGTTCTTTGGCGATAATGGCGAGAAGGTAATAGTCTTTACGGCACCTGAAGGCACGGATCTCTTAGGTGAGATAGCTCATATCGACAGCAGTGCGGGCGTTGACGGAACTACACCTGCCGGAATCCCCGCCAGGTTCTACCGCATTAAATTTGGCAACGTTTATGAGCTTGCTGAAGGTGAGACATCGGATGAGGTCAATGCCATTGTTTTCAACAAGGACGGCATGACATACCTGATCATATTCTCAGACGTCCAGCCTGTTGATGTTATCGGCAGAGTTGCTGATGCGGTGTAACGGAGATCTCTTTAAGGAAAGCTTTATAACCCGTCCAATCTCTTTACAAGACAAGGGTTTGCTTGTGATAAAATGAACGTATCATCTTATCCGGGTCTTCATGCCCCGGGGAAAGGATACGATTATGTTTTGTCCCAATTGTGGTAGAGAAAATCCTGATGGTGTTGCTTTCTGCGCAGGATGCGGTTTGGCATTCGGCGGCAGTCCGGTCCAGTTTGCATCCCAGGCTGCTCCGCAACCTGCACCCCAGCCTGCTCCACAGCCGGCAGCAGCTCCGGATCCCCAGCCTGTTATAGCGCAGCCTGTAAATGCTCCGGCACCGCAGCCCCAGCCTCAGCCGAAGGCAGCTCCAAAGCAGCCTTCTTCAATGCTTCCGTTCGGCCAGCATTTCAAGAACCTCATAAAGGCTGCAACTCATCCTGTTACGGGTCCGGCTGAGATCTCGGATCAGTACGATAAGATAGGCAATGCACTGTTTATTGCGGGAATCGTGGTTGTAATATGCTGGATGGTCGGATTCTTCTCATCCATGACAATAGACCTGATCCACTTTGCCAAATATCACAATGACAGTATCGGAGGTCAGATTGTCAAGGATTTCTTTTCCCCGTTCTTCTATTATGCGATCCGCGTATTCGGATGCGCAGGCGTCTTTATGCTCGCAGGTCTTATTATCAAAGAGAGATGGTCTTTCCCGAAGCTCCTCGCCATATCAGCCATGGCGACTGCTCCCGCATTCATCGTTTCTGATTTTTTGGGTTCGTTCGCAGGACTCATTCCTTATGTAAGATTCGGTGCGATCTTTACTATCGCGGCATATGCTTATTATCTCCTGATGCTCTTTGAGGGCGTGACCGCGATTACAAAACTCACAGGAAACAAGAAGGGATTTGTTCTTGTTATCTGTGTTGCCATCACCGGATTTATCGCGAACTATTTCTGATAAAAACGTTTTTCTTAATTCATGACGGCGGAAGGCTTTTCAGGCTTTCCGCCGTTTTCAGTTGATATCGCAGAAGAAAAAAATATTTGATATAATTGTTTTCGGGCGCGAAATGCGCACGTTTGAATGAGGGTAGGGATAGAGAATGCCAGATGTAATTGCTACACCGGTTTCTTTAAAATGCAAGGTATGCGGAGGAGATATTAAGAACGATTATCTCGCCGGTACATGTGTCTGCATGAATTGCGGGACCAGATGGTCCCTTGCTGACGTCATTCCCGACTATGCCAAGTATTCCAAGATAATTGCCAACATCAACAAGGCGAATGACATTATCGAGAATGAAACCAAGGCTGCATCAGCAAACGAGGCGAAGATCATCTTTAAGACCACCCAGATGGAATGCAACAGGATCAATGATCATGTTGCGGCCGATCTTAACAGGATCTGTGATGAAGGCATAAAGCGGGCTGATCAGTTTTCATACTACATCAAGGGTAAGTACAACTACGATCATAAATCTTTCAGAAGCGCCATTCATGATCTCTCTAAAGTTCCCGGATACAGGGATGCCGACGAGATCGTCTATAAGTGTAAGATGGAGATCGAAGCAGAGCGCAGGAGACAACTCCCGTGGGCTGTCGTATTCAGCCTTATCATTCCTGCTGCATTTGGTCTGTTCTTAAGAGAAACATTCAGATGTCCGTGGGCCGTATGCATCCTGCTGTTTCTTGCCGGTTCGGCAGGACTGGGATACGTTTTGTACCGCGGCGGAATACCTGCAGTGATAATCAAGGTCATCTCGTTCTTATGCGCGACACCGCTTATCGTCTATTCGATCCTTAAGTATGCATTAAATGTGCCTACGGTTCTCTCGGTCATCATAGCGATAGTCGGTCCGATCGTGTTGTTTATTCTATTTGCATCATTTACGGAACAAATAACGAAGAAAAATAAATAGAAAGGAAAGAATAGGAAATGGTTGAAGCTATTAGTGTAATCAAGTACGAAGGCAGTAATGACGTACTGGCTCACAAGCATGAGAAAGAAGACTTTACGATCGGCTCCCAGCTGATCGTCCATGAGACCCAGGAAGCGCTTTTCTTCCGTGACGGTAAGGTTTTCGATCAGTTCACTGCAGGCAGACATACGCTCGTTACGAATAACATTCCCAAGGTTCGTGACTACATGAAGCTTGGTACCGGCGGAGTCAATGTTTTCCACTGCGAAGTTTACTTCATCAACATGGTTACCCAGATGGGTATCAGATGGGGTACTGACAGTAAGGTAAGACTTTTCGATCCCGCTTCAGGACTTCATGTCGAGATCGGAGCTTCCGGCAACTTCAATATGAGAGTTACCGATTCCAGCAAACTGGTCTTAAAGCTTGTCGGAACGACCGAAGGACTCCTCCAGAGCGATGTTACGGGCGAAGGTAAATCCGACGGAACGGGCATGTTCAGTGCTTTGAGCATTAACAAGGTCAAGGCAAATCTCGCACGCATCATCAATGAACAGAACCTCAATATCCTTGAGATCGATGCTTATCTCGACGTATTGTCATCGCAGCTCATGGTCGACATAAATGCGACTTTGGAAGAATACGGTCTCACGATGCCCGAGTTCTACGTAACATCCATTGTTACTCCTGATGATGATCCGAACTTTGTACGCCTCAAGCAGCAGTTTGCCGACAAGACTTTGAAGGTACGCGAAGAGGAAGTCAGAAAGGCTGAGGCAGAAGCTGCACAGCAGAGAAAGATCGTCGAGGCCCAGACCGAGGCCCAGCTCAAGGCCGTAAACGCCCAGGGAGACGCAGAAGCAATCCGCATCAAGGCCCAGGCTGAAGCTGAAGCATACAAGATGAAGGCTGAGGCAGAGGCTGCCGAGATGCAGATGAAGGGCTACACATATCGTGATGAGACAGCCCGTCAGGTCGGTCTCGAAGCCATGCAGAACGGCATCACCGGCGGTGGTTCCGGCGGCGGCGCTTCAGGCGGTATCGGTGATGTCGCAAGTCTCGGCGTTACATTGGGCGCCATGGGCGGTGTCATCAACATGACAAGGGATGCAATGGCTCCCATCATGGGTGAGTCACAGAAAGTCGGAGAAGGCTTCGGCAACGTTGTCGCAGGCAATACACAGGCTCCCGCAGGCACACCTGCTCCTGCAGCACCGGCAGCACCCGCAGCTCCTGTTGAAGGCGCATGGAATTGTCCTTCTTGCGGCAAGACAGGCATTACCTCAAGGTTCTGCCCTGACTGCGGTCTGGCAAGACCTTTACAGTAAGTTGTTGATTTAGCAATATGGTATTTACGGCGGATGGCATTGGCTTTCCGCCGTTTTAGTTATGGAGACAAGTCAACGAATCCTGTTTTCGACCGGATGAACCGCTAAACGTGCCGCAGTGCTGGTCGATCCACGGTTCAAAATGGCATTTTGAGGCCAAACTTGACGAAAAACATGCCGTAGCGCGGTTCAATCTACGGGTCAAGATATTGATAAATTATGATTTAGAAGCTTCTTTTTTCACACCCATCTTAAGTGCTTTGTGCGGGCAGGCATTTACACACTCTCCGCAGCGGATGCACTCACAGCTGTTGGGGGAAACGCTCGGATCGACATTCATCTTGCAGGCTTTAGCGCACGCTTTGCAGCCAACGCACTTGTTTGCATCAAGATGCAGACGGTAAAGGGCGATCTTATTGAAAAAGCCGTAGATCGCGCCCAGAGGGCAGATGTATTTGCAGAATGGTCTGTATATGATGAGGCTTGCTGAAAGGATAAGACCGAGTATCACGAGTTTGAGACTGAAAAGATTTCCGAGCTGGCCTGCCACCTGTTTGTCAGCAGAAGCGAGCCATATTCCGGCGATGGTTCCCGAAGGACAGATATACTTGCAGAAAAACGGTGTCAGCTTGAAGCAGAATGGCAGCATTAATACAAATAAAGCGAGCACGATGTATTTAAACCACCGGAGATATTTGTCTATCCTGAATTCGTTTTTCTTAAAGAACGGGATCTTATATATCAGATCCTGGAGAAAACCGAAAGGGCAGAGAAAACCGCAGACCGCACGGCCGATCAGGGCGCCGATGAAGATCAGTATGCCGACAACGTAGTATGGCACACGGAACTTCAATCCGCTGAGATAGTTTTGGAGAGAACCTATGGGACATGCTCCGACGGCACCGGGACATGAGTAACAGTTAAGACCGGGAACGCATACGGATTTTACAGGTCCCTGATAGATCTTCCCCTCCAGGAAGCCTTTGAAATTGGCGTTCTGAAGCAAGGTGGCAACAGCCTGGATGGAATGTCTTACCCACTTCTTAGCCAATTCCGATACACTCCATGCAGATTCTTGCTGCCTTCGATAAAACGGATTCAGGCTGTTTTAAAGCTATCCCCACAACAATGAGGATTATTCCTGCGGCTATCAGTGATATTGTGATGATGCGTTTTCGCATAAGTACAGTTTAAAGCAGTTTTTCTATGATCTTTGCCCAGTCATTGTAAGTCTTCGAACCGACGACACTGTCTTCGCCCTGAACTGTCAATATATGTCCTTCTCCGTCAACGAAGATCGTTGTCGGAACATAGCCTGTCTGGAACTTATCGAATTCGGAAGAATAGTGAAGAATTGGGTATGTGACCCCGCTGTCACGGATGATCTGGTCTACTTCGCCTTCCATGGCAGTTTCGGAATAAACGCCGATTATCTGAAAGCCCATGTCCTTGTAGTCTTCATAAAGCTTTTCCAGATCCGGGATCTCGCCTACGCAGGGTCCGCACCATGGTTCCCAGAAATTGATCATGGTGAGATTATACGAACTGAAAACGGATTCATCCCATGTATTGCCGTCACGGTCTGTTACGGAGAATGTGAAATCAGGATCGAAATCAGCGTTTACCGTTGTGACCGGCTTATCAGATGCTTCCGTCACGGTAATGCTGTCAGAATCTATTTTCTAACCGGAATGCGTCTCGTCATCACGTCTGGTCCTTCTGGTCTCATCCGTGGAATCACAGGCCGAAATAGCCAGTATCATGGATGCGATAAGTACTAATGATATAATCTTTTTCATACGATTATCCCCGTTTACTATAAGAATTCTGAAAGATTATATCATTCGAAGACCCGTCATTTGAGGCATATGTGAGTAAGTGCAACATTTAGGGGCGCTGTTCTGTTTATAGGGCATAAAGCAAAATGAGTTTTACCGGAGGAACCGAAAATGAAGATTTGTTCAAAGAAAGGCATAAAAGTCCTTACAGGAGTACTTGCAGCGTCAATGCTCCTAGGAGGCTGCACTTTTACAACAAACAAAAAACCCGTTAAGAATGACAACAATGCAAAGACTGAGATCAACCTCAATGAGATCAAGACGACTCAGTTTGATCAGGAAGTCATGGATGAGCAGTACAGAAGATATTGTTTCGATCTTTTAAGCCAGACGATCAAGGATTATGGAAGTGAAAGCAATGTAATGATATCGCCCGCATCGGTCATGATGGCTCTGGACATGGTTGCGGCAGGAGCTAAAGGAGATTCTCTGCAGCAGCTGACGGATCTTTTTGCCGCAGGCCAGGGACCTCTTACACAGCAGGCATATGCTTCCGCGCTTATGGATAAGATCAATGAGGCAGAGCAGATCGATTTTTCCTGCGCTAATGCCGTCTGGAGCAACAAGACCATCCTCGGTGACTCGGTCAATGCCGAATATGTTGAATACATCCAGGATACTTTCAATGCCCAGTACAATATCAGTAAGTTCAGCAGCAAGACACCCGACGAGATAAACAAGTGGGTAGACCAGAACACTGACCACATGATCAAGAAGGTAATAAACGGTCTGGAACCCGATACGGTCATGGTCCTTGTAAATGCGATCTCTTTTGATGCCAAGTGGGCAGAACCTTATGAGGAATATCAGGTAAGGGAAGACAAGTTCACAAATTACGAAGGCATAGAACAGCGCGGTGATTTTCTTTTCGGCACGGAGAAATGTTATTTCGAGACTGAAAAGGCTACCGGGTTCATGAAGCATTATAAAGGCGGACAGTATGCATTCCTTACCATACTTCCTACTGATGAGACCATCAGTGCAAATGAATTCGCAAAATCATTTACTGCAGAGGATTATGAGAAGTTCATCAGCAGCGAATCTTACGCTTATGAAGTAATAACAAGGATGCCCGTATTTAAATCTGATTTCGAATGTTCAATGAATGATACGCTTAAAAAACTTGGTGCTGAAGATGTTTTTGATCCTAAGACAGCTGATCTGTCCGGAATCGCAGGCGATCCCGGTGACATCTACATCTCAAAGGTCATTCACAAGACTCATATTGAAGTCGATGCAGAAGGCACGAAGGCAGCTGCCGTTACGGCAGTAACCCTTGATGCGGGATGCGCCATGCCGGAAGAAGTGGAATACCGCTATGTAGAGTGCGTCAGACCGTTCGTATATGCGATCGTTGATACAGAGACGATGACACCGATCTTCATCGGAACGGTTAACGAGATTTAATAGTGATTTTTAGAAGGAGCACGGAAATGAAGATCTGTTCAAGGAAAGACATAAGGTACATAACGGGGATCCTGGCAGCGTCAATGCTTCTCGGAGGGTGCGCGAGGAATAATCCGTCAGTCAAACCCCTGCGGAATGATCCGTCCATTAAGGCAGGGATCGATCTCAAAGAAGTTAAGAATACCGGATACGATAACGAACTGATGGATGAGCAGTACAGGAGATACAGCCTTGATCTGTTTAACCAGACTATAAAGGATTACGGCGGTGACGGGAATGTGATGATATCGCCGGCATCGGTCATGATGGCTCTGGACATGGTTTCTGCAGGTGCGAAAGGTGATTCTCTGGAGCAGCTGACGGATCTTTTTGCAAAAGGGCAGGCACCTCTTACCCAGCAGGCATATGCTGCCGATATGATGACGAAGATCAATGATGCCAAAAAGGTGGATTTTTCCTGCGCGAATGCAGTCTGGAACAACGGTTCTTTATTAGGCGACAAAGTGAACATGGAATATGTTGACTATATCAGGGAAACGTTTCTGGCTGAATATAGAGTGACGGACTTTGATGAAAAGACACCTGACGAGATCAACCGCTGGGCATATGACCATACCGACCACATGATAAAGGAAGTGATCGACAGGCTGGATCCCGATACGGTCATGGTCCTTGTCAATGCGATCTCCTTTGACGGGAAATGGGAAACGCCCTATGAGGAAGATAAAGTCAGGGAAGGAGATTTCCATGCTGCGGACGGAAGCGTACAGCAGGCGACTTTCTTAAGCGATACTCTTTCGGCTTATTATGAGACCGATAAGGCAACGGGATTCATTAAGACCTATAAAGGCGGTGAATATGCATTCTTTGCGATCCTTCCTTCTGATGAGAATGTCAGTGCAAATGAATTTGCGAAGAACTTTACCGCAAAAGACTATGAAGATCTCATAGACAGTGTCACATATAAATATAAGGTCTATTCCAGAATGCCGGAATTCGAATCGGATTTTAACATGCTGATGAATAAGCCCCTCATGAATCTTGGAGCAGAAGATATATTTGACGCCGGCAAAGCCGATCTGTCAGGTATTACCGGAGCGCCCGGTGACATCTTCGTATCGAAGGTCATCCATAAGACCCATATTGAAGTAGATGCAAAAGGTACGCGCGCTTCAGCGGTTACGGTGGTAACCATGGAGAAGAATGCCGTAATGGAAACTGAAGAAGAATACCGTGTCGTTAACTGTGACAGACCCTTCATCTATGCGATCGTTGACACAGAGACGATGGCTCCTATCTTTATCGGAACAGTAAATGAGGTTTAATGCATAATTGATAGCCAGATACAGGCATTGCGTGTAAAAAATGTAGTAAAAGTCAATCAAATATCGGCCTTTCACGGGTTATAATATGCGGAGTGTTCAAGGGGTTGATGCCCATGGTCCCTGACACTCCGCATTATTTTTTAGGAGAAATGGTTTTGGATAAGCCCGAAAATAAAAGCCTTATAAAGAAGATACTCCACGTCATCGTGACGCTGCTGCCGATGGCTGTTTTCATGGTTATATACATGCCGGTATTCTTCTGGGTCGAGAGCCTTAATCCTGCAGGCGGATTCCACATAATCCACACGGCACTAGATGACATGATCCCTGTTGTCGAAGCATTTGTCATTCCATATTTTCTGTGGTTCCCGTACCTTGGCGCCGGCATGATCGCCATCGCCGTAAGGAGCCGTTCAATATCACGCAAAACAGCTTATATGCTTATGACGGGCATGTCTTTGTTCATCGTGATCTCAGTGGTTTATCCCAATGCGCTTGAACTCCGTTCCGCCATTCCGGACAGGCAGAATATCTGCATGGATCTGATCAATTATCTCCATTCGATCGACACACCGACTGATGTATTTCCGAGCCTTCATGTTTATGATGCGCTGGTCGTAGCAGCAGGTCTCCACCTCGCATTTTCAGAGAAGAAAGTTCTTCTCATTGCGAGCGACATCATGGCATTGCTTATAGTTCTTTCCACGATGTTTATCAAGCAGCATTCGATCATCGACGTAATCGGTGCGGTAATTCTGTTTATCATTGTATTTATTGTTATCTGTTTTGTGATAAAGCCTGTAAAAATGAAAGAGGCAGAAAAATAAGGCTCTTTGGAAAAGTTGGGGGATATATCACCATTACAGAAAAAGTACAATATTTGCCCTGAAACAATGACAGAATCTGTAATTTCACAGCAAATTACTGAAAAGTTAATGATCGGGACCTGATTTCAGTATTAATTCAGTAATGCGAAAATATACTTAAGGCAGTCCGACTTTGCGATAGATTAATGGCATTTTCAGCAAAAGTATTCGTATTTTATAAATACACAAACAAAGGGGCTGCCGTTTGAGGCAACCCCTTGATGACGTTTGTTTATCTGATCACATCAGTTCTCGAACTCGACAACGAGCTGTGATACCGTCTGCTTAGCATCGCCGTAGATCATTACGGTGTTATCCATTGTGAACAGCGGGTTCTCGATACCTGAGAATCCTGTACCCTGACCACGCTTGAGAACGAATACCGTGCGTGCTTCGTAAGCGTTGACGATAGGCATACCGTAAATAGGTGAAGATTCGTCGTTGATAGCTGCAGGGTTAACAACGTCGTTAGCGCCGATGACGATGGCGATGTCCGTGTTAGGCATCTGGGGATTCATCTCGTCAGCTGTCTTGAGCTGCTCGTAAGGAACGTTAGCTTCTGCAAGGAGAACGTTCATGTGACCCGGCATACGTCCTGCAACGGGGTGGATGGCGAAGTTGACTTCGCAGCCGTTCTCTTCCAATACGTCGCAGAGCTCCTTAACTGCATGCTGAGCCTGCGCAACAGCCATTCCGTAACCGGGTACGAATACGACGCT
>JAEEGH010002435.1_pt1 | contig 50460 bp, 32 predicted proteins | sample 9134181 | NCBI WGS metagenome assembly JAEEGH01 (sample SAMN16246544, study PRJNA631951) | gut metagenome | biome: gut microbiome; feature: rumen; material: DP-attached | host: Bos | place: Iran: Karaj | collected 2018-10
GCAATCGATGCCATCCTGCGCAACGAGGCGGGATGCAGCAACGAACTCGATTACATAGAGCAGACTTCGTGGTTGCTCTTTTTAAAATACCTCGACGACCTTGAAACGGAGCGCGAAGACGAAGCCGCACTCAACGGCAAGGAATACCGCCGCATTATCACCGGCTTCAACCGTTGGAATGCTTGGGCTGCCCCAAAAAACGCCAAGGGCGAACTCGACGTTATCAACGCAATGACCGGCGACGACCTTGTGGAGTTTGTCGACAAAAAACTCTTCCCCTCGCTCAAACGTTTCAAAGATACCGCCGTGTCGCCCGACACGCTTGAATATAAGATTGGCGAGATATTCAGCGAATTGCGCAACAAGGTGAGCAGCGGATACAATATGCGCGAGATTATCAACAAGATAGATTCGCTGCATTTTCAGTCTGCCGACGACAAGCACGAAATGACCGTGCTGTATGAAGACAAAATAAAGCGAATGGGCAATGCCGGACGCAACGGCGGCGAATATTACACGCCTCGTCCGCTCATCCGTACCATCGTAAAAGTGGTGAACCCGCGCATCGGCGAAACCGTTTACGACCCGGCTTGCGGCTCGGCGGGCTTTCTCTGCGAGGCGTTCAATTATATGCAAGAGCAGGTACATTCGGTGAGCGATTCCGACACTTTGCAAAAGTCAACATTCTTTGGCAAGGAGAAAAAAGGGTTGCCCTACATCATTGCCACAATGAATATGATTTTTCACGGCGTGGCTGCGCCCAACATCGTTCGCGGCAACACACTGACCGAAAACCTCGCCGCCATTCAGCAGCGCGACCGCAAAGACATCATCCTTGCCAATCCGCCATTTGGAGGCAGCGAACGCGCCGAAGTGCTTGACAATTTCGACCTGCGCACCAGCGAAACGGCGTATATGTTTATGCAGCATTTCATCAAGATGCTCAAAGTAAACGGACGCGCCGGCATTGTAATCAAAAACACATTTTTGAGCAATGGCGATGCCGCATCCCTGCGCCGCAAACTACTCGAAGAATGTAATTTGCACACCATTCTCGACCTTCCGCAAGGAGTGTTTCAAGGTGCGGGCGTAAAAACCGTGGTGCTGTTTTTCACAAAAGGCGAGCCGACACAAAAAATTTGGTATTACCAACTCAACCTCAGCCGCACCCTTGGCAAAACCAATCCGCTTACCGAAGCCGACCTTGAAGATTTTGTTACATTACAGCAGACCAAATCCGAAAGCGAAAACTCTTGGACTCTCAACGTTGCCGACCTTGGCGACGACTGCGACCTCTCTGTCAAAAATCCCAACAAACCCGAAATTGTTGACAACCGCACCGCCGCCGACATTCTCAACACCATCGCCGACCTCAACAACGATTCCGCAAGATTAATTAACGAAATAAAGGAGATGCTATGAAGACTTTGAGAATAAAAGACATTTGCGACAAAGGTTCTTCAAATCTCAAACAAAAAGATGTTGAGAATCAAAATGGTGTTTATCCTGTTTTTGGTGCAAGTGGGTTGATTGGTAAAATCGACACATATCATCAAAACAAGGATTATATTGCCATTGTCAAAGATGGTTCGGGAATTGGCAGAGTTACATTTATGCCTGCATTTTCTTCGGTTATTGGAACTCTTCAATATATTCTGCCCAAAGAAGGATTCAATATAAAATACATTTCATATTGTCTTCAAAGTTTGGATTTAGCACATTACAAACAAGGTGCAGCCATACCACATATATATTTTAGGGATTATGGTGAATATGAGGTTAATGTTGAAGAAAATCCAGATGAGCAGCAGCGCATTGTTACCTATCTTGATGCCGAGTTTGCGAAGATAGAAGCCCTTAAAGCCAATGCCGAAAAGCAACTGCAAGCCGCCAAAGATTTGTTTCAAGCCGCACTAAAAGAGTTGTTGACACCGAAAGAAGGATGGGAGGAGAAGAAGTTGGGAGAATTGTGTTTGTTGGTTAGAGGTCCATTTGGGGGGAGTTTGAAAAAGGAATATTTTGTTGATTGTGGTTATGCAGTATATGAACAACAGCACGCCATCTACAAAAACACAAATGTAAGGTATTACATTAACGAGGATAAATTCCGTTCAATGAAGCGGTTTGAAGTAGTTTGCGGAGACCTTATAATGAGTTGTTCGGGTACTATTGGAAAGGTTTTTATAATCCCGCAAAATGCGCCAACTGGAATTATAAACCAAGCACTACTAAAAATAACTCCAAAAGAAACAATCAATCGGGTTTATCTTGCATATTTGATTGAAAGTGATTATTTCAAAGAAATTATTTCACTATACTCAGATGGTGCAGCAATTCAGAATATTGCGGCAGTTAATGTACTGAAAGAGATAAGGATCCAAATCCCTTGTATTAATCAGCAGCAACGCATCGTTGCCCGCCTCGACGCACTCTCTGCCAATGTGAAAGCATTGCAAACTAACTACACCGAAACCATAACCCTCTGCAACGACCTGAAACAGGCGTTGCTTAAAAAAGTGTTTGAATAATTATGGACGAATCAACAACACGCCGAAAGAAGATTGATCCTGCGCTTTATGCCGTGGGTTGGGAGAATGTGCCTGAAAGTCAGATTCTAAACGAACAACGCGCATACCTAATTGCGCCCGGTCGTGTGGAAAAACTCAAAGCCCGCAATCCCAAAAAAGTTGACTATGTGCTTGAATACAAGGGCATAAAACTTGCTGTCGTAGAAGCCAAGTCAGACGAAACAGACGTTTCGGTGGGCGTGCCGCAAGCCAAGAAGTACGCCGAAATGTTGCAGATTCGTTACGCCTATTCAACCAACGGCGGCCAAATTTACTTTATCGATATGGGCGTAAAGGATGCGCACGGCAATTACACAGTGCCTTCCACCGAAAAATTTATCGACAAATTTCCATCGCCGCAAGAATTGTGGCAGATGACATTCCCGATAGCCAACGTTTGGCGCGACCGTTTCAATCTCGAACCCTACAACCGTGGCGGCAGCCGCGAGCCGCGTTATTACCAAGTAAACGCTATCAACAACGTGCTCAACGCAGTGGCAAACGGCAATAACCGCATTTTGCTCACTATGGCAACCGGCACAGGCAAAACATACACGGCATTTCAGATTTGTTGGAAACTATTTCAGACCAAATGGAATCTTCACGGAGCCGACCAACGTCCGCGCATACTTTTCATCGCCGACCGCAATATACTTGCCAACCAAGCCGTCAACGATTTTGAACAGTTTCCCGAAGATACAATGGTGCGCATCACGCCCGACGAACTCCGCAAACATCACGGCAAAGTGCCTACGGCAAGGCATCTCTATTTTACAATATTTCAGACCTTTATGTGCACCGACGGCAGCGGCTGTCAATATTACAAGCAATACCCGAAAGATTTTTTTGATTTCATAATCATCGACGAGTGCCACCGTGGAGGCGCAAACGACGAAAGTCAATGGCGCGAACTTATGGATTATTTTTCGCCCGCCTGTCAACTCGGTATGACAGCCACGCCGCGCCGTCAGGACAACGCCAACACATACCGCTATTTTGGCGAGCCGGTGTATTCTTATTCGCTCAAACAAGGCATTGCCGACGGCTATCTCACGCCATTCCGCGTGCGAATTTCTGAAAGCAACATCGATGAGTACACTTACAATCCCGACGACGACATTGAGGGCGAAATCGACACCGAAAAAACATACACCGAACGCGACTTTTACAACGGACGCATAGAAATCCGTCAGCGCGACGAACACCGTGTAATAGAGATGCTTTCGCAAATCAACCCCGACGAAAAGACGATAGTATTTTGCGCCACACAGTTGCACGCCCACATCATCCGCGATATGATTAACCGCCATAAAACCAACCCTGTGTCCAATTATTGCGAGCGTGTTACTGCCGACGATGGTGCCGATGGAGAAGCAACTCTTAAACTGTTTCAAGACAACGAGCGCAAATTGCCCACCATACTTACCACATCGCAAAAACTCTCCACAGGCGTTGATGCCCGCAATGTGCGCAACATTGTGCTAATGCGTCCTGTCAACAATATGGTGGAGTTCAAGCAGATAATAGGTCGCGGCACACGCCTTTTCGACGACAAATATTATTTCACCATTTACGACTTTGTGGGAGCGAGTCGCAATTTTCAAGATGCCGAGTGGGACGGCGACCCATTCTGCCCTGTCTGCGGCAATTATCCTTGCACCTGCAACAAGAAACCACACAACAGCGGAAACACAGCCCACGAACCCGAAATGCCTTTCGGTCAGCCACAACCGTGTCCTAATTGCGGACATCTTCCCTGCACTTGCGACGGCGGCAGCAAGCCCAAAAACAAAGTGATAGTACGCCTTTCCGATAAGCGCACGATGGAACTCAAAACCACTTGGACAGAGCGTTTTCAGTTTGGCGACGAACTCATTTCGATAGAAGAATTTATCAAACGTCTTTTTGGCAAGTTGCCACATTTTTTCAACGGTCCGGAAGACCTTCGCAAACAATGGGAGCATCCCGACACACGTCAGGCGTTGCTCAGCCATTTGGAGCGCGAGGGTTTTCACGAAGAAAAACTCCAAACCATTCAGCGTGTTATGGGTCGTGAGGATTGCGACCTTCTCGATGTTCTTGAATATATAGCCTACGAAACCGAACCGATGGAGCGCACCAAGCGTGTGGAACTTGTTAAGCAAGATTACTACAAGCGTCAAAACGCCGCTCAGCGCGTCTTTACCGATTTCCTAATATCGCAATATCTGCGCAACAGTTACCGCGAGTTCACGTCCGACAACCTCGGCAAGTTCATCAATATGAAATACGGCTCAATCGCCGACGCCAAAGCCAACCTTTCAATGGACGTACCGCAAATCCGCAACCATTACTTTGAGTTTCAGCGGCAGTTGTACAAGGCGGCGTAAGGGGCAAGGGGTTATCTAAACACCTTCTGTGCAAAATCCGTCAGATATATTCTCCAATTGCGCCAGATGTGTCCGCCTTCGGTTTCTACGTATTCGTATTTGTAGCCTTTTTCGTCGAGGTAGCGACGGAGGCCGGCGTTTTGCTCGTAGAGAAAATCAGTTTTGCCAATGGCGATGTAGTAGAGATTCGGTTTGGCGGCAAAGAGATTGGCAAGTTGGTTTTGCGTTTTGGTATCCTTCTGGAATTTAGCGTAAGTGTCGTTGCCTTCGCCGTTTACGTGAATTGCCGCAGAGAAAAGGCCGATGTAGCCAAATGTTGACGGATAGAGTTTTGATGTCATAAACGAATGTCCGCCGCCCATCGAAAGTCCGCAGATAGCGCGGTTTTGCTTACCTTTTGCCACTTTGTAATGGCTCTCGATGTAGTTTACAATATCCATAAAACTCTCTTCCATCGAAGCCACGGGTTTGTCGCCCGAGCCACGGAACGACGGTTGATACATACCCTTCGACCATTCGCCCGGAGCCGCTTGACAGTTGGTGTTGCCGTTTGGCATTACCACAATCATCGGTTTTGCCTTGCCTTGTGCAATTAGGTTGTCGAGAATTTGTGCAGCACGTCCAAGTTCGCTCCATGCATTTTCGTCGCCACCTGCACCGTGGAGGAGATACATCACTGGGTAACTTTTGCCCTTGTCGTAGCCCGCCGGTGTGTAAACCGTCATACGGCGTTGCATTTTGAGCGTGGGACTATCGTACCAAACTTTTGCGAGATTGCCGTGAGGCACTTCGTTTACCCTATAAAGGTCGCCCTTGTCGCCTTTGGCTGAGGAGATTATAAAAATGTTGGTGTACGATGTGATGTCGCGGTTTACGTAGATATTGGCGGGGTCTTTTACGTCGTTGAGACCGTCGATATTGAAAGTGTAACTGTACAATTCGGGTTCGAGTTTGCCTGTGGTGAAACTCCAAACGCCATTCTCGCCCTCGGTGAGCGGTGCGGGAGCATTAGCAAAATCGCCAGAAACTTCTACCTTTACGGCTTTGGGAGCATAGAGGTTGAATGTTACAGTGCCGTCGTTGTTGATAACGGGCGATTCTACGTTAGGTCTGTTGAAGAGTTTTTCTTGGGCGTTTGTGGTAACGCAGCCCAGTGCCAAAATTGCGGCGATGATTGCGGTTTTTGTCATAATTAGTGATGTTTAAATGTTTAATGATGATAGGCAAATATAATTAAAGTGTTTTTAATGGCAAGGCTTTTTGTGTGAATATTTAACTATGATGTGGCAAGTTATGCTCTATCTCCTCCTTCATCTTCATCAACTCCTCCACATCGTCGAATTCTTCGGCGTTGATTACATCATAGTTTGGCTCTAAAAAATCATTGTCAGAATTGTTGTCGGCAGATGAGTTGTAGAGGTCGTCCACATCTTGAAGTTCTTCTTCTTCGGGTTCGGATTCTGTTGTAGGCTCAGGTTGTGAATCTTTGTGTAGTGTATCCTCTGATAAAAGTTCAGTATCATCTGGCAGATTATCAGTAACGTCGAGTATCTGTTGGCGTTTATCGCTGCGGGGATGGAAGGTGAGAATTTCGTCGCGGAGATACGAACTGTCTAAGTGTGTGTAAATTTCGGTGGTTTGGATAGATTCGTGTCCAAGCATCTCCTGCACGGCTCGGAGGTCGGCACCACCCTCTACCAAATGCGTGGCAAACGAGTGTCGAAATGTGTGCGGACTTACATTTTTGTCGATTCCAGCAGCCTCAACAAGTTGTTTTACAATGGTAAAAATCATTACACGCGTAAGTTTTCTGCCACGACGGTTGAGAAAAAGATAATCCTTGTTTTCGTTGTTGATGGCAATGTGGTCGCGCATTTTTTCGATATAGAAATTGATGTATTTCAATGCAGTACCACTAATGGGAACAATTCTGGTTTTGTTGCCCTTGCCGGTAATTTTTATAAAGCCTTCTTGTAAATGTATATCGCTGAGTTTTAGATTGATAAGTTCCGAAACACGCAAACCGCAACTGTACAGGGTTTCGATAATGGCGCGGTTACGTTCGCCCTCGTTGCTGCTGAGGTCGATGGCGGCTTCTATGCTGTCTATCTCCTCCACGCTCAGCACGTTGGGCAGCATCATACCCATTTTGGGGCATTGAATAGTGTCGGCGGGAGTGTCCTCAATCATATCCTCAAAGAGCATATAGCGATAGAGTTGTTTCACTGCGCTGAGAATACGTGCTTGCGACCTTGGTTTCATTCCAAGACGTGCAATCCATTCAATGAAGGCGGCAAGTTCGTCGGTGGTAATCTCCTCAAAATTACGGTTTTTGAGAACTGATTCGGCATAAAAAGCCAACTTGTCTACATCTCTTGTGTACGCCTCAATGCTATTCGCCGACATTCCCCGTTCCAACGTCAGATAATCAGCAAAGTTCTTGATAATATCGATGTTATGATGGTTCATTATTGATGCTGCGATGTTTTTGGTGCAAAAAAAGTAAAAAATCTTTGTTTTGGGTAAAAAAATCCCAAAAAAATTTTATATTATAAAATAAAATCTACTAATTTTGCCGCATTATTTTAAAAGTGATATACTTATTATGGTTAAAATAACATTTCCGGACAACTCGGTAAAAGAATTTGCGGATAATTCTACTCCGCTCGACATAGCCAAAGCGCTGAGCAACAGCCTGGCGAAAGAAGTTTTATCGGCTACTTTCAATGGTCAGCCTTGGGATGCAACACGCCCGATTACACAAGACGGCACTCTCGTTTTTCACAAATGGGACGATGAGGAAGGTCGTCACACTTTCCGCCATTCGGCAGCACACGTTATGGCAGAGGCTTTGGAACGTCTCTACCCTGGCACAAAATTCGGTATTGGTCCCGCCCTCGAAAACGGTTTCTACTACGATGTGGAACTTCCTGACGGCAAGGTAATTACCGACGAAGATTTCGCCGCTATTGAAAAAACTATGATGGAGATAGCACGCGAAAACAAACCTTTTGAACGTAAAGAAGTTAGCAAGAGCGATGCTCTCAAATTTTTTGCTGACAAAAAAGATAACTACAAAACCGAACTTATTTCGGAACTCGAAGACGGCAAAATCACCGAGTACACACAAGGTTGCTACACCGACCTTTGCCGTGGACCTCATTTGCCTTCAACTGGATATATCAAAGCGGTAAAAATCACAAGCATAGCCGGTGCTTATTGGCGCGGCAACGAAAACAACAAAATGCTTACCCGCGTTTATGGCGTGGCATTCCCCAAACAAAAAATGTTGGACGAATACCTTATATTATTAGAAGAAGCCAAAAAACGCGACCACCGCAAGATAGGCAAGGATATGGAACTTTTCGCATTCTCTGCCAAGGTAGGACAGGGTCTTCCCTTGTGGTTGCCCAAAGGCACTGTTTTGCGCGAGACTCTTACACGTTTCCTCGCAAAGATTCAGAAAAAATATGGCTATCAGCAAGTTATAACTCCCCATATTGGTCAAAAAGAACTTTATGTAACTTCGGGACACTATGCTAAATACGGCAAGGATTCGTTCCAGCCTATCCACACTCCGAGCGAAAACGAGGAATTCTTGCTCAAACCTATGAACTGTCCTCACCACTGCGAAATTTACGCTCTTAAACCGCGTAGTTACAAAGATTTACCTTTGCGTATAGCAGAATTTGGTACAGTTTACCGTTACGAGCAAAGTGGTGAGTTGCACGGACTTACACGTGTACGCTCGTTTACACAAGACGATGCCCACCTTTTCTGCCGTCCCGACCAGATTAAAGAAGAATTTTGCAAAGTTATAGATATTATTCTCTATATCTTTAAGATATTGCACTTTAAAGATTACACTGCACAAGTTTCGCTTCGTGACCCCAACAACAAGGAGAAATACATCGGTAGCGAAGAGCATTGGCAGATGGCAGAGCAAGGCATTATCGAGGCCGCCAAAGAAAAAGGTCTGCCCACAACAGTGGAAACTGGCGAGGCTGCTTTCTACGGTCCTAAACTTGACTTTATGGTAAAAGACGCTCTTGGTCGTAAATGGCAGTTGGGTACAATTCAGGTAGACTACAATTTGCCCGAACGTTTTGAACTTGAATACATTGGCAACGACGATAAGAAACACCGTCCGGTAATGATTCACCGTGCGCCTTTTGGCTCGTTGGAACGTTTTGTGGCAGTGCTTATCGAAAACACCGAAGGCAAATTCCCGTTGTGGCTCACACCTGTACAGGCTCAGATATTGCCCATCAGCGAAAAGTTCAACGATTACGCTTATCAATTGTCAGAGAAATTCAACGATGCCGACCTTCGTACAGAGGTAGACGACCGCAACGAAAAAATCGGACGCAAAATTCGCGACAACGAAACCAAACATATTCCGTATATGTTGATTGTTGGCGAAAAAGAAGTTGCCGAGGGTAAAGTTTCGGTACGCAAACAAGGCAAACAAGACCTCGGTGCAATGACCATTGAGGAATTTGAAGCCTACATTCAAGACGAAATTAAAAAGGAGTTAAATCCAGAAGAGTAATAAAAACAAACAGACAACAAAAATATTAACTTAATTTTGGGAGGATACCACTATCGCAAAACCTAATGAACAACCCGCTCACCGTATCAACGAGCGGATTAAAGCCCGCACAGTAAGAGTTGTGGGCGAAAATGTACAGGACAACAACGTTGTTCTAACAAGAGATGAAGCTCTGCGTATGGCAGAGGATATGGGATTAGACCTTGTTGAAATCTCGCCCGACGCCAACCCGCCGGTGTGCAAAATTATTGACTATCAGAAATTTCTGTATCAATTGAAACGTAAACTCAAAGAACAGAAAGCCAAGACAGCCAAAACACAGGTTAAGGAAATTCGTTTCGGGCCTCAAACCGACGACCATGATTTTGAGTTTAAACTCAATCATGCCAAGAAGTTCCTCAGCGACGGTGACAAAGTACGTGCATACGTATTTTTCAAAGGACGTCAGATACTTTTCCAAGAGCAGGGCAAGATAATGCTTCTGAAATTTGCCGACCAACTTGAAGATTACGGCAAAGTAGACCAGATGCCCTTCCTCGAAGGCAAGAAAATGACGATATTGATATCGCCTGCAAAAAAGAAATAAAGAAAACACGTGCGTTAAACACTTTATAAAAGTATAATAAAATGCCAAAAGTAAAAACCAACTGCGCTGCTAAGAAGCGCTTCAAACTTACTGCTACGGGCAAGATCAAGAGAAAACATGCCTTCCACAGCCACATTCTCACCAAAAAGTCGACTAAGAGAAAACACAATCTCGTTAAGTCTACTGTGGTAGAAGGTGCTAACATGAAAGCAGTAAAAGAACTTCTCGCAATGAGATAGTTAATGGAGAATATCTCCGGTTTATTTAATTAATTAAAATTAATTTTAAGTTTAACCCGGACTGTGGGCAGCTAAGAGCAGAACGTTAAACATAAAACACAACTGTCGCCCCTGTCCAAAAAACAATTTTTAAATTATGCCAAGATCAGTCAATGTGGTTGCTTCGCGCAACCGGAGGAAAAAAATCCTCAAACTTACACGCGGTTATTTCGGTGCACGTTCAAACGTTTGGACAGTAGCAAAGAATACCTACGAAAAAGGCCTCTTGCACGCCTATGTAAACCGCAAGAAGAAAAAACGCAACTTCCGCGCTCTGTGGATCGCCCGTATCAACGCAGCAGTAAGAGGATACAACATGTCTTACTCCGAGTTTATCGGCAAGATTGCTAAGAAAGATATCAAACTCAACCGCAAAGTTCTCGCCGATTTGGCTATGAACAACGCTAACGCTTTCAAGGCTGTTGTAGATTCTGTTAAATAGTTGAATTTTAACATTTTATAGTTTTAAATATTTTAATAACCAAGTTGTTAACGCACGTTTTTTTAAGATATTAACTTGCAGAATGGAACAATAGCGATATTGCATTGTTCCGTTTTGCGTTTTTATAACTAACTTACTAAATATCATGAAAATTGCAATTATAGGCTATGGCAAGATGGGACACGTTATCGAGCAGATAGCCAAGGAGCGCTCCAACGAGGTGGTGCTTATCCTCGACGCCCTTATTAATCCTCAAGATTTTACAGCTGAGAACCTTAGAAAGGCTGACGTGGCTATCGAGTTCACTCGTCCTGATGCTGCCTACGATAATATAATGAAGTGTTTCAACGCTGGTGTTCCTGTGGTTTCGGGTACTACCGGCTGGCTTGAGAAACTTCCCGAAGCTAAGCGTATGTGCAAAGAAGAGGGCAAAACTCTCTTTTACTCATCTAATTACGCTATCGGTGTAAACATATTTTTCCGTGTAAACAAGTTTCTTGCAAAATTGATGAACCATTACACCAACTACGATGTTAATATGCAGGAAATCCATCACATACACAAGCTCGATAAACCCAGCGGCACAGCTATCACCATTGCCGAAGGTATTATCGAAAACGTTGACCGCAAAGATAGTTGGACACTCGATCCAAAACCCACCGACAAGCAAATCTATATCGATGTTTTGCGCGAGGGCGAAGTTCCTGGCACTCACACCGTTAACTATACATCACCTATCGACGACATCACCATCACCCACGTATCGCACAATCGCAACGGATTGGCTCTTGGTGCTGTGCTTGCTGCCGAATATCTGGTTGGCAAACCGTCGGGATTCTACACAATGGACGATTTAATGGATTTTTAATTAATTGACTTAGAGATGAATACAGAAATCAAATCCAACAAGAAAACAAAACGCAAACCTATGAACCCTTGGGTTAAGTTTGCGATCTACGCAGTAATATATTTACTATTTGTAATCTGGCTTCAAAATTGGTGGCTTCTGCTGGGTCTTCCAATAATTTTTGATTTCTGTATTACTAAAAAAGTCAATTGGACATTTTGGAAAAAACGTGGAGTTGAGCGTCAGACCAAATTAATTGAGTGGGTTGACGCCATCATCTTTGCTGTTATCGTTGCCACCATTATCCGTATTTTCTTTATCGAGGCGTTTACTATTCCTACATCGTCGATGGAAAAATCGCTGTTGGTTGGTGATTATCTGTTTGTTAGTAAATTTCATTACGGACCAAAGATGCCCAACACACCGCTTTCAGTGCCTTTTGTGCATAACACAATGCCATTTACCAAAGATACAAGGTCGTTTGTAGAATGGATAAAATGGCCCTACCACCGTTTGGCTGGTCTTACCGAAATCAAAAACAACGACGTGGTGGTGTTCAATTTCCCTGAGGGTGATACTGTATGTCTCAACTCTCAGGCTATCAGTTACTATTCATATTGCCGAGATTATGGGCGAGAGGCTGTGGTCAACGACCGTTTGGTAGATCCAAATGGCAATGTTTACACCGATTATTTTGGTAAGATTATTTATCGTCCTGTCGACAAACGCGAAAACTATATCAAACGCTGTATAGCGATTGCAGGTGATAGTCTTCAAATAATTAATGGTCAAGCATTTATCAATGGTAAACCACAAGAATACATTGGCAACCGTCAGTATAAATATGTGATTGTTACCGACGGTTCACCCATCAATCCAGAGGTTTTGAGCGAAATGGGCATTTCGCAAGAAGACCTTTCGTCGGCACACTCTTTGTCAAAAGAACTATTCAGTTTCTTCCCCGAGCTTACACAGGTTAATCCACAGAATATCTTGGTTTTGCCCTTGGTTGAAGAAAATGTTGCACGTATCAAGTCGATCAAATGTGTACAAAGCGTTGAACGTATTGTTCGTCCAAAGAATTTTCGTGCCAACTATATTTTCCCTCATAATATCAACTATCGTTGGAACGAAGATAATTTCGGTCCTCTGTATGTTCCAAAGGCAGGAGCAACAGTTGCTCTCGACACAATTGTTTTGCCACTTTACCGACGTATTATCGAAACTTATGAGGAAAACAATCTTGCAGTGCGTGACGGTAAGATTTATATCAACGACTCTATTGTAGATAGTTATACATTCAAGATGAACTACTACTTTATGATGGGCGATAGTCGTCACAACTCTGCCGACTCTCGTTTCTGGGGATTTGTACCTGAGGATCATGTGGTTGGTAAGGCGTTGTTTATTTGGTGGTCGAGCGATAAAGACAAGTCGTTCCCAAGTTCGATACGTTGGAGCAGGGTTTTAAAAGGCATTGATTAAACTTTTTGGGTTTTGAAATCGTTTGTATTTCGTTGGTTGCTTCCTTTGTGTGTTGCATGTGTCTTAGTAATAATGCTTTGGCTATTTGTAAGCAATCATATTTATACAATTTCGGGCAATTCTATGTATCCTTTTGCTGTGGATGGCGATTTGGTTTATGCCGAAAAACCAGAAACTATCAATAAGGGAGATATATTGTTGATTACCAATCCTCTGGATTACAAAAGCGAAAAGCCCCGATTGTCCTATTCTCGTTGTGTGGCTTCTCCTGGCGACAAAGTTCAAATTTACGACAAACGGCTGTATGTGAATGACATATTGCAGCAGCAGCATTATTGTTCGTTTGATGTGGAGATTCTTATGTTGACTGATTCTGAAAAAAAAGCTGCTAAAATACGCTACCAACTAGTGGATGATACCACTCAATTGTTCAATACAAATTATATAGTTACCGAACAACAGTACAATCGCATCAAGGATGAATCAATACTTTCGCATGTTCAAAAATCTATCTTGCCCTACTATCTCTATGATTCAAAACTATTTCCGTTTGTTCGGCAATATCATTTTAATAAGGATTTTTATGGTCCTATTATAGTGCCCTCAAAGGGAATGAAGATTAAACTTAGCGCCGCCAACTATCTGTTTTATAAATATTTATTTTTTCATAGCGAAAAATCAAAAGTGGAATATCACAACGGTGCGTTTTATGTAGATGGTGTAAAATCCGATAGTTATATATTTAAAAATGACTATTATTTTCTCCTAAACGATTATCTTGACGATCCTTCCGATTCGCGCACTTTCGGTCCAGTATCTTTCAGTGATATTGAGCGTAGGGTATCATCTGTTTTTTTTCGTTTCTGATAACAAATAGGTTTATAAATCGTTTAAAAACGTTGATAATTGGAATTTTTTTTGTATATTTACATTAGAGCAATTTAGAGTGCTTTGTAAAGTAAATACTTATAAATTAATTAGTTATGTCTTCTTATAACCTTTATTGTGGCAAAACTCTTATAACGGTAGGTGGCAACGCTGATGATCCGCAGTTTGCCAAAAAGACAAAGATAGATTATTACGACACCTTTATTAAAGAGTGTCTCGATGTACGATATCCGGGAATTGACTTTTTGATTCCGGGCGATGGAGACACTATTATTTCATTGCTCAAAAAACAGTTTATCTATATAGAATCGGCAGGTGGCTATGTTCTCAACAATGTGGGACAGAGCCTTGTAATTTTTAGGAATGGGCTTTGGGACCTTCCAAAAGGCAAGGTAGAGCCTGGCGAGAGTGTGGAAGACGCTGCGGTTAGAGAAGTGATGGAAGAGACGGGTATCACCAAGCCCGAAATCGTGAAACTACTTACCGAAACTTACCATTTTTACAGATGGAAAGACAGTCCAGATATTTTTTTTAAGAAAACTTATTGGTATTTAATGAATTACAAGGGTAACGGCAAAACCAATCCTCAAACCGAAGAGGGCATCACCACAGCTATGTGGGCCGATGATGGTCTTATCGACGATATGATAGCCCGCACCCACCGCAATCTTCACATTTTGTTTCAGTTTAAAAAAGACGGAAGAATATGAAAAAACTATATTTTGCATTGGTAATTATGGTGACGGCTATGATAGCCGCATCTTGCAACGCACCCAACAGCGGGTACGCCAACGACAACAAAGACAGCGTTATCAAGGCTGAAAAAATTATCAAGTGGCTGAAATCTGGCAAAAATGTGGTGCTTAAAAACAAGACAATCACAGGATTGCTTGATTTTACCAAAGCTTATCCTGTAAACAAAAACATACAAGTTTCGTCGGCATATATCAACACCGAATTAAACTTTATCAACTGTGTGTTTGAAGATAGTGTTTCGGCATTTGGGTCTGATAACGAAGGACTTAACTATGTTACTATTTTTGAGCGCAATGTATGTTTCCTCAACTGCGAGTTTGCCAAGGGCGTTAATTTCAAGCAGTCGGATTTCAGAGGCCGTGCAAATTTTGACCAGTGTCATTTTAGAGGAGCAGTTTCGTTTGATGGCACCAATTTTCGCACTGGCACTTCGTTCTGCTCGTCAAACTTCCATGGAGAAGTTTCGTTTGTGAGCGCAGTTTTTAATGGAAGGACAAACTTTTTGAAAACATTTTTCCGCGAATCGCTTGTTTGCCAGTTTGCTAAGTTTAACGATTACACTATGTTCGCCGATTCTTATTTTTATGGCTATACAGAATTTTCAAAAGTGTTTGCCTCAAGTTCCATCGACTTTACAAATGCAAAATTCCTCGATCGTTCGCTTTTTACCAACTCTATGTACATCGGCGGTTTAAAAATCAACAAATGCGAGTTTCATAAAGGTCTTAGCATTGTCGACAATATTTTTATCCGCACTTTGGAGATGTACAAAGCCCAGCTCGATGGATCTATTTTATATAAGAACAATTCATTTGTTTCTGAACCCAATTTTTCAGAAATTCAGCACGGTGACAACTATACAATCGAAACTTCTAACAATACGATAATTCAACAATTAACTTTAAAAAGTATACTATGAAAAAATCATTTTTGAAAATTGGCGTCCTAGCGCTTTTTGGCGCAGCTGCCACGTCGGGTATTTCTTCTTGTAGTGTCAACGATATAGTGGATGTACTTGCCAATGCATTGGGTATTGACTCAACTAACGTTGATTCTCACACAGGTTATGATTGGGAAGACGAGGATCCATCCCGTTTGGAAGACGATATCAATATCATAGATATTATCGACGATGACTCTCAAGTTATGCCCGACCTTTCTGGTTCTGTTGACCTGCGAAACTACCTTCCGCCCATTGGCGACCAAGGACAATACGGCACTTGCGTGGCGTGGGCTTCGGCTTATAACGCACGCACATACCTCTATGCTAAAGAAAACAACTTGAGTTCTTCTCAGTTGTCGAGTCCAGCAAACCAGTTTAGTCCAAAGTATGTGTTTTATGCCATGAACAACCGTACAAGCTGCGATGGTTCTTATTTTGAGGAAGTACTCGATATCATTCAGAAAAAAGGCGTTGCAACTTTGCAAAGTATGCCATACACAAATATGGGTAATTGTGCTGGCAATCCTTCGGGATCACAAGACAGCGAAGCTGCAAAATATAAGATTAAAGCTTACCGAGAAATCAATATCAATGATGTTTCCAACGTTAAATCTTACCTCAACCAAGGTAAGTTGATTGTTTTTGGCGCACGTCTCGGCGACGAGTTTATGCTTGCCGACAACCATTTCGACTACCTTTATCAACAAACATCGTTTGATTATTCTGGTATGCACGCAAACCACGCGATGGTGATTGCAGGTTATGATGATAACCGCGGACCTAACGGTTGTTTTCTGGTGGTTAACACTTGGGGCAAATCGTGGGGCAACGACGGATATATTTGGGTTGATCAAAAATATCTGTGCAGCAGCGAGTTCGCTTTCTGTGGTTTTGTGCTGTACGGCTTTAACGATGTTCCCGAAACTGTTGCCAACAAAGTGGTTAACCCATCTTCTGGTTATGATTTGATTCCCACCTCGTTGGCTTACCTCGATTATGATGACCCTTCTGACCCAGATTCCGACGACCCGCTTTGGCGTACTTGCGAATACAATGTGTTCAATGCTGGTAGTTCTACAATTTCTTCATCAAAAAATTGGGGTATTTGCCTCCTTTATTACAATGCTTATGATGCCAACGACTATGGTATTTTGCTTGTAGACTTCTATACTGACGAATTTGGCACCAAGGGTACTTATGACGACTGGGACAACGACGAAGCTAGAACTTATTTAGGTCTTGCTTCTCAAGCCTATTGCTGGAACAATGTAGATGTTCCCGGTGGTGCAAGTGTAGCAGGCTCTGATCCTTCGGATTGTTTTTCTTGGACATATAGGATGCCCGACGACCTAAACGGACAATACTACCTTGTGCTTGCTTCTGATGCATTCGCCTCTATCGATGAATCTAACGAAGACAACAACTACCTATATTTCACCGCTGATGGCAACGCACCTATCAACTTTGTTAATGGTATTGCTACTAACATTAGCGAAAATGCCTATGTTACAGCCAAGGCTCGCAAGGTATTTAAACCCAAACAGAACGACAATTCACCATGTCAAACTATGATAACAGAAGACAATCTCAACACATATTCTACTGCGGAAATATCAGCTTTGATAAATGCAGAAAAGAAATCAGGACGTCTTAAAACAAAAGCTATGGCTTGGCGCAAATCCGCACAGGGTCAGGCAGCCATGGCAAAGTCAAAACGCATAGTTAAAGCAAAATAACTCAATTATTAACACTTTAATATTAGTATTATGGGATTTTTTAGTTTTCTATTCGGAACACCAGCACCCGAACAAGCATTGGGTAAACCAGTTGCACCCGAGTCGGTACCTGCCGACGACAATTATGCAAACACTTTCCGCATTGTGGAGTCTATGTTGATAGCTCCTACCTCAGTGGCTGTGGGAATGAAACAAGCACGTCGCTACAAAAACCGCTGTGCGGCTATCGGCGTAGTGGACAAGGGTTCGTTTACAGCTGGCGACAATGTTATTGTTAAAGTTAACGGCTCTCCTGTAGAGGTTTTGGTTCACGACATTATTCCTGCTGAGGATGGCGAATCCGCAGAAGAGAAACTCGTAAACCGCACTTGGGCTACACCTAAGCCTGTTAACCAAGGCGAAAAGGCTTGGATTTATCTAGAACTTACAGTCAAAGCCGATGCCAATACAATTATCGGTAAGAATTAGTATTTGATTCTTATTCATAAAAAAACACCGCCATTCGACGGTGTTTTTTTATTTGGTTTTATTCTTCTTTGCGGTAGAAACTGAAATTTACCTTTCCATAATGCCTCTGGTCTCGTATGTGGAGCATATCTGTGAAACGTGTTTTTGCACTATGTTCTATTATTAGAGTTGCTCCTGGTTTTAGCCCAGGGTTGTTCATAATTGTTTCAGGAATCTGCTCAATGCCTTCCAAGTCGTAAGGCGGGTCGGCGAAAATCAGGTCGAAGTTCAAAGGTGTGTTTTCTATAAATTTGAACGCATCAGCGTTGAGTACCCTAGCCGGAGTGCGTTGCGGATACATATCTTTGAAGTTGCGATTGATAAATTCGCAGTATTTTCTGTTGATGTCTACGCAAGTGATGTTGGTGCATCCTCGTGACGCCATTTCGTAACTGATACCTCCGCTACCTGAAAAGAGATCCAAGAAACTTATTTCGCTGAAGTCAAAATTGTTGGAAATAATATTAAACAGCGATTCCTTGGCCATATCGGTGGTTGGTCGGTCTTTGAAAAACGCCGGAAGGTTGATTTGCCGGCTGCGGTACATTCCTGTTATGATACGCATGGTAGGTTCATAAGATTATAAAAACGGTGCTCCTCGATGTCTGCAAACGGGAAACGGTAGTCGTTGTAGAGATCGGCAGTGTAAACATTAGGGAAGTATTTGTAAATCAGCTTGAACACTTCGTCTTTTTTGTCAACATATCCAGATAGCATAATCGGAATGTTTTTGTCTGTTTTGGTTTTTTCAAATACGTTAGATATCAAGTAGAGCACGTCGGTGTCGGTTTTGTATGGGAACGAGTTGTAAAATAGCAACTTTCCTTTGTCGGTGATAGCCACGTCGATGGTATCGTAGTAGAAGTTTACCGAAACGCAGAGCGAGTTTCCGAAACTATTGATAGCGTTTTCGATAAAAGGTGTGGCCTGATGGTAGAAGTTGATTTCAGGGAAAGTGTTCACCATCAGAGTGGTTACAAACGACGGTATCACAAAAACGTTGTGCGCCGAAATAGCCTTGATTTTGTTGAACTGAATCTCCTCTTTGTCGGAGATTTCAAAGTTGGCACTGGCAATCTCTTTGATTTTAGCTTTGTCGAAAACGGTGTTAGGCACGATAACATTTTTGGAAGTTACGAAAATCATATCCACAGATTTGTAGCTTTTGCCAATAAAAGCGTCGTCCGACAAGTTGCTTTTAAGCCTATCGTAGAGGTTTTCGTCGTTGAGTTCGTTGTCGTAGCCGAAATGTTTGATTGCTACGTATTCTTTTGAGTACGAGTCTAATATACAATAAGTATAACCGCGTCGACTGATCTGTAGCGACAGGTTGTAAGTACTTGTTTTATTGATGTTAAACGATGGAGTAAAGTTTTTTATGTCTTTCATTGCAATCTGATTTTTTAAGGCTCTAATTTACAAAAAAAAAATAAATCTCCAAACTCTTGGATAAGAAATTTGGAGATTTATTAAAAAATTTACTAGGATGATACTATTCCCAGTTTCCAGCGTTGTTGTTGATTTCGGTTAACGAACCAACTTTGAGTCCTGGATATTTGTTATTTTGTGTCTGTTCGTCGGTTTTGTTAACGATTTCTTGACGGTCGAGACCAAGCATGTACACGTCGTTGTGAGCTTTCGCTTCAAATACCGGCACAATAATCGAAGATGCAGTTTTAACTGAAGCAGTGTCGAGCTCGAAGATTTTGCCGCCTGTTAGTGGTACATATCTAAGCGAGTCGAGAATGTATTTACCTTGGCAGAGCGAGTCGTAGCAAGGAACTAATACAGTGTCACGACGTACAATACCAGCTTCAATGGCTTTCATTTCTGCTACTTTGCGGGGATATTTGTTGAAGAAACTGTCGGGTATGTTGCCGATAGCTTTTACAATTTTTAATTCGCCATTTTTGACGAAATTCTCTAATGTGTCAAAATTGTCGGTGTACTTGCCATAGGTACTTTTAAAAGCTACCTGTGCGTCGCGAATGTTGATAAGACTTTGTTTTGTGCGCTCGTATCGCCAGTCTGCTTTGTTTTGGAAACGAATCGGCTGCATTATACTGTCATAGATGCAATAGCCCAGAAATACAATCAGGGCTGCCAAAGCTACTTGAATTATAATTTTAATCATTGTATGTTTTTATTTTTAGTTTTTATTTTGTCTGCGCAAATTTAAAAAAAAATCAACATTAAATAAAAAAATGTTCTTTTTTTTTATTTTTTCATAAAAATATTTTGGGTGTTTTTGGCTACCTTTTTTGTATCTTTGTTTCGTAAATAATTTTGTTTTGATAATAATTAATTATGAATCAAGATATTGTTAATCAAATTTTGTTGCAGAATCTCGGGTTTGAACCTACGCCCGACCAAAATGCCGCTGCAAAAAAAATTTCACGTTTTATTACCAATCGCGATTCTTCTGCCGCCGACATCTTTGTTCTTTGCGGTTATGCTGGTACTGGCAAAACAAGTATTACCAGTGCCCTTGTAAAGACTCTCACCAGCCTTAAAGTCAACTGCGTGCTTATGGCTCCTACCGGTAGAGCCGCCAAGGTTTTTTCGCAATTTGCTAACCATAAGGCATTTACCATTCATAAATATATCTATCGACAAAAAACAGCCGCTGTTATTGACAGCAATTTTTCTCTTTCGCCAAACAATCTTTCCGACACCTTATTTATAATAGATGAAGCTTCGATGATTTCGCAGGGTGGGGGTGACTCCGTTTTTGGGTCTGGGCGTCTGCTTGATGATGTGATTTCGTATGTTTTTTCAGGCAGCAACTGCCGCCTTTTGCTTGTGGGTGATTCGGGTCAGCTGCCGCCAGTAGGGGAGACGCTTTCCCCTGCGCTTGATATTGCTGAACTGCAATGTTATGGTTTAAATGTTGATTCTGCGGTGTTGTCGAATGTGGTGCGTCAGGCCAACGAGAGCGGCATCCTGTATAATGCTACCTTGTTGCGAAATAGTGTTGACAATGCTACTGATGGACAAAATCCTTTTCCAAAGTTCTCATTATCTGGCTTTAATGATGTTGAACGCATTACTGGTGCCGACCTTTTGGATAAACTTGAGTATTCCTACGACCATCATGGTATTCTCGACACTTTGGTGATTACTCGTTCAAATAAAAACGCCGGCATATATAATGCAGGTATCCGAAGTCGTATTTTTTGGCGTGAGGAGCAGATTTCTTCTGGCGATATTGTTATGGTGGTGAAAAACAATTACTTCTATACAAAGGATATAAAGCAAACCGATTTTATTGCCAACGGAGACATTGCCGAGGTTACCCGTGTGGGACGTTATGAAAACCTTTATGGATTTACTTTTGTAAATGTAGACCTCAGATTTCCAGATTACGACAACCTTGAGTTTTCTGCTAAGATTATTTTGGAATGTCTCAATAGTCAAACGCCTGCCCTCACCAACGAAGATTCCGAACGCCTCTATAAGGCTGTATGTGAGGATTATGCAGGACTGTCGAAACGTGATATGTATAAGGAGATCAAAAACAACGAGTATTTCAACGCTCTTCAAGTTAAGTTTGCATACGCAGTCACTTGTCACAAGAGTCAGGGTGGACAGTGGAGTAATGTTTTTATTGACCAAGGCTATATCACCGATGAGATGATAGACCGTGAATATCTCCGCTGGCTCTATACTGCATTTACCCGCGCCACAGAGAAGGTTTACCTTGTGAATTTTAAAAACGATTTTTTTGATTAAAAAAACTTCCAAAAATTTTTGGAAGATAAAAAAATAGAGTACTTTTGCACCCGAAAACAGGGTCCGGTAGCTCAGCTGGATAGAGCAACAGCCTTCTAAGCTGTGGGTCGAGCGTTCGAATCGCTCCCGGATCACGTTTTAAGCCCGGGGAATGCCTCGGGTTTTTTGTTTGATACACCTTATTTATACTATTAATATTATAGCTTATGAAAAAACTAACTATCTTAATGTATTCCGCGCTGTTGATTTTTTCAGTGCAGAATTTAACAGCTCAAGACACTATTGCGCAACCATCAGATAATCTGATGAATGTGGAGGTGTTTCCTAAGGTGGGTGATACCCTTCCCAAAACTATTACCATTACAGCCGTTGGCGACATAATGCTTGGTAGTATTGTCCCCGACAAGAGCTATTGTCCGCCCAATATGGATGCAAGCCATCTTTTAGACGAGGTGCGCCCTTATTTCGATTCGTCGGATGTGGTTTTCTGCAATGTAGAAGGCACTTTTACCGATACCAAACTCGGCGCAAAAAATTGCCACGACCCTAAAACATGTTTCACTTTTGGTATGCCGCGCAAGTTTGCCAATTGTTTTAAAGATGCCGGATTCAACCTTGTGAGCGTTGCCAACAATCACAGCGGCGACTTTGGCGAATATGGCAAAAACAATGCTAAACACCTGTTAGACAGTCTTGAAATCAACTGGGCAGGTTTTACCGAAAAACCTACCGCCGAGTTTGAGGTAAACGGAATAAAGTATGGTTTCTGCGCTTTTGCACCCAATCAGGGTACTGTGCAGATTACCGACCACGCCAACGCCTGCGCACTTGTAAAGAAACTCAAAGAGACCTGTGATATTGTTATAGTGTCGTTCCACGGAGGTGCCGAGGGTGCCAATTATCAGCATATTACACGTCACTACGAATCGTTCTTAGGTCAGAACCGTGGCAATCCATACCTCTTTGCCCACACTGTGATAGATGCCGGAGCGGATATTGTGCTAGGCCACGGTCCTCATGTTACCCGTGCCATAGAGGTTTACAAAGGCAAGTTTATAGCATACTCTATGGGCAACTTTGCCACTTACAGCAATATTAATATAAAAGGTGTGAACGGACTTGCCCCTATTTTCCGTGTTAAGATGGATTCAAAGACCGGCAACTTTATCTCTGCGCAGATAATACCCACATACCAGATCAAACCCCCGAACAAAGGTCCTCATATCGACTCGCAAAATCGTGTAATTCAGGTAATTAAAAATCTTACCCACACCGATATCCACGACAATGAACCGGATATTACCGATGACGGATTTGTAACGGTGAAATAGAAAAAATTTTATGATTTAATTGTAGAGACGTGCCATGGCGCGTCTCTATTGTTTTTTATCCCATTCTCATCCACCACCCAAAAATCCTCTGCATACCGTTCCGCCTGATATATATCGTGAGTGGCGGCAAGCACGGCTATGTTGTTTTGTGCGGCTATGCGTTGCAGTAGTGCGAACATCTCTTCTTTAGCCTTGAAATCAAGAAAAGCTGTTGGTTCGTCTAATATGATGATGTTGGCTTGCTGCGCCAACGCTTTGGCTATTAGTACTTTCTGCTTTTGTCCGTCGGATAGTTCGTAAAAGTTTTTTGATAGGAGTGGTGCTATTTTCAATTCTTCAGCCACACCTTTTATAATAGAGCAATCTGAGCTTGTCAGCCGTCCGAAAAAACCAGTGTATGGGCTGCGTCCGAACGAAATCACCTCTTCGGCGGTTACGTTTTCGCTTTCGAGGCGGTCGGTGAGCACCACAGCCACCATTTTCGCAAACTCCTTGGCGGTTATTGTGCCTATCTCGCGACCTTGAATGAGGATTTCGCCCGAAATGGGTTTTATTATCTTGGTGAAAGTCTTTAGCAGAGTGGATTTTCCAGTGCCGTTTTCGCCGATGATAATTGTGAGGCATCCTCTCTTCAGCGCAAGGTTAATGTTGCTGATGATGGGCTTTCGGTTGTAACCTATCGATAGTGTTTTTGTGGTTAGTATGGTGTCCATGTTGGTTTTTTATTATCCTACAAATGTATTATTTTTTCTTTTATTTTTCAATGAGTGCCAGCTCTTTTGATTATATCACAATTGTTTAGTTATTATAACTTTACATATTGTTGTCGCTTCATTTGAAATGTTATTTACACTTGATTCGTAGTGTTAAGTTACTATTCAGAATGCTCTATTGTTATAACTTTTAGTTTTTTTTTACGTATATATATATTGAGAATTTAAATGTAGCAACCTTATTAATGTAAAATATAATGAAAACTATTTTAACAATATGGCTTGTTTTGACAACCTTTGCCAATTGTTTTGCGGCTGATCCTGTTAATCTTTACAGTCACCGTTCGGGACAGTGGACAGATTTCAACTCGTGGACCACTGACCCGTCAGGAATCAATTTTGTCAACCCAGGTGAAGACATTCCTGGACCTGGTACCAATGTTTACATCATCCCTGGTGCATCTATCACTGTTCCAGACACATACGATACCGGTGATTATCTCATTAATTGTGCAAACCTCAAACTTGACGGAGAGCTGGTGCTCAACGGAAAAATGGGACACAATGTTGCCGGTGTTATTGAGGGCGACGGACGTATTGTGCTCCATATAGAGAACTATCCTACTTATGGAACCAACAAGTTTGTTCTCGACGGCGGCACTACCGTATTTCAGGGTGCTACCGTGTCGCTTACATCTGGTCACTCGTATTCAAACCTCGAAATCAACAACTCTGTGGTTACATTTGCCGGCAACATCAATATCGACGGCAATCTGTCGGTGGTTAGCGGCGGCTCTCTTATCTTTAAATCCGATGCCGCAAGCTCAGTTTATATCAAAGATGATTTGCAAGTTAACAATAGTTGTTCTATTTCTGTGGATCCTACATCCAAGCCATTCGACCTATATATCGGCGGCGACTTTCGCAACGACGGTACTATCAAGTTTACCAATCGAGATGCATATAAAAACGAAACTACCGACGAAGATTATGTGAGAGTGCATTTTAATAGTAAAACACACAATCAGACAGTAAGTTGCAACAACGTTATCGACTTTTATTCCATCTATATGGAAAAAGGTACAAGCGACAACTATACTTTGCGTTTTACTGCCTACAACAAGCAGAATTTTCATATTTACGGTCCTGCCGTAGATAACACAACCCAAAACATTATACTCGACGGTGGAACATTGGAAATCGGTTCCAACATTGTGATTCCGTTTCTCCACGAGGATAGCTTCTACATCCCTGCAAGTTCCACAATATTGGTTAATGCAGGTATACTCAATTCCGATCCTGATGTTAAGTGTTCTATATTTGTAGAAGGCAAACTTCAAGTGGCATACACAGGCGTGATAAACGCTATGAACAATGCCGACGGTATCACCCTTAAGAAGTCGGGTATATTGGAGGTGGACGGCGGCAAGCTTACGGCAGCCTGCATCAAAAACGGCATCGAGGGTGATGATTACGGTAGCTATTACCAGATTGGCGGCAACGTGGTGGTTGACAATGGTTCTGATGGAACAATGTTTTTCTGTCTCGATAATCCCAACAGCGGATTCTTGATGAAAAGCGGCGTGCTTACTATCAACCATGGCGGTCTCAAGATACTTTCATCGAGTGCCAACTGCAGCGTGGAGGGTGGCGAAGTGATTCTGAAGTCGACTAAGGGCAACTATGCTAAGCTTTGGAGTACTGCTGCGTTTCCGTCGCTTACCATTGAGAGCACCAATGCAATGACTGTGGAGCCCGAAGCAGGATACCCGCTTAAAGTTACTGGCAACCTTACAGTTGGGAAAAATTGTACAATGTCATACAACTTGGCTGATGTGTATGTGGCAGGCAACCTCGATTGCAAGGGTACTTTTGTTTGTTCCGAAAATACTATATTTTTCAATGGCGACGGCAATACCGAATTATCGCTGCCAAATAATAATTTCAACTTTGGCAACTTAACTATCTGCAAATCAACTCCAACTGCAACTGTCACCACTGATAAGTCTTTTTCGGTATCCAAAAATCTTACTATTACAGGCGGTACGTTTGTAAACGGCGAGCATACCATTAATGTTAATCTTGATATCAGTGTAGAAAATGGCGGAATCAGTAGCACTACTGGATATATCAAGTTAGCAAACAACGACCATTATCATACTCTTACAAGTCCGTTGCACAATCCCTGCTGCTTTGGTAATTTGCATTATGCTGGAACAGAAAATCTTATAATCGAAGGACCCGTTATCACTCAGAACTTTGTGTTTGACGAAACAAGATCTAAAATTGTAGAACTTAATGGTCACTATGTAGAAGTTCAGGGCGAACTTTCAGGTGCAGGTCCCAACAAATATTTTCTCAATAAGGGTGATGTTAGCGGTGGCTTGTGCTTGCATTTTACACTTAAAAAAGGAGAGAATAAAACCATCAATTTCCCTATTGGTGACAATGTTAATGGTAATAAATACACACCTGCCGAGATTGTGGTAACAGGTAGTATGTTGCCACAAAATTATTCAGGCTCTGTACGTATAAATGTAGTTAGTAAGTCACATCCTAATCTTTTGACTAATAATAATATACAGCGTTATTGGGGAGTTACTCAAAATGGTTTTGATGGCGTGCCCAATGGCGCGGTTCAGTATAATTTTACTAATTCTGAAAATATTTCATCTACCTATATTGCTGCAGGTCTTGTACATTTTAAAGGATGGAAACATTCTGATATAGCCGTTGATGGAGGTAAAATATTCTCGTTCAAAAATACAAATTTCGGTTTTATTTCAGGATATTTCACTTGTGCCCAGAATACGGATTATGATATCAAAGTGTATAGAACATGGTCGCAGACTAAGCCAACAAAAACTGCAGATAATCCTATGTATCGTATGGACAAGTCTGACCACGATAAGAATGATACTTGGCGGGAGTTGAATGAAAATGGAGAAGAAACCGATATTCCGGGTATTCCCGGACCTCACGATATCGCATATATATATTTTAACCGTGTAGATGTGAGAGAAAGAAAACAATGGGAAGTGGGTCAATTGGTTTTTGTAGATACTGACCCGTTATATGCTCCTGACGATTTGGAACACCAGCCTCGTCTTCAGGTTCATCCAAATGCAAATGTAACTATTCATATGTTGTCGGGTGAGGGTGTTATTGCTCAATATATTGGTAATTCCAATAATATTGTACACATTGATGATATTACTGCTTTTGCAAAGGAATCTCATTCATGGATGATGTATATTCTAACTGCGGACGTTACTGATGTAGAGGGATATCCTGAACTTCCTAATTTGGCTCTCGAAGATCCTCATAATTTTTCGTTTGGAACCACTTCAAAAGTTATTAACTTCGACTTGAATATGAGAGGAAATGTAAAATACATTTTCCCAAACGAAAATGGTGGGGACTTATTTGTTGGACGTGACTTGTATATTGGAGATTGGAAAGGTGCTCAAATTCTATTTAATGGTAATGGCAAATCTCATACATTAACTGTTAAAGGTGATGTGATTCTTTCGCATAATGGTAATCCGAAATCATATACAGACGGCGACAGGAATATCACCGTTGGTGAAAACCCAACTGATGCTGATATATTGGAACATCGATTGATAGTTGGTGGTAATATTAAGCTTGGTTCTAAAAAGTTGCAGTTGAATAAACAGAAAGACGGTAAAATTACAGGTATAGTCTTGGAACTTAATGGAAATAAGGATGCTGAACTTGTTCATAAAGATCAGAGTAACAATAGTAGTGGTACTCTTGAATTTTGGAAAATTGTTATGAACAAAGAAAATGGTAAATCTTTTATCATAAATCGTGATTTTAGGTTAAAAGCGGCTGAGCCTGATAGTTTTGCTGGCGTTCTCAAACCTATAACTATGTTGAGCGGTCGTTTGGTTCTTAACAACAATACATCTTCCAGAAATTATCTGTTAAGTCCCAGTGGTGATGATTTTGAAATAGCAGCCGATGCTGTTTTGGAAACTACCGGCGCAGCCAAATATACTTTAAATACAGGTATGATACTTTCCGGCGGTCTCAAGTTAGACGGTGGTTCGGTATGGAATGTTGGACAATCAATAGTATATACCGAATCTGCCACTTGTGAACTAAATATCGGCAATGCTACTATTAACGTGGGTGCGCAGTTGCGTCCCCCGATTGCTGCCGGCGGTTCTATCAATCTTATTCTTAGTCATGACAAATCTGTGCTCAATGTCGGCACCAACTCCACTATCGGATATAACGGACGCGGAATATTCGAACTCGTTAATATGAGCTCCCTTACAATGGCAAATGGTGCTCAACTCGTTATTAAGAACTATATTGATAATACTGGACAACAAACCATTCTTCCCGATATTAATATCAATCCTAATGTTTGCAATCTCGACCCTGGTTCCAATATCATTGTTGCTGCTGGACAGCCTGAGTTCACTACCATACTTTCCAAGGTAGATATTCCATGCCTTACTGTTAAAAGTTCTTCTCACCTTAAAATGATGGGCGCTCTCACAGTAACTGAGAATCTTTCTGTGGAATCTTCAAATGACGAGTTATCCGCTGGAGGTTTCGAACTTTATCTCAAAGGTAATGCTAACTTCGCCGGAACTTTTACACCTGCTGAAAACACTACATATATCTGCGGTACCAACGACCAGGAAATCAAGGGCAATATTACATTCTACAATCTTGTAAAAAATACCACTAACACAGTTTCTTTTGACAAAACAATCACCATCGAAAATCAGGCAGATTTTCTCAAAGGTACATTTATTGGCAAATGTATCATCGCCAAGGGCAATGTCGTAAACAATGCTGAGTATGTTTGCAATAGTTATTCTAACGCTTTAACCGATGGATTTATCTTCAGAGGCTCTAAGTTGCAGACGTTGAAATCTGATGGCAACGGCAGTTTCACCAAGATTGCTATAGATAATGCTAATGGCGTAAAACTGCCCACAGGTAATAGCTTTACTGTGATTAAGAGATTTCAGTTAAACCAAGGTAACTTTGATCTTGGCACTTGCACCTTCACAATGGATAAGGAGGCAATATTTATACTTGCTTCAGGAGTTTCGTATTCTGCCACCAATATGATTCAGGTTACCGACGCATACGCTACAGGCGGCGTGCGCAAGTTATTTCCCGGACCTAAGACTGATTATCTCATTCCGATCGGTACCACTGGTAAGTACACTCCTGTGACTATCAATGCCAACTCTATAAACGACGGCGCTGCTCTTACAATACGTCCTGTTAACGAAATGACCAACTGTAAACCAGGCAACTCTGTTTTGGGTTATTTTTGGACTATGAAGGCTGAGAATGTTAACGATTTTTCTGGCAACTTCAAATTCAAGTTCAGCAGTTCGGAAACTGTTCCTTCGTCAATGGTTGGAGTGTTCCATTGCGATGCCACCGACGAATTCACCGAGTTTAGTGGAGCTTGGAACAATAGTAAAAAAGAACTCACATTCAGTTTCTCTGGCGTTTCATCCGACGCACTTTCAGGCAAATACCTTGGATCTGCCTCTGACGGAAACGCTCTTGCCTCCATAGTGCCCGAGTATTACATCGAGGGTTATGACGGAGATGAATTTGCCGATTGGTCTGATGTATCAAGATGGTATACTATAGGTGAAGGTGGTTCCCATCTTCCTGTTCAAGTAGTTCCCTCTAATTCGGTAGTTCATGTATATAAAAATGTGTCGATGGAGCATGCTCCTAAAACTGGTGTTACCGAGTGCAAGGTTTACATAGAGGAGGGCGCAGTGCTCGACCAAATGCTTTCGATGCACAACGATTTCGGCACTGTGTTGGGCAAAGGCACGCTTAAATCTCAGACAGGCGACCTTCCCGCCGGTGTTTACGACGAATTTAATTCTGCTAACGGCGGTACTTTGCATTACTACGGAGGCGGCTCTGAGGGCACTGGATATTCTATCTTGAAACAGATGCCAGTGGTAAACAACCTTATTATTCAGAGCGAAGGCGCTGGCGAGATTAAGAAATTCCCCAGTATGGATGTTCAGATACTTGGCGACTTTACCATCAACGGCAATGTTAACAATGAGGCTAATGCGGTGATTTCGCTTAAGGGTGATTTGAATTATAAGTACGGTCACTTTACCACCGGCAATTTAGGACGAAGCAAGTTTGTGTTCAATGGTGATGAAACACAGATAGTTTCAGGCCGCAACTTCACTGAGGACAACTGTATTTTCAATATGGTGATTAACAATCCCAATGGTGTGGAACTCCGTAATACTGTGTTTGTTCACAACACTATTGAATTTATACAGGGCATTATCACCGCGAGCGAGTTTTATGATGGATTGCTCACCTTAGACAATTCAGAATCTAACAGTATTTTCGGTTTCGGACCCTATGCCTATGTCGACGGTCCGTTCCGTAAACGAATCAACAATGGCGAGTTCTACACTTTCCCGGTTGGCAACACCAATGGCGGTGATAAGCGTTACGGTCCTCTTACTATTCAGAATACCAATACCAACGGTTCTGTTTATTGGACAGTGCAGTATGTTTACGACATGCCCCCGGAGTGGGACAACTACGATGACGATCTTCTGTCGATTTCTACCAATGAGTATTGGAAAATATATTCTGAGGATGATTCTTACCAGGCTCAGATTCTTACCCGTTGGGACGGCACAACTCCTATAATGCACCAATCACTCAACCCCGAAAATATCCGTCAGGTATATTTCAACCGTTCTGAGGGCAAATGGGAACTCTCTGGCTCTCGTGTAACTATTGAGGGCAACAATGGTTATGTAGAATCTTTCACCGCAAGGAATATTACAGCCAGCAAAGGTGAACCTGATTTGTTCTCGTTCGGTTTCCAGACCAAATGGAACTATTGTTGGTGCGGCACCTTCAGCGATGACTGGTTTGATAAGAGAAACTGGATTATGGATTTCACACCCACTCATCGTACCCAAGTAAAAATAGGTGGAGATTGTCCCAACTGGCCGGTAATCGGCGAAAATCCAGATGGTGCTGACAAACCTGCTACTTGCGGCAGCCTCATGTTGTGCGACGAAGCTACTCTCGACATTGAGTCGCGTGGCAAACTTACTGTTACTACAGATGTTACTGTTCAGCCTACTGCCAAACTTACTCTTCGTGCTGATAAGAAAACCGAAGACAACAATCACTCGATACCGCCTACAGGTTCGTTGATTTACAAAGGCAAGTTTAATGGCAAACTCACATTCCAACGTTATGTTCGCTCTTATGAGTTTGAGCGTATGTGCGTTCCAGTAACAGGATTTGATGCCAATGTTTCTAATTTCCGTCGAAGCGCTTGGATTTATTCTTACGACGAGGGTTTCAATCTCGACAAAAATAATGGCAATTATTATCGATATGAAGATGGTATCGGCGACGATAAAAATCCTGAAATTTTATCTTCTGCGTGGATAGATGGTGCTACTATTACTACTAATAGTTTTACCACTCCTTATCGTTATATCAGTTATCCATATTTGGCAGCGCATGCAATACCTTTTACTGGTACTCCAATGCCAGATGCCACTCAGAATGTAAAGGTGAATTTAACTTTTACCGAAAACGACCAAGTAAATCAATCTGGTTTCCAGCCTGATTTGCTCGATGGTTGGAACTTGGTTGCCAACCCGTTTGTGTCGGCTGTTGACGCAAACGAACTTGAGTTCTACAACGTAGACAAAGTGATTTATCTCCACGATAATATCGACGACAGCCCGTTGGTATATGCCCTTGAAGCAGGCGTGCCTGCCGGAGTGGTTACCAACTATGCCGAAGGTCGTTACATTCCTGCTGGACAGAGTTTCTTTGTTCACGCTAAGAATACTTCTGAAGAAAAATCGGTAGTGTTTACTCCAAAAAGCCGTTCGCACGGCTCAGAGGCTATGAAGATTAAATCGGGCAGCAATAATGGCTGTTCTGATTTTGACAAGATTATTTTCTTAACCAATGGTCATGGTCAGGATTTCCAAAGCGTTGTTTATTTTGCCAACGACGCTACACAAGGCTTTGATTCACGTTACGACGCATATCTCCAAACATCAAATGTTTCTGATGTGCTTCAGTTCTACTCTTTTGGTAGCGATTACAAAGTTCCCCTTATTGTAAATGGATTGCCCAATTCTGTAAAAGATGGAGGAGAGATTCGTCTCGGCTACACCACAGTTACTGGCGGCACTTATACGCTTTCGGTTCCCACTAACACTGTAACAGGTACTACCGTTTACCTTAAGGATACCGAAAATGGAACTTTGACACCTATTTCCAACGGCTTCTCTTGCAAAATTAATGTGGCTGCTGGTACAAACAATTCGCGTTTCAAATTGGTTTTCAAACACAATACCGCTCCTGTGGCAAAAGTTTCTATCGCCGATGCTAATGGTGTTGCAAATGAAAACTTTGTTTATGCAATTGGTTCGGACCTCTTTGCCGACAACGATCAGGGCGACTATGTGGCTCATGTTGATGTTACTTCCGAAGATGGTTCTGCTCTGCCTTCGTGGCTATATTTCAACTATGAATCTGGCGAGTTTAGTGGTAAGCCCACCTCAGCAGGTGTTTACCGTATAGCCATTACAGCTACCGATAGTTACGGAGCCAAATCTCTACCTTTGACTTTTGCTATTGCCATTGAATCCAGCAACTTACCCCTTGTTAACGATGACAATAATCTCGTTACAGTAGAAGACCCCGTAATACCTATCTTGGTAAATCCGCATGATCCTATGCCTATTGAGCCAATACTTCCCATTATTGTGGATCCTATTTTGCCCGAGGTTGATAATAATAATGAAGTTACCGTTACCGAACCCACTATCAACGACAATAGTGAAGTAGAAGAAAATAATGGTCCTGAGGAATTGCCTTTGATTGATCCTATGATTCCTCTTGTAGACGAACCCTTGGTGGATCCTTTCAATCAAGACCATTTTGCCGATGCGGATGTTAAAGTTTATCCTGTACCATCCAACGGACGTGTAACTGTAGAATATGGAAGTTTGATTCAAGATTTCGGCTCAGTACAGATGACAATAGTTTCTATCTCTGGCCGCATAATTCTTACCAAGACACTCTATGGCGAAAAGATTGATTTAGATCTCACCGGTCGTGCCGGTATATATTTAATACGTTTGGCAACGCCCGCAAAGACAATTACCAAACGTGTAGTGATTCAGTAGGTTAAGTGTTAATGGTTCAAAATCTGGCAGAGGTGGTTTCCTTGTTTTTGAGGATTTCCACCTCTACTTGTTGACCCCCTTGTATGGAGTGCATAAAAGCCTCCTCTCTTGATGGGAATTGGTGTGCGTATTTGTTGATGAGGGATTCTGCCTCGTCTTTAAGATTATAGTCGGCACGTTTGGCTTTGAGAGCGTAGTCGGCTGCCACCCAGTATATTTTGCCACGTTCAAAAACATCGTTTGCCAACGTGGGCGCGTTTGCTCCGTAAATGGCTGCGATAAGTAAGTATGCTTTTGCCAACGACTCGTTGCGCTCAACAGATTTTTTTGCGAAAGCAACAGCCTCGGCGTATCTCTTGCGCTGGCTCGACGATGAGGCAAGTTCGTAGTAATAGTCTGCTTGCTTATGGCTGTCGGTTTCTTTTTCGACGGCTTCTTTAAAGTATTGCGATGTTTTTTCCCAGTCTTGCTTTTTCTTGTAGTAGCGAGCTATTGCAGCAGCAGCTTCGGCGGTGGGATTTATAGCGTAAAGCTTTTCGGATGCTTTGGCGTATGTGTCGCTGTTGTCGCAGTTGAGATTGGCGAGAGTTTTGCATATCACTTTGGCAAAGGTGTCGATTTCGGCTTGTGGAGTTAGCTTGTCAACGGTTTCGGCTAATAGTTTTGAGTTTAGCTTCGCGCTTGAGTTTTTTATCGAGGCGAAAATACTCTCGGCGCTTTTAGTGTATGCGGCATCTTTATCTCCCGATAAAATGTTGGCATAAATAGAGTAGAGCAATGGTACCGCCGAATAGTAAAACCTATCCATATCTATTTTTTTACTTGCAGCAAGATTTGTAGCTAATTGCAAATGCGCCGACGCCACCGAAAGGTCGGGATTGTAGTTGCTGATTTTTACCGCTTTGTCTAATAGATTAAATGCCTCCAAATAAGCAGTGTCTGATTTGCGAAGTTTCATAATATCAAGTCCGCACCTACCGTACACATTGGCCGAATCGCCAAAATATTGAATCCTTTGCAAATAGATGGCTTTGATAGTGTCGGTGTAGCCATTGGCGAGTTCGGTGTTGCTTGCTTTTGCGTATAGGCCTTTGTAGATTTTTACCCCGTCGATATACATTTGCTTGCTGTATTGGGGATAGTTGTAGAAAAGCACTTTGAAAGGTTCTTCAGCATAGGTGTACGCTTCCACATCCATGAGGGATTTGTAGAGAGAATGGTTGCGGATACACTCTTCGTTTTTTTCTTGCGATACGGCATCCTTTGCCGCACTTGCCAACAGCATAAGTGCTGATATAGCTAGGATCTTCTTGTTCATTTTTATTCTTCTATAATCACTTTTAAACTTGTGGCAAAGTTACTCGCTATCTGCAATATGGCTATTATATTTTGTCTAAAAAAAACATTATTTTTGTTAATAACTTTTAAGCCTGTATTATTTGAAAACTATATGTTTGGTTTGTTTTTTTAATTAAAAATGATTTCTTTTGCACAAAATTTAATAAAGAAATGGAGACACATAAAAGAGGACAAATCAACAAATACGATGTTATTTGGTTTGGTATGCTAGCGGGATTATTGATTCCGGCTATAGCTTTACTTTTGTTTTGGTATGTTAAATTCTATCCAACAGTATCGCTTGAGTATTTTTTTAAAGTTCAGTTTACTCCCTCGGTAATAATGAAGATAGTTAGTTTGTGCGCATTGCCCGACCTTCTGCTTTTTTATATCTTTATGCGTAAAGAGATGTATCTTGCAGGTAAGGGTGTAATTGGTGCTGTTATTTTGCTGCTTATTATTACCATTTTGATTAAATTGTAGTTAGCGTGATGAAGAGTGGTGCTGGCATATTGTTTTCAATTATCCTGTCTGTTGTTGCATCGCTGACCCATGCCCAGGTAAAGGAAACTATTGTTAACGAACGTTTTTATGCCAACTATCTCAACTGGCCTGAAGACGCTGTTACTGATTATTCATCAAGTGTAAGCAACGGCTCTTATTTATTGAAATACAACAAGGCGACTGGTTCGCGGTCGTTTGATATAAGCACAGACCTGAATCCTGGTGCCAATTTTTTTATCGAAACATCTGGACGAGCCACACAGAGCAGCAAAGATAGTGGTTTCGGTATTGTCTGGGGCAAAGGACGTAGCGGTTTTTTTTCGTTTGTGGTGTCGGCCGACGGTTCTTTTTTTGTACGCGAAGCCCGCGCCGATGGCAACAACAAATATCTTGTTAAGCGCACAGCGAGCAAAAGCATCCGCACAGGTGGACAAGTAAACAAGCTTAGGGTGCAGTTTCATCCCGAAGTTTTTGAGTTTTTTGTCAACGATGTATTTGTGGCTCGTGTTCCTTTTCATAAATTCTACGGCGACAATCTTGGCGTGATCCTCTATGGCCGTCAAGAGGTGGAAATTTCCAATTTTGGAGTTTTCGGCTCCCGCAAAGATATTGTTAATCAAAAACTTGTGAAATTAACTATTGCCACCTACGCCATCAACGATAATGTAGACACCGACGGCTCCAAACTTGGCAACAACAATGCGTGCATCAATCCTGGTGAAAATGTCAAAATGCGTGTTTCGTTGAAAAACACCACCAATTTCTCTTCAAAATCTTTAAAAGCGAGTGTCTCTTGCGACAATCCTAATATTAAGGTGTACGAGCAGAATAAAAAAATCACTTTGCCTTCTATTTCGAAAAACGATGTTGCTAACTTGGTGTTCACTTTTTATGTGGTAGGAGGATATGCCGACAACAGTGTTTCGTTTAAAATTGATATTTTTGACACCGACAACAAGCTTACAGAAACCATTCCGCTTAAAGTTCCGCTTAATACCGCTCTTCCGGTTATCGACAACAAAGACAACAATGCAACGTTTTCTCTAAATATCAAAGATAGGCCTTCTGATGATGTAAATACTGGATTTCCAACCACTTTCTTTCACAACGACGACACCTACGCTGTGATAATAGGCGTGGAAAATTACTCATATCTTCCTCAGGCTCAGTTTGCTTCAAACGATGCTATGATTTTTTACAACTATTTGGTAAAGGTGCTTAATGTGCCACGCAACCATATTTTACTTGTTACCGATTATAATGCCTCCAAAGCCACAATAGCTAATTTTTTCAAAGTTAAAGGCAGATTGTCTAATTTGATGACTGAGTCTCCAGAAACTATCTTATTCTATTTTTCGGGTCTTGGTTCTGTTGACCCTCAAACAGGAGCGCCGTATATACTGCTGTCTGATTCGCGTGCCAACAATGCTCCCACTAGCGGTTATCCCGTTTCTGAAATCATTCAGTCCATTCACGGATTTAGGCCTAAAAGTGCAATTTGTTTTTTTGAAACGTCATTTTCTGGTGTTACCCGCTCAGGCGAGGCTTTTGACAAAAACGGAGGAACATTTTGGAATCTTCCCACTTTGCCTGCGATAAGTAGCGCCAACAGCGAGATGGCTCTATTCTACGCTTCCGCTGGCGAACAGGCTAATCCTCTTCACGAGCCATCGCAGCACGGACTTTTTACTTATTGTCTGCTTTCGGCTATCAAAAATGCGGCTTTTTCTAATTCTACTCTTAATATGAAGAATCTCTTTTCGATTGTTTCGCGCGATATGATGAAGGAGTGCACCAAGCGTGGAATAACCGTTGTACCAAAATTAGATTGTGTTAATAAAGAAGTTATAACAATTTTGAAGTAGTTTGTATGTATGAAAAGTAACCTTTTGTTTGTATTTTTTACTGTTTTGTTTGTATCATTTTCTGCTATGTCGAACGCTCAAAAGGTGGGTGTTGTGCTTAGCGGCGGTGGAGCCAAGGGTCTTGCTCATATTGGCGTTATCAAGGCTTTGGAAGAAAATTCAATCCCCATAGATTATGTAACAGGAACAAGTATGGGTAGCATTGTAGGTGCTTTGTATTCAATAGGTTATACTACTGACGAAATGGTGGCTTTGTTTCATTCCAAAGAGTTTTCGATGTGGCTCAACGGCGAAACCGACATTTCGCTCAAATATTTTTTTATGCAGGAAGACCTCTCTGCCGAATGGCTTCGTCTTCGACTCAACCGCGACACTGTGGTTAAAGCATATCTTCCTACTGGCATTGTATCTGGCTATCAGATGGACTTTGCTTTTATGCAAATTATGGGTAGGGGCGAGGCTGCTGCCAATTACAATTTCGACAGCCTTATGGTGCCTTTTCGATGCGCTGCCTCCGATATTTACGCTAAAAAGTCTGTGATTTTTAAAAATGGAAATCTTAGCAAGGCTGTTCGTTCTTCGATGGCTATTCCGCTATATTTTAAGCCTGTGAAATACGAAAACGGTTTGCTTTATGATGGCGGTATCTACAACAATTTCCCTATCAACGCTATGGAAAATGATTTCAATCCTGATTATATTATAGGTGTGCAAGTAAGCGACAACAACGAAAACCCATCGGAAGACGACCTTATGATGCAGATTTTTAATATGACAATGGATCGTAGCGACTATTCTATTCCTGAGGGCAAGGGATTGATGATAATTCCTGATGTGTTGAGTATCAGTACACTGGATTTTTCAAAGGCTGATGAGATTATTCTCAAAGGCTATGTTGCCGCTATGGAGAAAATGCCCGAAATTCGTGAGGCTGTAAAGCGTCGTGAAGATTCCACTATAGTGCAGGCTAAGCGCAACGATTTTAAGCAAAAAATGCCTGAGTTTTATTTCGACAATGTGAATATTTCTGGATTAAAACGCGCTCACAGTAAGTATGTTACAGGTCTTTTCCGCCGTTGGAGCAATACCCCTCGCGGACTCAATTCCACTCGTAGGTATTTTTACCGCCTTGTGGCTGACCCTACGTTAGACAAAATTTATCCCACTTCTACATACGATTCTATTTCGGGCTATTATTCTCTCAATCTTGATGTTACCCGAAGCAAGAACATCAGCGCAAAAATCGGCGGCACTATTTCATCATCGTCAACATCGCAGATGTACTTAGAGCTGGAGCATCTCTTTTTTGGGCAAGTTCCTATCAGATTTTGGGGTAATGGCTATTTTGGACGTTTTTACAACGCTGGCAAGGTGGCGATGAGGTCTTATTTTACTTATCCGAGCCTCTTTTATTTGGAGGCAGGTTTGCAGCTCGACCATTGGAACTTTATGGAGGCTAATCCCGACATTCTCTTTATCGACACCCGCAACGCTATGATGATTAAGCAAGATGGCGAGTTTTATGCTAATCTCGGACTTCCTATCGGTATGTCGGGCAAAGTTACCATGGGTCCTGCAATGGGTGTATACCGTCAGCAATATTATCTCAATAAACAATTTAGTTCTACCGACAAGTTAGATAAGTCGCTTCTTGAATATGGGGGTGCACACATCACTTTTGAGCATACTACCCTCGACAACCGTATGTATCCCACCAAAGGCTCTGAATTGTTTTTAAGAGCAAAGGGCACTTCGCTTTCCGAAAAATTTCAGCAAGGCACATCCGCCGAGCAACTAATCACCGCCGACGGCGAATCAAAATACTTTTGGGATCTTACCTTAAACTACAAAAACTATCTTCTGCACAAAGGGCGCGTTACATTTCCAATATCGTTGGAATTTAATTTCAGCCGCCACGATACACTTTCTAATTCTATGTCCGACCTTCTGGCAACCAATGCATACCGCCCCACGCCTTACACACAGACTGTTATTTTTGAGGATTTCCGTTCCAACAAATATGCAGCTGGAAGTATTGGTGTGCTGGTAAGGGTGTATAGCAATCTGCACCTCTTGTTAGATGCTCATGTTTTTCAACCTTATCAAAAAGATTTTTTGATGTCCGACGATAAAGGCAATTATTACACCGAGCGCCGTGAAAGATTTTCTGGACGCGATTATTTCTGCAACGCCACTTTGTTTTACAATACATTTGTTGGACCTTTGGCGTTGAATATCAGGTATATGCCTCATGGTAATTCGCATTTTTATTTTATGTTTAATATAGGATATATGATTTATAACAAAAACTGGTGGGATAGGAATTAATGTTTTTTTTCTTGGAAATATCAAAGGTTAGTTTAATTTTGCACCGCGGTTTTTTATAAAATCATTTGAATCTTTAGTGAATAGAGCAATGGATACAAACGAAACTGAATTTGACACAATACGTCCGTTTTACGACAGCGAAGTAAAAGCGGCAGTTGAAAGGCTGGTGGTAGAACCGGGATTCCTTAAAACATTGGAGTATTTTTTCCCCACCGCGCCTATCGACCGTACTATTCAGATGCTGAAATCGTTGAGGACTGTGCGAGAATTTCAAGATAGGTTTATTGGTGTTTTAGTTCAGGCTATTACCGACAAGTATATCACCGAGCTAACATTCACGGGCTTGGAGAATGTCCCCGAAAACAAGGGATACCTTATCGTATCCAACCACCGCGACATTATTCTTGACTCTGCACTTCTTAACACTTATTTCCTGCAGCACAACCACAGCACTTCTGAAATCGCAATCGGCAGCAATCTCCTTATTCTCCCTTGGATTACCGACCTTGTAAAACTCAACCGCACTTTTGTGGTAAAACGTAACATTCCTGTAAAAGAGCAGTACGATGCGTCGCTTCTTCTGTCGAAATATATCCGACACACCATTCTGGAGAAAAACACATCTATATGGATAGCACAGCGCGAGGGTCGCACAAAAGACGGCAACGACAAAACTCAGGGCGCTCTCCTCAAAATGTTCAATATGTCTGTTTCGGGCGACGTGCTGCCCAATCTTGCCGAGCTCAACATTGTGCCTATGACCATATCTTACGAGTACGACCCAGTGGACATCTACAAGGTGAAGGAGCGTTACAACAAGATGGTTGACAAGGATTTTAAAAAGAGCAAGCGCGACGACGTGATGGGTATGCGCTACGGTATCACCTGCAACAAGGGTAGAGTTAACATCTGCCTTGGCAAACCTATCAACAGCGAACTGCTTAATCTACCCAAAGCTCCTAACAAGAATGTGCAATACGATGAGGCCGCCCACTTTATCGACACCAGAATTTACGAAGGATACATTCTTTACCCCATCAACTACGTGAGCGCCGATATGCTGTCGGGAACAAACACTTATTCTGAACATTATACCGAAGAAGATAAAAAAGCTGTTTCGGATTATTTCGACAATCAGTCAAAATTCTTTGAGGGCGATGTGGCTTTGCAGCGCAAAATGCTGATGGAGATTTACGCCAATCCTGTTATTAATTATTCGTCAATTTTAGCTACTAAATAAAACCTACTAATGGACACCGAAAAATATTATCAACCAGAAATTGAGACTATGAGCCGTCCTGATTTGGAGAAGCTCCAAGTTGAAAGGCTCAAAAAGACTATTGAGATTGCCATGAAATCGCCTTTCTATGGCAAACTTTACAAAGAAAAAGGCATATCGCCCGACACCATCAAAACCATCGACGATATCCGTCGTTTGCCTTTTACCACCAAGGAAGACCTTCGTGGCAACTATCCGTTCGGGCTTGTGGCAGCCGACATGAAAGACCTCGTGCGTTTGCACTCGTCGAGCGGCACCACTGGCAACCCCACTGTGATTGTTCATACTCAACACGACCTTGACTGTTGGGCAAACCGCATCGCACGCTGCCTTTATATGGTGGGCGTTAGAAATACCGATGTTTTTCAAAACTCGTCGGGCTACGGTATGTTTACTGGCGGTCTCGGATTCCAGTATGGTGCCGAAAAACTCGGCTGCCTTACAGTTCCCGCTGCCGCAGGCAACTCGCTCCGTCAAATCAAGTTTATTAAAGATTTTGGCACTACAGTTATCCACGCTATACCAAGCTATGCATCAAGGCTTTACGAAGTGTTCAAAGATGAAGGTCTCGACCCGAAGAAAGATACCAATCTCAAAATATTTGTTATTGGAGCAGAGCCTCACACCGACGAACAGCGCAAACGTATCGAAGAGAAGTTTGGCGTAAAGGCTTATAACAGTTTTGGTATGAGCGAGATGAGCGGTCCCGGTGTGGCTTTTGAATGTCCCGAACAAAACGGTATGCACGTTTGGGAGGATTGCTACATAGTAGAAATCGTCAACCCCGACACTCTTGAACCTGTTGCTGATGGCGAGATAGGGGAGATGGTTATCACCTCTATCGACCGCACTGGTATGCCTCTTATCCGCTACCGCAGCCGCGACCTTACCCGCTTTATTCCTGGTGAATGTCCATGCGGACGTACTCACCGCCGTTTAGACCGTTTCCGCGGACGCACCGACGATATGCTTATTTTAAAGGGTGTGAATATTTTCCCAATGCAGATTGAGAAGATTTTGATGGATTACAAGCAGCTCTCTACCGATTTCCTTATTACCCTCCAAACCACCGACGACAACGACGAGATGATTATTGAGGTGGAAATCAACGAACTGCTCAGCGACAGCTATCAGGATCTTGAAAAACTCAACAAAGCCGTTACACGGGCACTGAAAGATGAGATTCTCATTACCCCGAAAGTTAAGTTCGTGGCAAAGGGTTCTCTCCCGCGCTCCGAAGGCAAAGCTGTTAGGGTTAAAGACTTGAGAAAGAAATTTTAAGAGTATTATTTTTTTTGAAAGCGGCGTGTAATCTTGCACGCCGTTTTTTTTTGAAAAAAAATAAAAAAAAATTGGAAAAATCGATTCGACAATTCAAAAACTTTCTTAAATTGCAGAAAAAAATAAAATTCATTTTTTAACACTAAAAATTTTTCACCTATTATGGAAGGATTAAAAGTTGACGGTCGTATGAAAGTTAAGACCTTAAAAGAAAACTTCAAAAAGTGCTTTGGCTATACATTGAGAGTTTACAACACTCAAAACCATTTTGTTGACGAGGATCTCATTCTTGCCAATGTTCGTCAAGACGACGACAAGAAAACTGGTGAGTTCTCTATCAATCCAGAGTGGAGAATCGACGAATTTGAAAAAGAGTTTATGGATGTGTTTGCAATCAAAGTTCAGGTTGCTACCGAAGACGATTCAGCACTAGCCGACAACGCTCTTAAAGTTATCTCTGGCAAGTCGCTCAAAGTAGACGGAAGAATGAAAGTAAAAACTCTTCGCGAGGCTTTCAAAGATACTTATGGATTCTGTCTCAAAGTATACAACACTCAAAACCACTTTGTTGACGACGACCTCTTGCTCTGCAATGTTCGTCAGGATGCCGAGGCTGCTAAAACGGGTGAAACTACTATCGACCCCACTTGGACTATAGATGAGTTTGAAAAGAACTTTATGGCAAATTACGGCATAAAGATACAAGTTTATACTCCCGATGAGTCAAAACTTGCCGACAACAACATCAAGTTGTTCTGGGGTATCAACTAATTTTTTTGTTTGACTTTTTTTTATTTCCGCATATCTGTTTTGTTGCAGATATGCGGTTTTTGTTATAGGGATATTTTCCATTTAGAGCCGCCAATATGTATCACATAGATACCGCTTTTTAGCGATGTGCAGAAATGTGATGTATTGCAGTCGATGGTTTTGATCAACCTTCCTGAAAGGTCGTAGATGCGTATTTTGCGGCCTTCGGCATTTTCTACATAAAGAGTTTTTCCGTATCCCCATACTTTTACGCCATTTGCGTCAACTGTAGAAACTGGTGTTGGATTTAGAATCAACTGTATTGTGTATGAAAAGTCAAGGTCATAAATTTTGCCGTTGACAGTGGCTTTGCCTGCTGTTTCCATGTCGGGTTCTATGAGCGTTACATTTGATGCCGACAAATTGAATGTATCTTTCTTGCCCACGCCGTAGGTCATAATGATGTAGCCGTTGTTTTGCAATGTGTTGCCGGTGAAATATGCTTTCTTAAAGCCGTCAATTTTAATTTCTACCACAAAAGATTTTTTGCTGAGCTCTTCAAAAGTGGAAAGGCAGGGGAGGGTGAGCTCTGCCATTGTAGACACTGTTTGAGTGTTGCCCGGAGTCCAATATTTATCATCGAAATTGCTTGCAAAATCTGTTGATGCGCCTTCAAGATAGTTTGTAGGCGACACAAGATTGTCGGGGAAGTTGCTACCAGCCACAGCTCCCAACTTGGTGAATTCGGTAAAGAATCTGCAGTTTTTCAACGAACCGTTGTTAACGCCGCATATCGTACCCACTTTTGAATCTCCGCTTGAATATCCGTATGTTAATACCGATGATATGGTGCCTGAATTTTTACCAGCTATTGTGCCAATGTTTTCGTCACCCGATGCTTCGCCTTCAAATAGGCAGTTTGTTATTTTGCTGTTTTTAAGATTGCTGCCAGCTAAGCCGCCGATATTGTTTTTGCCTTTTGCTCCGCCTTGAACGTAGCAGTTTGATATTGTTCCCTGGTTGTTGCCGCAAACGATACCGCAGTTGGATTGTCCTATGATATACGAATCGGTGATGGCGAGATTTTTGACTGTGCCTTTAAGTGTTTGAAATAATCCAGCGTTGGCAAGTGTGGTGTCGTTGATGTATATTCCGCTGATGGTGTGTCCGTTGCCCTCGAATGTGCCTTCGTATACTGTATTGCGGTTGAGCGTGCGGTATTTGCCGGTATAGCAGTTGGGATACCATTGTTCAAGTTCAGCGGTTTTATTGTCGTGAACCCTTGCCACTACGTTGGTATTGCACACAATGTCGGCAGTTAGTTTTCCTTTGGCTTTTTGGTTTGCTGTTTGTGAAACGTGCTCGATAAACCAATATAGCTGATCTTTGGTGGCAATTTCGTAGTAGCCAGATTTGTCGATAGCAATGGATGTTGTAGCCTTTATTGATGAAGTGTGCTCAAGGTCAATGATTTTTAATGAGTATGTGTTGCCATCTTGTACAAGTTGGTCAGATACGTCTTGTCCGTTGACGTAGACCTTAAGTTCAAAATCTTTTTTCACTGTAAATATTATGGTGCTGTCTAAAAGCACGTCGTGACGTTGGTTGGTGGTGCATCCAAAGTCTGTGGTAATGTCTACCAAATACAATGGTTGGATAATGTCTTTGTATAGCCCCCAGTTTTCATCATTTTTGTATTTGTCGATGGCGCTGATAGGCACGTAGATTGTAGTAATTTTGTCGCATTTGTCAAACGACTTGACGCCAAGTTGAGTGTTTTCGCCTTTTACAATAGCTTGTTTTAAAATCCAACATCCGTAAAAGGCGCTGTCGCCTATGGTTGTGAGCGTTGATGGAAATTCTATGTACTCCAACGTACGGTTGTTGGCAAATGCTGCAGTGCCTATGCTTTTGATGTTGTCGGGCAACGTAATGTCGGTCATATACGAGCAATCTGTAAATGCGTAAGGCGCGATGCTTTCTATTTGAGGCGGAATCTCTATAGTGAGCAGATGGTGGCAACCTTGAAAAATTCCCTTGTTTATGGCTTCGAGGTTTTGTGTAAGATTTATCGTTGTAAGTGCATCGCAATTGGCAAAGGCGTATTGTTCTATTTGGGTTACGCTTTCGGGCAATTTGAGCGTTTTAAGTTTTACGCAATTTCCAAAAGTGAATTCGTGTATGGCGGTTAACTTTTCAGGTATGTTGATGGTAGTGAGTTTTTTGCAGTTTTCAAATGCCGATTTGCCTATGTAGCCTACAGTTTCGGGAAGTTTTACCTTGGTTATCATAGTGCAGTTAGCAAAGCATTTGTCGGCGAGCGAAGTTACTGCGTATTTTTTGTCGTTGAATGTTACAGTGTCGGGGATTATTATTTCTGGTGTTGTCGACTCGTATCCAAATATCTGCACCAAAAGGTTGTCAAAATCTGTTATGCGGTAGAATATGCCGTTGAGCAAAAAACTTTTGCCGTCGTTTTTGAGCGGTCGCATATTGTTGGCATATATCGACCAGTTTTGTGCAATTTTGTATTCTGCGAGTCTCGATTCAGGAACATATATTTTGTATGCGGAGGCTATCGACGAAAAACCGCTTTGACCTAATGTACAGTATTCGCTGTATAGCACTATCAAATTGAGACTTTCGCATTCGTAAAATGCTTTTTCTCCTATTTTTTTTACGGTTTTTGGAATATCTACCACCTTGATTCTTTTGCAACTATAGAATGCGTGAGAGCCAATCTCAGTTAGATTCGGTGGAAATGTTATGCTGTCTAACACATGGCAGTTGTTGAATGTGTAGTCGGGTATTTTGGTGATGGATTCGGGGATGTTGATGTTTTCTAATTTTGAGCAGCCTGCAAACGCTCCTTTGTTTATGGTTTGCAAACTTTCGGGCAGTTCCATTCGTGCAATTTTAGTGCAGTTGGCAAATGAATATTCTCCTATTGAGGTCAACTGGTTGTGGAGAGTTACGTTGGCAAGCGTTGTGCAACCTTTCAACATGTTGTTTGATATAGCGGTTACCGAGGTGGGCAGTTCAAACGATTTTAACGATGTGCAACCTTCAAATGCTCCTTCGCCTATTGTGATAATTTTGTTGGTAAGGGTGATTGTGGTGAGTTTTGTGCAGTTTTTAAACGCATATTTGTCGATACCTGTGAGGGTGTAAGTTTTGTCTTCGTTGGTTACAGTAGTTGGTAGCACTAAATTGGCATCCATTGTGCTTTCATATCCTGAAATGTGCACCTCCCTGTTGTCGTCGCCTGTTACTGTGTATACTATTCCATTTTTGGTAAATCCTGTTATCGAGGGAATTACTATTATTCTGCTTAAATATGGTGCCCAGTTTGGATCGGCTTGATATTCGGCATATTTTGATTCGTAAACCCAGATTTTTGTAGCAGATGGCAAACCGTTGAATGCCAAGGGATGAATGGAGGATACTGTTTCTGGTATCACAATCTTGGTTAGTGATGTTGCGCCTTGAAATGCGTTTGCGTCGATATATACAACAGAATAGTCTTCGCCATCGATTGTTACTTCGTATGGTATAACCAATTCCTCACCAATGGTTTCGTAACCTACAAAATCAGCCGTATGTGCGTTAATGTCGATTATTGAGTAATATAGTCCGTCTACAAGATGTTTCTCTTCCGACATACCTTCGGCTTTGATGTGCTCTTCGTACACGTTCCAATTTTGAGCCACGCAGTATGCTTTCCATCGCGAAAGCGGCACATATATTTCAAAGTTTGTTGCCATACCGTCGAAAGCGCCTGTGCCTAATGTAGTGTTTAGTGCTTCTATGGTTATTTTGCTAAGTTTGGAGCAACCGTTGAAAGCATTGTCGCCAATGGATTCCAAACTTGCCGAAAATGTAAGCGGACCAGTGAGTTCTTTGCAGCCGTTCATCGCATCATCACCTATTTCTGTGATTGTTCCTGTAAATGTGATACTTGTTAATGCTTCGCAACCTTTGCATAGCGATGTAGGAATTGTTGTTATATTGCTTGGCAAGGTAACGGTCTTTAATTTTTTGCAACCTTCAAACACACCAATACCCATGCTTACAATATTGTTGGTGAGGGTCACGCTCTCCAAATTTACGCATTCTGCAAAAGCGTTGTCGGCTATAGATTTAATGTATTCTTTGCAAGTGATTGATGTGATTCCGCTGTTTGCCAAAGCAAATGCGCCTATTGAGGTAATAGTGTGTTTTTTGGAGTTTATCATCACATACTCTGGTATAGTAATATTGCCAGAAGCTGCGTTGTATCCTACTAATTTGGCAGTTAGGTTGGTGGCGTCGTCTACTATGTAGATAAGATTGTTTTGTTCGTAGGTGGTTCCAGATGTTGACATTTTCTGTATGCAGTCTTTCCATCTGCTCAAGTTGCTTTGTCCTTGGTAATATCCAAGTCGGTTGTCGGGTACATAGATTATTCCAGTAAAATTTGCGGCATTAAAGGGTTCTGTTCCGAATATTGTGTTTCCGCCTTCAATATATAGAGTTTCTAAATGGGTGCATCCACCCAAAGCTTCGTCGCCTATGGTAGCTACGTTTTCACCCATTGTCAGCGTTTTCACCTTGGTACACGCAAATAATGCGTAGTTTCCTACCGAGGTAATAGTTTTAGGTAGTGTGATGTTTTCCATTTGGCATCCTCTAAATGAGTATACGCCAATGGTTTCGGTGTATGGCGAAATTTGCAACGATGTAATACCTTTGCATCCGAATAGCACACGGTCGCTTACATGTTTTACTCCGTCGGGAAATTTAAACGATGTGATAGCTATGCAGTTTTCAAACGCACCTGCTCCAATATATGTGATGTTGTCAGGTATGTTGATGGTAGCCAGTAATTTACAGTTGTAAAAACAGTTGTCGCCAATTTCGGTTAAACTTTCGGGCAACGATACTTGGCTAAGATTTGTACAGCCGCTGAATGCGCCTTCGCCTATCGAAGTGATATTTTCGGATATGGTTAGCCAACTTAATGCTACCGCGCCTTTAAACGCTTCCGAGCCAATAGACGTAACGGTGTATGTTTGGCTTTGGTAGGTGATTTCGCCAGGAATAGTTTTGGAACCAACTGCATTTACATCGCCTTTGGTTAGCGAGGCCGTTTTATTGTTGGTGTTGAGCGTATAAGTAAAGCCATCTATCTTGGTGGTGATGGGAGCAGCTTCAGCTATCGTAATTGATAATAATAAATATATTAGTGTAATAACTATCTTGTTCATAAGCGTATATTTTTGAATTTACAATAGTATTAAACGTAAATAATCGTTTTTTGATTTTGTTATTGGCAATTTTGAATGTGATATTCTGCTAATCGTTCAATGGGCCTCTGCAATGTATCGGTAACGGTGAGGCTGTAAAATCGTGCCACATCGTCCAAAATCTCTTTAAAATGGGCGGCTACTGAGCCAACAAATCCGATATTGTATGATTTATAATTATCTATCCTTATTATGTTCTTAACAAAAAACAGGTCGAACTCACAGAAAACCAAGTTTCTAAACATAGCGTCGCTTATGTGCTCTTTTATAAACGGTACAAATTTTGCCAAAAATGCGGCTGGTTTGTCGCTGCGGTAAACTCCGTTAATTATGTCGTTGTAGTTTACCATACACTCGCGTTCAAACATTTCGCGGTGTTGTTCGCTGAAATCGCTTTTGTACATGGCATTGAGCAAACGCCTTCCGAGACTTGCCCCACTGCCTTCGTCACCGAGTATGTAGCCCATCGAAGGTATTTTTTTTACTATCTTTCCTTTTTTGTAAAGTCCTGCATTAGAGCCTGTTCCGAGTATACAAGCAATGCCGTCATCGTTTTTAAACAGTGCTGTGGCTGCGCCTGTAAGGTCGTCGTTAACAGTAATGATGGCATTGGGTAGCATTTTTTTGAGCACGTTTTCCACCCTTTGGCTAGGCTCTCCGGGCAGGCACCCCGCTCCGTAAAAATACACCGCCTCCACATTTGTTGCATCTATGTTATTTAATGTTTCGTGGGTACACCTATATATATAGTCTTCGTCGGCGTGCACGGGATTGAAGCCTGTGCCGTTTAAAAACTTAACGTCTGTGCCATCTGCTATAGCCCAGTCGCATTTAGTTGTTCCGCAGTCTGCTACTATTATCATAATTGTGTCTAAAATTATATTGTATGCAACGCAAAGATAGCAATTCATTTACAATTTCCCAAAAAAATGCGATGTGGTTTGATAAAAATGTATTATCTTTATGCCCAGAAATTACGATACCAGATATGGCAAAAAACTACTTGAATAGCGACAACCCTGTATATTTCACCTATTCGCGAAACAGCGTGGAAAAGGCGGAATGGAAAAGTATTGCTGATGTGGTTGACGACTTGCTCAAAACGTTTTGCAAAGAGAATATAAAATACAGCGTTGACAAAGAGGACATAAAAGTTGGCGACAAAATTTCTGCCTACGAGCATGAGATTGGCGACGCTAAGTATGTCATTATTATTCTTTCCGACAGGTATTTCTATCGTTACCATTGTATGTTTGAATTGTGTAACATACTTAAAAACACAGAAGGTAAAACCATAAAATATATTAAGTCGGGCAATTTTAATATCCAAAGCCTGGAGTATAGGAAAAAAATAAAGGACTATTGGGTACAGCAAAAGGCTCTGATCGAAAATAGAATAGCAACATATAGAAATCCAGATATTTCTTTGCTTGAGCAATCGGCTATCGACAATGGTTTTTATTTGGATTTTATTGACCAGTTGTCAAAATTGTTTCGTGATGTCAGTTATGAAAACGCCGACAACATTCGACTTGGACTCTTGGGCTCTAATCCTCGCCACACTCAATTTGTTGACGAAATCAAAAGAGACTTTGGCTGGAGACCATCAGAAACCATTCCTGCGCCAAAATCAAAGTTTAACGAAAAGTATATCTTTTATGCTATAATGGCAGTGATGTTGGGGGTAATTATTTGGCTGTCAAACAGAACACCAAGTACAATTGGTGGGGACATCCAGCACGAGCGCGACAGCATAGCCAGCGCAGAAGCCGCCAAGGCCGCCGAAGAAAAACGTCGGCACGACAGCATAGCCTCGGCTAATGCCGCCAAAGCAGCCGAGAAGGCACGTATAGCTGAACAAAAACACATAAAAGACAGCATTGCCAAGGCAGAAGCAAAGAAAAACAGTACGACGCAGCCTATCTCCGGCGCTGCCTCAGGCCACCCCTACGTCGATCTCGCCCTCCCCTCCGGCACCCTCTGGGCTACCACCAACATTGGCGCAGCCAACCCTTGGGACTACGGCTACTACTTCGCCTGGGGCGAGACCACCACAAAATCCAAATACGACTGGTCAACCTACAAATACGCCAACGGCGACTACAAAAAGCTCACCAAGTACTGCAACAAATCCGACTACGGCAACAACGGCTACACCGACAGCCGCACCACCCTCGAACGCTCCGACGACGCTGCCACCGCCAACTGGGGCAGCGACTGGTGCATGCCGACACTAGCGCAGTTTCAGGAACTTAAAGACAAATGCACTTGTACTTGGACAACAAAAAACGGCAAGAAAGGCTATGAAATAAAGGGCAAAAACGGGAATTCGATTTTTCTTCCCGCCGCCAATTACCGCGACGGGACGTCTCTCAGCAGCGACGGCTCCTACGGCTACTACTGGTCGTCGTCGCTCAGCTCGGACTCCCCGTGCGTCGGTTGCTACCTCTCCTTCTCTTCCGGCTTCGTGGGTCCCGGCGATCATTGGTACGACCGCGACAACGGATTATCGGTGCGCCCCGTGCGGTGCAGATAATTACCTTTTCTCCGATACGAATCAATTTTAATGCACTTTTTCACTTTTGTAACCCCTTAACCACCAACCCCTCCAAAAAACTGAAAAAAAACATTCAAAAAAACATCAAAAAAGTTGCTAAAAAATTTGGAGAATGGGTTTAAATGTGCTTACCTTTGCACCCGCAAACGAAAAAAAACGACGGACATTGAAACAAATTTTGGTTAAGAAACGTTAAATAAAATCCCGCCCAATGGGAAACGAAACCTTAACACAAACTAAACATAAAAAGTTTGGAGGAGAACAGAAACCTACCTAACTTTGCACCGCGAAATTTGAGAAAGAAACTTCGCCAC